>ERZ1048872.2566-NODE-2566-length-12845-cov-7.111962_pt1 | contig 12845 bp, 6 predicted proteins | sample MGYA00383100_ERZ1048872 | MGnify/ENA primary metagenome ERZ1048872 (study PRJEB29581, sample SAMEA5548370) | metagenome | biome: marine; feature: coastal; material: water | depth 50 m | study: Short-term variability in the microbial, nano- and picoplankton... | reverse complement strand
CCGATTGTTAAGCAGGCTGACCCTATGCGGACACCAAATTCATTACGACCAAAAAGTGAAATGCCGACGATTTGTACCCAATTGACCAGTGGAGGCTTTTCTACACGAAGCGAGCCGTTGTAAGTGGGCACAATCCAATCGCCTGAATCCAGCATTGCTAATGTACAGGCCGCGTTTTTGGGCTCGTCTTCATCCCAAAGTGGTGCCGTACCCAGCCCCGGCAAAAGTGTAGTAACTGCCGAAATTATGATGATCAGGATTGCAATAAAGGGGCTTCTGAATATCACCAGCGTCGCCCAAAGTGGATGAAAGGAACGGAGCAGGAGGGTAGAAGCAGGAGCGATGCTGGTCAAGCCGTACAAAGTCACGTTTTTTTAGGTATATTGAGGCCGGTTGACCGCCTGCTTGGGGCGGGTATGTTCAAGATCACGTTACCGCCTTTGGAAGCGGTCCATTCCCGGGAGAACACACCCCTTGGCTGATGAAAACACCCCTGCTGATGATGCTTCAAATAAGCAGCCATCAGAGAACAATGGCAGTGGACCGACGAATGACGGTCAATCGAAAGAGATAGCTACCAACCAGATTCAGGATGGTACCCGTCTTATTGATTTGCCAATCGAGCAAGAACTTAAAGAGAGTTACCTAACCTACGCTATGAGCGTAATTGTGAGTCGGGCACTCCCTGACGTTCGTGACGGCTTGAAGCCTTCACAGCGTCGGATTCTGGTTGCCATGAATGATCTGAATCTGTCCCCAGGTTCTTCTCGGGTGAAATGTGCGAAGATATCCGGTGATACCAGTGGTAACTATCATCCTCACGGCGAAAGTGTGATCTATCCGACGCTTGTCCGCATGGCGCAAGAATGGAATATGCGGCACGTGCTCGTTGACAAGCAGGGGAACTTTGGGTCGATCGCCGGATTGCCTGCTGCAGCTATGCGGTATACCGAAGCTCGATTGTCAGCGATTGCATCCCAAATGCTTGACGATATCAATCTTGATACGGTCGACTTTGTTCCGACTTATGATGAGCGAAATACAGAGCCCGTCGTGCTGCCAAGCCGCTTTCCCAACTTGGTCGTAAATGGTGCGGGTGGCATTGCTGTTGGTATGGCAACAAGTATTCCTCCGCATAATCTTGGTGAAGTCTGTCGCGGACTCGTGCAGCTGATAGATAATCCGGATACATCAATGGCAGAACTGCTTGAGATTGTTCCTGGCCCAGACTTCCCGACTGGTGGAATCGTAATGGGCAGAGAGGCTTTATTACGAGGGTATCTCACTGGAAGAAGCACAATTACGCTTCGGGCTCGGGCTCACGTTGAAGAATTTGGCAAAAACCGTAATCGGATCGTTATTACCGAAATACCGTATCAGCAAACCCGTGATGCTATCGAGGAAAAAATTGCTGATCAGGTGAGTGATGATCGGATTAAAGGTATTTCTGGGATTCGTAACGAAAGCGATCTCAAAGAGCCGGTACGACTGGTTTTGGAGTTGAAGCGGGATGCCGACCCAGACGTTGTCTTGAATCAGCTCTATCAGTATTCGCCACTGCAAACAACCTTTTCACTCATCTTCCTCGCGCTTGTAGATGGCAAGCCAAGGATGCTTTCGTTTAAAAATATGCTTGAAGAGTTTTTGCGTCACCGTACTTCGGTGATTCGTCGAAGGACACAGCATCTTCTCGCTCGTGCACGAAACCGAAAGCATACGCTCGAAGGTCTTCTGGTCGCCTTGGCGAATATTGATGAAGTAATCAAGATAGTTCGCAATTCTTCTTCACAGGCGGAAGCGAAGCAAGGGTTGATGCAGATCGAAGCGCCAGCATCGTTGCTCCAACGAGCTCTTGGTGACGAAGGGTTCGAACTTCTCCAAGATGAGCGAGGTAAGTCTGATACCTACGGTTTGTCTCCTGTTCAGGCAGATGCAGTGCTGCGTCTCACGCTAGGACAACTCGTAAACCTCGAGCAGGAGAAGCTTGGAGGCGAACATAGTGAACTGCTGAGCAAGATTCGTGAGTTCCTTCGGATTTTGTCCGATGAGGCAAATATTCGTGAGTTAATCCGGGCAGATCTCCTTGCGATTGATTCAAAGTATGCAGAGCCTCGAAGGACAGAGATAAGCGGTGAAGTTGCTGACATTCGTGACATGGCAGAGTTGATTACGGAATCAACGATGGTTGTCACAATCACTCGGTCCGGCTACGTGAAGCGAACTGCAGCAGATACATACCGAGCACAACGAAGAGGTGGCAAAGGCCTCACGGGCGCTCGGGTCGATGAGTCAGACCCGGTCGAGCATTTTTTCGTAGCGAGTACGCACGATTGGCTGCTGGTGTTCACCACACGAGGCAAGGTCTTCTCAATGCGTGTCTTTGAATTGCCTGAGCTCGCACGTGATTCAAAAGGCAGGAATCTTGTCAATTTATTGGAGTTCGAAGAGGGCGAGCGAGTTGCAGAGTGCCGAGCAGTTTCTGGTTTCGATGATCCGGACCAATGTCTGTTGCTCGCGGCTCGCAGCGGCACAGTGAAGAAGACACCTCTTGAGCAGTATCGTCGACGGCGGACAAAGGGCCTCATTGCAGTGAAATTAAAAGAGGGTGATGAGCTTGTTGGTGCTGTTGTTACAAAGCCAGGTGATGAACTAGTGTTGGCAACGGCTTCCGGCATGGCAATTCGGTTTCCAGAATCGGATGCTCGTCCAATGGGTCGTGACACGAGTGGTGTACGGGGTATTAAGCTTGGGAAGGGTGACAGTCTTGTTGGGATAGTTGTCGCTGATCCGTCCGCAACGCTTCTTACAGTATGTGAAAAAGGGTATGGCAAGAGGACGCCCTTCGGCGCAGGTACGCCACTTGTTGAGGAAGAAGCTTCAGCGTCCCCCGCTCCAGAAGAGTCTGAAACAGAGTCAAGTGGTATGCGGTACAGGACGCAGCGTCGTGGTGGGAAAGGCGTGCGTGACATTAAGACAACAGCCCGTAATGGCCAGGTTGTGTCAGTTGTTTCGGTACAAGATGACGAGCAAGTGCTGATGATGACTGCCCGGGGGAAACTACAACGGGTGAATGTCGGGGAGATCAAATCTATTGGCAGGAATACGCAGGGAGTTCGAATCATGCGGTTGGACGATACGGATTCACTTGCGGCAGTTGTTCCGGTGCCTCTGAGTGAGCAAGAGGAGGCACCAGAGGGCAGTGCAGAGGACGCACCCGGTACAGAGAACGCACCAGAGAGTGATGCTAAGAACTCACCAGAGAGCAATGCGGAAAACGCACCGGAGGACGGCGCAGAGAACGCATAGTCTTGTTGTGAAGCTAGCCTGTCACTAGAACTGGCCTGCCCCTTAAGTTGGGATAACTCGAAGTGAAAATTACAATAGTTGGTACCGGTTATGTTGGGCTCGTAACTGGTACATGCCTGGCTGACAGCGGCAATGATGTCACGTGTTTGGACGTCGACGAAAAAAAAGTCGCTATTCTCAAGAATGGAAGCGTTCCGTTTTACGAGCCCGGCCTTGAAGAGCTTGTGGAACGCAACACAAAAGTCGGACGGTTACATTTTGCCAGTGACACGCATGAAGCAATTGCAGCGGCCGAAATTGTTTTCCTTGCGGTTGGAACACCACCAACGGCAACCGGATCGGCTGATCTGTCTGCTCTCCATGCTGCGGTAGAATCAATCGCCCACCATCTTGGCGAAGAAACTATTGTCATCACAAAAAGTACGGTGCCTGTTGGTACTGCAGCCAATATTGAGCAACGTCTGCTCCAGGCTACGGGTCGGGTGTGTCAGGTAGCGAGCAACCCCGAATTCTTGAAGGAGGGGGCCGCCATTGAAGATTTTCAGCGGCCTGATCGTGTGGTTGTGGGAGTACGTACTCCCGAAGTTGCTGAAAAATTACGGCGGCTTTATTTGCCATTCCTGCGAACTGAGAGGCCGTTCCTCGTGATGACGCCGGAAAGTGCTGAGATGACAAAATATGTAGCCAACTCGCTCTTGGCTACAAAGATAAGTTTTATTAATGAAGTGGCTAATCTCTGTGAGCGAATGGAAGCCGATGTTGATGATGTCAGGCGGGGAATCGGTCACGATAGACGCATCGGGTTTTCGTTTTTGTTTCCTGGAGTTGGCTATGGAGGAAGTTGTTTTCCAAAGGATGTACAAGCACTTGCAGCCATGGCACGTGAGCGGTCGAGTGAGTTTAAGATTTTGCAGGCTGTGCACGAGGCGAACAATAAGCAGAAGCAGGTTCTTGGAAAGAAAATAGAAGATTTTTTTGAGGGTAATCTTGCGGGACGTCGAATTGCTCTTTGGGGCCTTGCCTTTAAGCCTCGCACGGACGATGTCCGAGACGCTCCATCGCTTAAACTCATAGACATGCTTCTCTCTGCCCAAGTGAAGATTCGAGTTTTTGACCCGGAAGCAATGGGCAATGTTCGAGAATTATATGGTAGTAAACTTGAGTATGCTTCAAGTCCGCTTGATGCTGCTGCTGATGCGGACGCACTTGCAATCGTGACAGAGTGGGGGGATTTTCGTAGGCCTGATTTTAAAGCATTAAAGGCTGTTATGGCGAGGCATGTGATCTTTGATGGACGAAATCTATTTGATCGTTCGGAAATGCTTTCGAGCGGCTTTCTGTACTATTCGATCGGTCGATCCGTGGTCGATGGTCGATCATAAGGCGACAGCTCTGGATGATTACGGTCAGTTCCGTGCATGCTTTATGCCGGCTACCGTGATGATTTATTGAGAAAATTTGATACAACTATCAAATCAGTTTGACATGTTTTTTTTATAAGAGTTAGAGTTCTTATCATAAGTTTATTTCTTGGTGAGATATCACACGAGGATTTACTTACACCCATACACCTCCCCGGAGTTGAACGTCCGTGAAAACTTTCTCTGCAGTCGCTGCTATGGTGTTACTCACGCCTTCCTTTGTCCAAGCTTCTGATGCGAGCAGAGTATCTCCATCGGTATCATTTTTCAGCCTCTATGGGCTGTTCTGGATCGCAGGAATTGTCGGCTCTGGATATGCCCTTTGGCAGGCATGGCAGTTCTATCAGTGGATGGAAAGTCAGCCAGGTGGTTCGGAAAAAAATATTGAAATTGCAGGTTATGTTCGGACGGGTGCGGATGCATATCTTCGGCAGCAATACAAAGTAGTCGCTGGTTTTTTTGTTGTTATTTTTGCAGTGCTCCTCTTTATGGCTTTCGGTCTCAATGTCCAAAGTGCCTGGGTGCCGTTTGCGTTTTTGTCAGGAGGTCTGTTTTCTGGCCTTGCTGGCTGGTTTGGTATGAAGACGGCGACACTTGCGAGTAATCGAACTGCGGCTGGTGCAGAGAAGAGCCTGAATGATGGTCTTCAGGTGGCATTTCGCTCAGGCGCTGTAATGGGGCTCACTGTAGTTGGCCTCGGCTTGCTCGATATTGTTGTGTGGTTCTTTATTCTGTACTGGCTCGTTCCATTGTTCTCATCGCCACTGTCACTTGAAGAAATTACAGTCACCATGCTGTGTTTCGGAATGGGAGCGAGTTCACAAGCGCTGTTTGCCCGTGTTGGCGGTGGGATCTTTACCAAAGCGGCAGATGTTGGTGCTGATCTTGTTGGTAAAGTTGAGCAGGACATTCCGGAAGACGATGCTCGTAACCCAGCAACAATTGCTGATAATGTTGGTGATAACGTTGGTGACGTAGCTGGCATGGGGGCCGATTTGTATGAAAGTTATTGCGGGAGCATTCTTGCTACAGCGGCACTGGGCGTTGCCGCGTTTGCTGGCGTCACGGAAGCCGATTACTACATGCAACTTAGAGCACTCTTTTTGCCAATTATGATTGCTGCGGCAGGTATTGGTTTATCTGTGTGGGGGATTTGGCAGGTCAAAACGCAAGAAGATGCATCGCAAAGATCACTTTTAGCAGCATTGGCGCGTGGTATTAATCTTTCGACGCTTGCAATCGTCGGAGCTGCTGTTGTGCTCACGTTCTTGTTACTCGGGTGGTCTTATATTGGTGTTGGTATGAGCGTGATTGTAGGTCTGGTAGCAGGGTGGCTTATTGGCAAATGGACGGAGTATTCAACAAGTAATGAGTTTGCCCCAACAAAAGAACTCGCTGATCAAGCTTTGACCGGGCCGGCTACGATTATTATTGGTGGTGTTGCTGAAGGAATGCTTTCGGTATGGGCTCCAGTGATGGTTACTGGCGTGGCTACATTGCTTGCTTTCGGCTTTGCAAATAATTTTAGTTATGCTGACCCAGGCGACTTCGCACTTGGACTTTATGGTGTAGGAATCGCAGCCGTTGGCATGCTTTCTACGCTTGGCATTACTCTTGCAACGGATGCCTATGGCCCAATCGCTGACAACGCTGGAGGTAATGCCCAGATGGCAGAGATGCCAGAGGTTGTGCGAGAGCGAACCGATGCCCTCGATGCACTTGGGAATACAACAGCTGCAACAGGTAAAGGTTTTGCTATTGGTTCAGCGGCCTTGACTGCGTTGGCTCTGCTGGCGGCCTATGTCGAGGAAGTCAGGATTGGATTTGAAAGATGGGGTGAGTCAGCTGTCACGGTGACTGAGAGTGGCGCTGCACAGACCGGGTCTTGGGTGAAGGTGTCAGATAAGGTGCTCGTAAAAGCTGGCGCAACACCTGTCGAAAATCAGACATGGCTTCTTGTTGATGATCGGCAACTCCTTCAAGCTGTTCCCGATTATGAACAGCTTCCGCGCGGTTCTGTGATACAGAAAATGCCTGAGACGAAGTCGCTTCAAACAGCGCACGACCTCGTTGAGATACGAGCAGCAAGAATGGCTGATTTTATGCGTTTTTATGACGTGACACTGATGAACCCAAAGGTGCTGGTCGGTATGTTTCTCGGTGCGATGAGTACGTTTGTGTTCTGTGCACTCACGATGAAAGCCGTAGGTCGTGCGGCGAAGGGTATGGTCGAAGAAGTTCGTCGGCAATTTCGTGAGAAGCCTGGAATTATGGAGGGTACTGAAAAACCTGATTATGCAGCACCGGTCGCTATTAGTACGAAGGCGGCGCAAAGAGAGATGGTGCTGCCTTCTTTGCTCGCATTGTTGGCACCAGTTATAACCGGCTTGCTCCTTGGAGTCGGCGGCGTCATGGGGCTACTTGTTGGGGGGCTTACCACGGGCTTCTGCCTTGCTGTTTTCATGGCCAATGCAGGTGGAGCATGGGACAACGCCAAAAAGCATATCGAAAGTGGTGTGCACGGAGGTAAGGGTACTGACGCCCACAAGGCGGCGATTGTCGGAGACACGGTCGGTGATCCCTTCAAGGATACAAGCGGCCCGAGCCTCAATATTCTCGTGAAGCTTATGAGCATGGTAAGCGTGGTGGCCGCTGGACTTGTGGTCAGATATAGCCTTGAGGCGTTCGGCATCTTTTGAGTGACAGCTTTGGTTTTCGTGTTGAGGTAGCTCATTCGTCCGGTTCACGGGCGGGTGTTCTTACTACTCCGCATGGGCGAGTGCAGACACCACTTTTTATGCCGGTAGCGACGCTCGCATCGGTAAAAGGTGTGGATGTCGGTCGTGTTGCCGAGACCGGTGCCGCAATGGTATTGGCAAATACATACCATCTGCATCTTCGTCCGGGTGAAGAACTAGTATCTGAGGCCGGTGGCGTAGGAGCCTTCATGGGTTGGTCTGGCCCAACTCTTACGGATAGTGGTGGCTATCAAGTCTTTAGCCTTGCTCAGCAGGTTCAGGTAACAGATCACGGGGCAACGTTTCGGTCACATCTTGACGGCTCTCGGGTCGATCTGACTCCTGAGAAAGCAGTTGCTATTCAAGAATTGCTTGGAGCTGATATAGCAATGCAACTTGATCATGTCATTGGTCTCCCGGCAGCACGCAATGACGTTGCTGAGGCGATGGAGCGATCTCTTGCATGGGGTGAGCGTTGCATTAAGGCTCGCCAGAAATCAGATCAGGCAATGTTTGGTATCGTGCAGGGAGGGCTTGATCCAGACCTGCGGGCAGCAAGCGCACGGCATCTTCGATCACTTCCGTTTGAAGGTTTTGCTGTTGGTGGGCTGTCGGTGGGAGAAGGCCCAGAGGCAATGGCATCGACTCTTCAGGTGACTGTTCCACATTTACCAAAAGATAAGCCGCGTTATCTTATGGGAGTTGGAAAGCCGGAAGACATCGTGAACGCAGTTGCAGTTGGGATCGACATGTTTGACTGTGTTCTACCAACACGTTGCGGTCGTAATGCACTTCTTTACACGTTTGATGGTCCGTTGCGATTAAGAAATTCTCAATATCTGACGGATCAGCGACCTGTTGAAACCGATTGTCCATGCGTAGCATGCCGTCACAGCAGAGCCTACCTAAGGCATCTCTTCCTTTCAGGGGAAATGCTCGGCCCAGTTCTGGCCTCTATTCATAACCTGACCTTCTACCAGCGACTCATGAAGTATCTTCGTGAAGCCATTGTTGCCGACCAATTCGAGGCGGCCCGGGCAGATATTCTCGCTCGGATGAATTGAGGCTATCTTGCTCACGAAGGTGTGGAGTTGGCCTGTGCCCCGGTCATCTGCATTCGGTCTTGTCCATTAGAACGGTGGGAAACTACATTTGAACTTTTTCAGTTGACTGTTTTGACCTTACTTAGCTTTGAGTACGCTTTATGCAAATCTTCGACTATTCAGTGATTGCATTGCAGCTTTTTGCTGCTGATTCGAAACCCCCTCCGGGCCCTTTGGAATTACTGATCACGTATTTCCCGATGGTTCTTATCGTTGTAGCGGCGTGGTTTCTCTTGTATCGACCTGAAAGAGAACGCATGCGGAAACAACGTGAACTTCTCAATGATGTTAAAAAGAACGATCGTGTTATTACAGGGTCCGGCATTGTTGGCACTGTTTCGAATGTAGATAGGGAGCAGGACCGAATAGTTCTTAAGGTGGACGAAAGTTCGAATACGAAAATTACATTTACGTTGGCCAGTATAAATCGAGTGCTTACTGATTCTGATGATGAAAAAGCAGCTAGCGGTGGGGCATGATGCCCATCTAGCTCACGTTATTGATTAAACTTTTGATGAAAGAAGATTGAGATGAATGGCATGGATGGCTGGTTCGGATTGTTCGCTCAGGCAGTTGAGAACGCCTCGGTAGCGTGGTGGAAAGAGTCGTGGGCGGTCTGGGCACTGACACTTGCTATTGTTCTTGTGCCAACATTCCTGGCTTGGCTCGTCACGAGGCAACTGAAAGCAAGTGGCCTGTGGGGTCGTTTGTCGATTGTCCTCGTGGCACTTTCAGCAGGCCTTGTTGTAACTGCTCTTGGTTGGCCACCGCGGATGGGTATTGATCTTAAAGGAGGAGTAATACTTGTCTACGAAATTGATGCTGATAAACAGCCAGACGGTGGCGTAAGCATGGATAAACTCGTCGCTGCTGTGAGCCGTCGAGTAAACCCAGGTGGACAAAAAGAGGTGACTGTTCGCCAGTATGGTATGAATCAACTCGAAGTTATTGTGCCTGAGGTTGATCAAGCTGAAGTCGAATTTATTAAGCGAATCGTTTCGAGTGCTGGAGTTCTGGAGTTTCGGATAGTCGCAAACCCTCAGGACCCTCGGCATAAAGACCTTATTGAGAAGGCAACCACTTCTTCTGGAAGCCTCGTGAGTTCAGGAGATCGATCAGTAGGTAGGTGGATAGAACTCGATACTCAGAAGATTAATCCAGCCGGCGATACGACTTTAGTAATACGAGAAACTGGCGACGGAACCCCCGAAGTCCTTGTGGCCCTTGACCGTTTTGACGTGACGGGCGATTTTTTATCACGGGCTTCAGGCGGGTATGATCAAAATTTACAGCCTTGTGTGAACTTTTCCTTCAATTCACAAGGGGCAGCGCTTTTTGGAACACTCACAAGTCAGAATTTACCAGACCCGGCGAACCGTTTGCTAAGTCGCCTTGGAATCGTTCTTGATGGCGTGCTGCTGTCGGCCCCAACTATCCGAAGCACAATTTCAAGCGATGGGCAGATTACTGGAAGCTTTAAACAGGAAGACGTTGAGTTCTTGGTTGGTGTATTAAATGCTGGTAGTTTGCCAGCTGCTTTGTACAGTGAGCCAATTAGTGAGCAGAAAATTAGTCCACAGCTAGGAGCAGATACGATTCGCTCCGGTGCCCAGGCAATGTTGCTGGCGACAATTGTTGTTCTGACATTCATGCTCGTGTATTACAGGTTTTCGGGGCTTGTAGCTGACTTAGCTGTGGTGCTAAATATTATTTTGGTTGTGGCCCTGATGATCTCCATTAAGGCTGCCTTCACCCTAGCTGGATTAGCCGGGCTTGTTCTTTCTGTGGGGATGGCTGTTGATGCAAATGTGTTGATTTATGAGCGAATGCGAGAAGAGTTGGACCGCGGCGCATCTGTTCGAATGGCAATTCGGAATGGGTTTCAAAGAGCCTTTTCAACAATCGTTGACTCTAATTTAACCACCCTCATTACAGGTATCGTGCTGTTTTCAATCGGTACAGATCAACTCAAAGGTTTTGCAGTCACCTTGATTCTTGGCTTGTCGCTTAATTTGTTTACTGCTGTTTTTTGTTCACGAGTTATTTTTGATATCGCTGAGCAGAAACGTCTACTAAAGAAGCTTTCAATGTCTCGCCTCTTTGGCAAAACGGACTATGCCTTCGTTCGATGGGTGCGACCTGCCGTCGTTGTATCGTTGCTTTTTATTTCCGTGGGTCTCGTTGCAGTATGGCAGCGTGGACAAGGGATTTTTGACATTGATTTCACTGGTGGAACAAGTGTCCAAGTGGCATTTAAAGATGATCAGGGGCTGGATATTTCCTCTGTCCGAGAGGCTGTTTCTGGATTGCCCGATGTTGCCGTGAGTTCAGTAACAGTTGGCGATGTTGCGCCAAACTTGCGATATAAGATCGATTCTTCGGAACGCAGTTCGGAAGTGGTCGAGGAAACACTTCGCAACGCCTTTCCTGGGAGGCTGGCGACGTACTCAATGGGTTTTGGTGAAATTGTATCGACTGCCGGAAAAGCTTCTGGTGAGTCAAAAGGTGCTGAAGATAGTGAAGGCGATGCCGGTGGCGAAGCTGGTGGCGATGCGGGTGCGAGTGAACGTCCTCAGTCACTTGAATCACTAAGTACAGCTGTGGAACTGGATTTTCCACAGAAAATAAACCAGGTAACGTTACAGGAAACTATTGAGCAAGCTTTTAAGAAAGCTGGTCACGAGGGTGTTGCCTTCGAATTGACATCGCCGGTAATGCAAACACGGACAAAACCGTACCGCACATGGTCGTTGTCGACATCGCTTGATCCAGAAGCAACCCGTGACGTGTTAGAGCAGGTTGCAGGTCAGTTAGCGAGTACTCCAATTTATCTTTCAGCAAATCGGATTGGTGGGAAAGTCGCCGGTAACACGAAGGTGACGGCTGTTTATGCTCTCCTGGCGAGCCTTGTGATGATTGTCGCGTATGTCTGGCTGCGTTTTCAAAATGTAGCGTTTGGGTTAGCGGCAGTTGTTGCGTTACTTCACGATGTTCTTGTGACAATAGCCTGTATCGCTCTTAGTGTATTTGTTGCTCCATATTTGGGTTGGGCACTCGTCGATGACTTTAAGATTAGCCTCGATGTCGTTGCCGCGTTGCTTACAATCGTAGGGTTCTCGATTAATGACACGATTGTCATTTTTGACAGAATGAGAGAAATACGTGGTAAGAGCTCAACTGTTTCGGAGGAAATGGTTGATCGTGCCATTAATCAAACACTTAGTCGAACAATCTTGACGTCAGGCACAGCATTGCTGGCTGCTATCATTCTTTACTGTCTGGGCGGGCAAGGCATCCATGCCTTTGCCTTTGCAATTCTCATAGGAATCATTAGTGGTACTTACAGTACGATCGTGATTGCTTCACCAATTGTGCTTTGGTTGCAAGGCAATGTGGGGAATGCGACATCTGCAAAACGTCAGGTTCTTACAAAGCCGACCCAATGATATTGGTGGGAATCCTTACGGTTCGTATCGGTTGTTCGGGCCGCTTGGTAAGTCTTGTGAAGACTCATCCATTGAGGAAGTAGTCTCAAGAGCGCATGTCGATAAAAATGATGCATATTTAAAGTGCGTTCGGAGTGCGCGTTTGAGTGTAAGTAATTCATTGCAAGGATGCAGCAGTTGTGTGGGCCAAGTCGTGCCTGTGCAACGCGTTTCTCGGCATCTAAGTGGTGAACGTATGACAAGTCTTGTTCAGTTTTTCCGATTTCTTGTCGGTCTCGGAATGGTAATAGCCGGTGGCGTTGTTGCAGCTCCGCTGATTAGCTCAATATTGAGTGCGGCAACCAGTGGGCCAGTTCCTTCAGGGCAGGTGCGCAGGGCTGCCCAAGGAAGAACATCACAGTCGCCAATACATGCCTTTACTGTTCCTGGATCAGTTCCTGTAGAGACTGATCCGGTTCAATATACATATGATTCGGTAGGTTCATCATTGAGCCCACCGAATGGAATATCATTATCTCCCAAAGCGTTAATAGGGTTGCCAGAGAGAATGCCAAAACACTCCTTGGGCGCTACTCCTCCGGATTTGTACGGGGCATATCGGACAACCGTTGAAATGCCACCACCACCTCTTTTAGATGGGTCGCAGGATGTGGCAAAATATCGGACGGATCGAACAACGGAAAGTAGTAAAGGCCCACGTAGGCAGGTGCCAGATTCCATTCCTGAGACTTACCGTGTGCGGGATGGAGATGACCTGACAGGAATTGCGACACGACTGTATGGGCACCCTCGTGCGGCAACAGCGCTGTGGCAGGTGAATGCTAATCGCTT
>ERZ1048872.2562-NODE-2562-length-12852-cov-9.342580_pt1 | contig 12852 bp, 10 predicted proteins | sample MGYA00383100_ERZ1048872 | MGnify/ENA primary metagenome ERZ1048872 (study PRJEB29581, sample SAMEA5548370) | metagenome | biome: marine; feature: coastal; material: water | depth 50 m | study: Short-term variability in the microbial, nano- and picoplankton... | reverse complement strand
TATCACAACAAAGCAAGATTTTACCGCCAAATAAAAATATTTATCTATTTGAGATAAAGATTTTGAGTATGTGCTCTTGCGCTGGTAGAATACGCACCTTTAAATTCTTTGGTATTTTTTGAGGTTTCTCGTGAGCGAACAAAAACAGTCTTTAAGCTATAAAGATGCTGGTGTTGACATTGATGCTGGTAACGCCCTTGTTGAAAACATTAAAGGTGCAGTAAAACGCACTACTCGCCCAGAAGTAATGGGTGGCTTAGGTGGTTTTGGCAGCGTATGTCAATTACCAACGGGTTATAAAGAGCCTGTATTAGTTGCCGGTACTGACGGTGTTGGTACTAAATTACGTTTAGCCATCGATTTAGCCAAGCATGACACTGTTGGTATCGATCTGGTTGCTATGTGTGTTAACGACCTAATTGTACAAGGTGCTGAGCCGTTATTCTTTTTAGATTATTACGCCACGGCTAAACTTGATGTAGATATTGCTTCATCAGTTGTTGAAGGTATCGCTGAAGGTTGTATTCAGTCAAACTGTGCGCTTGTTGGTGGTGAAACAGCTGAAATGCCAGGCATGTATCATAAAGGCGATTACGATATTGCTGGTTTTTGTGTTGGCGTTGCCGAAAAATCACGTTTACTTGATGGCAGTAAAGTCGCTGCAGGCGATCAATTGATTGCCCTTGGTGCTTCAGGTCCTCACTCAAATGGCTTTTCGTTAATTCGTAAAGTGTTAGAAGTAAATAATACAGATACTAATGAGTTACTTGACGGAAAAGCAATTAGCGAACACTTGCTAGAGCCCACTAAAATTTATGTTAAATCAGTATTAGCTTTATTGAAAGATGTTGATGTACATGCCTTATCACACATCACTGGTGGTGGATTTTGGGAAAACATTCCTCGTGTATTACCACAAACAGCTCAAGCGGTTATTAACGGTGAAAGCTGGCAATGGCCTGCTATTTTTAACTGGCTACAAGAAAAAGGTAATATCACCACCCATGAAATGTATCGTACTTTCAACTGTGGTGTAGGCATGATCATTGTGGTTCCAGAAGATAAAGTAGCTCAAAGCATTGAAGTATTAACCGCTCATGGTGAGAAAGCGTGGCACATTGGTGCGATTAGCGACAAAGCCGATGATGCTGAACAAGTTGTTTTTGCTTAAACCATAAAGTGTAATATAGCTGAAAAATAATATTATAGGGGCTTATATCGATTTAGATATATTCGCCCCTTTTTTCTAGAAGGAAACTAAAATGTCTAGCCGAATAGTCGTTTTAATATCAGGTAGTGGCAGTAATTTACAAGCAATTATAGATGCGAGTACAGTAACTGACTACCCTGGTGAAGTCGTTGGCGTTATTTCTAATAAAACCGATGCTTATGGGTTAACACGTGCTAGTAATGCTAATATTGCCAACCTAGCGCTTTCCCATATAGACTTTGATTGTCGCGAAAGCTACGATCAGGCATTAATGACTGAAATTGACAAATTCAGCCCCGATGTAGTTGTATTAGCAGGCTTTATGCGTATTCTAACACCTGCATTTGTTCAGCACTATCAAGGTAAGTTGGTTAATATTCACCCTTCGCTGTTACCTAAATATCAAGGGCTTAATACGCACCAACGTGCTATTGACGCTGGAGATAAAGAACACGGTGTTAGTGTTCATTTTGTCACCGAAGAACTCGATGGTGGCCCTGTTATTTTACAAGCTAAAGTGCCGGTTTTTGACGGTGACAGCTGTCACGACTTAGCGGAACGAGTTCATGAACAAGAGCATAGAATTTACCCATTAGTGGTTAAATGGTTATGTCAAAATCGTCTAAGCATGCACAAGGATTTTGAGCAAGAACACGCTATTTTAGATAGTAAAGTACTATCAAGTTCTGGATATGCCAACGACGAATAAACTGCTAGTAAGTTGAATAAAGATCAGGTAAGTTATTTTTCTTACCTTTTCTAATTTTATACAATTTACATTATTACATTGCTGTTTATGACTACAAAAAACTCTTATAAAAAATCATTTATTCTTGCCCTTATATGCTTGTTACCATCGGTGCTAGTACAAGCATCACAAGAGCTAGCAAGTCAGAAAAACCCACTTGAAGAAATTATTCCCGCATTTTCTGCTCATTATAGTGTTCTACATAAATCCGATCCTGTTGGCACTGCCGTTAGAAAATTAACCTATCAAGCAGACGGCACGATCAATTATCATTACCAAACCCAAGTAGAATGGTTAATTTTTTCCCAAACTCGTACTGAAGCATCTATTGTTAAGGTTAATGAAAACAAGGTTACACCGCAGCATTATCGCTATAGTCGAGAAGGCACAGGCAAAGATAAATATTATGAGTGGCGCTTTAACGCTAAAGACAATACCGCTCAAGACTTGGGACGAAAGCGCGATATTACTCCCTTAGACTTTGCCAATAACTTACAAGACAAGTTGAGTTATCATTTACAGCACAGGCTAAAATTAATTGCTGATGCAACGCAAAAGCAATATATTTACCCTGTTGTTAGCACCTCAGGCTCAATAAAAGACTATATTTACCAATATGATGGTGAAGAAGAGTTGATTTTGCCCTACGGTATGGTAAAAACCATTCGCTTTAAACGGGAGGTAAAAGCTAAAGAACGAGTTACTTATGCTTGGTTTGCCCCTGAGCTTAATTATTTAATGGTAAAACTTTACCAAACAAAAGCTGGTACTGAACAGTTTGAAGCACAGCTATCAACATTAACCATAGCAAAATAAAAAAGGCCTGAAATTAACTTTCAGACCCTTTCCACAAAAGTACTAAATTATTATTTTATCGACGCTATCCAAGCCTCTACACGACGCTCTAAGATAGCCAATGGTAAAGCACCACCACCTAAAACAGTGTCATGGAAACCTTTTATATCAAATTTTTCAGCTAGTTCTTTTTCAGCTTTTGCACGCAGTGCTACTATTTTTAGCATACCTACTTTGTAAGCTGTTGCTTGGCCTGGCCAAACAATATAGCGCCTGACTTCAGAGGTAATAGCTTCAGCTGAAACAGGTGTTTTTTCCTTAAAATAAGCAATAGCCTGTGCTTCAGTCCACCCTTTAGAGTGTAAACCGGTATCAACCACTAAACGCACAGCGCGCCATATTTCATTGACTAAGCGGCCAAAATCAGAAAAATCATTTTGATAACCACCCATCTCTTTAGCTAATAACTCAGCATAAAGTCCCCATCCTTCAGCATAAGCAGTAAAGCGAGCTTGTGTTCTGAATTGCGGAACCCCTGTTAACTCTTGAGCAATAGAAATTTGCATATGATGACCCGGGTTACCTTCATGATAAGCAATACCTTCCATTTCATTTTTTGGCATGGCTGTCATATCAGATAAGTGCGCATAATAAACGCCAGCTCTTGAGCCATCAGGCGTACCTGGAAAATAGTGCTGTGCGGCGCCATCTTGCTCTCTAAAGGCTTCAACACGTTTAACAACTAAATCGGCTTTCGGCAAAATACCAAAAAAGTCTGGTAACTGCTTATTAATGTTCGCCAAGTAATCCTCAGTGTCACTAATATAACCTTGACGACCTTCATAGGTATTAGGGTAAAAGAATTGCTGGTCACTTTTAACAAAAGTAAAAAACTCCTGCAAATTACCTTCAAAGCCCACTTTATCCTTAATGGCAACCATTTCTTGGGTGATACGCGCAACTTCTGCAAGACCTACTTGATGAATTTCATCCGCCGTTAAATTGGTAGTCGTTGAAGCTTTTAACCTAAAGTTGTAATAGTTCTCACCATTAGGCTGCTTACCAACCCCCGTTGCTATTTCATCGGTATTAACAATATCTTCTTTAAACCAAGCGACTAAAGCTTGGTAACTAGGGTAAAAATCTGTTAATAATGCTTGCTTAGCCTCAACTAATAACTCATCAGCACGGTCTTGTTTTATTTTGCCAGCCTCAACAAGCGCAGCGGTTTTACGCTGTGCATCAGCCCATAAGGCAGAATCACTTCCGTCTGAAAATGGTACTCCCGTAATAAGTGTTTGAGCTTGTTCAATAACACCTTCATAGGCAAATTTTGGTGGTCTGACACCTTTACTCGCATTTTCCTGAGCTCTGATTAATAAATCAGCAATAGCTTGAGAAACGCCGACAATGCGTTTGTTATAAGCAAGCATGTCAGATTCTTCATCAACTTTATGAAAATTGATCAAGAACTGGGCTAAAAATGCCTGAACGCCTTGCATTTGTGTAAAAACATAACCATTTTGGTTATATTGTTGCCCTTCTACAGCCTGCTCATATTGATAGACCCAAATATCATAAGAAATTTTTGCTTCATCATTGAGCTTTTCATAGTCAAAATTAGCTTTTAACTCTTCAACATTTTGTTTTTGTAACCCTAACTGACGAACTTCTTCCGCTTGTGTCATAACATCAATTTTGTCATATTGATCTTTACGACCTAAAAAGGTCATCATCATTGGGCTTAGTTGCAATTGTTGCTCATATTTTTTTGCAAACCACTCATTGATACGCTCACTTTCACTTTGCGCTGTCATGGCTTTAGTGTCTTGCGCTACTTTGGTATTCGCAGAGGATTGATTGGTACGATTATCACTTGAAGGATCAGGCTGACAAGCTGCAAGTAAAACAGCCAGTGTGATAACACTCAATTTTGTACGCATAATTAACTTCCTTTTTTTATTATTAATTATTTTGGATTTTTGCTATTGAAATTAGCTTTTTCTGTAACAATTAGCAAATTTTATCAATTATCTTCCCAGTCTATTCACCGTCTGTACAATCAACAGACTCACCTAAACAAAAAAGCTGCCACTGCCCTGCTGGCATTTTATGCCAGGTTTCGTCGTCCGTAAGCGGCTGAGTAGCAATAACGGTGACAATATCATTTGCTGTGGTTTCTTTATGAAAATCAACCGCCATTTCAGCATCAATTAAGCTCGCTTTACCAAAAGGTGCCCGACGAGTGATCCAGTGTAAATTATTTGAGCAATAAGCAAATAAACTTTCGCCATCAGTGATAATAATATTTGCCACGCCTAATTGATCTATTTCACTGGTTAACGAAGCAATAAAACTAAACAATCTTTTAACTGATGGCTTTACTGCACCAAACTTATAATGAAGTTGGTCTAGTATCCAGCAAAAAGCATGCTCACTGTCTGTTGTACCAATGGGTAAATGAAGCTTTATCGGCAACTTTTCATTGAATGCTTTTAATTGGCCGTTATGAGCATACGTCCAGTTTTTCCCCCACATTTGTCTGGTAAATGGATGAGTATTCTCTAAACAAACGCCACCTGAATTTGCTTGGCGAATATGACAAATTACCGCTTCACTCTTCATTGGGTACTTTGTGACTAATTCAGCAATAGGTGAATGGGCGCTTGGCTTGGGGTCTTTAAAACTTCGACAGCCTTTTCCTTCGTAAAAAGTAACTCCCCAGCCATCTTTATGAGGACCGGTATTACCACCTCGTTGCATCAAACCACTAAAACTGAAACAAATGTCGGTTGGTACATTGGCTGACATCGCCAATAATTCACACATAACTACCCCTTGTATATAACTTTCCTATGAGCATAACCAAAATATGCTTGGCTAACTGGATAATTTAACCTATAAATAGAGTATATACCCAAGCCACTTCAAGATGCGAGTTTCAGGACGCCTGAGCGAATCATGATCAAGGCGCATCTTTTTATTAATGGTTGTTCCCTTAAGAACAGATGTAACGACGAACATGTTTTGCTCAGTCGCCCCCGAAGGGCTGGTTTAGAAACGTTTTATGCTGCGTTATTGACTTTGACAAGGGGGTAACCATTATCTTAAATCAATGCCTAGCCTAAAATACGTTTCTAATTCCAGCTGAATTCTACATCTTGAAGTGGTTTGGGTATACCATTGTAAGAAATATTTCTTGTATTCATTACTTTATAAACATTAACATAGGGAAGTTCATGGACATTATTATTTGGTTATTAGCTGCATTTTCATTGTCTTGGTTTATTAGCTTCAAGAGAATGTCATTATCAAGTTTAACTTTCGCTTTTATTGCGCTTATGGCCGTAGGTACATTTTTTAATGTTATTGGCTTTGTTTCTTGGTTGTTATTTGCCGTATTCGCCCTACCCGTAAATATTGAAAGCTTTCGAAAACAATTTATCTCTATGCCTTTTTTATCTTTATATAGAAAGATAATGCCGCAAATGTCTGAGACTGAGCAACAAGCAATTGGTGCTGGCACAACTTGGTTTGATGCTGAACTGTTTCGTGGTAATCCCGACTGGAAAAAACTACACAACTATCCTCAGCCTCGTTTAAGTGCTGAAGAAGATACATTTCTTAACGGCCCCGTAGAGCAAGTTTGCGCCATGATGAATGACTGGCATACAACCCACGAAATTGCTGATTTATCGCCTGAAATCTGGCAATTTTTAAAGGAAAATAAATTCTTCGCCATGATCATCAAAAAGAAGTTTGGTGGCTTAGAGTTTTCTGCCTACGCTCAATCAAGAGTATTACAAAAACTAACCGGAGTTAGCACCGTTTTAGCAAGTACCGTCGGTGTACCTAATTCTTTAGGCCCAGGAGAGCTATTACAGGAATACGGTACTAAATCGCAGCAAGATTATTACTTACCGCGCCTTGCTAGCGGGAAAGAAATCCCTTGTTTTGCGCTAACAAGTCCAGAAGCAGGCTCTGACGCCGGTGCTATTCCTGATAAGGGTATTATTTGCCGCCAAAATTTTGAGGGTAAAGAAGTTTTAGGCATGAGGCTTAATTGGGATAAACGTTACATTACCTTAGCCCCCATAGCCACGGTGCTAGGTCTAGCATTTAAATTAGAAGACCCTGAACATTTACTGTCTCAAGAAACTGAACTAGGTATTACTTGCGCATTAATCCCTACCCATATTGAAGGTATTACTATAGGCAGGCGACACTTTCCCCTGAATATTCCTTTTCAAAATGGCCCAACTCAAGGTAAGGATGTTTTCGTGCCGCTAGATTATATTATTGGTGGTAGTGACATGGCAGGTCATGGTTGGCGAATGCTAGTGGAGTGCTTGTCTGTTGGTCGTGCTATTACTTTACCTTCAAACAGTACTGGTGGCGTTAAAGCGACAGCATTAGCAACAGGAGCTTATAGCCGTATTCGTTGTCAATTTAAATTACCTATCGGTAAAATGGAAGGTATAGAAGAGCCCCTAGCACGTATTGGTGGTAATGCTTATTTGATGGATGCTGTTACAACCATGTCTACAGGCGCTATCGACTTGGGGGAAAAGCCTTCGGTCATTTCTGCGATTGCTAAATACCATTTAACTGAAAAGATGCGCTCGTCTATTATCGATGCGATAGATATTCATGGTGGTAAAGGGATCTGTATGGGGCCTAATAACTACCTAGCCCGTAGTTATCAAGGTGCACCTATTGCTATTACGGTGGAAGGTGCCAACATACTAACCCGAAGTCTGATTATATATGGGCAAGGCGCTATTCGTTGTCATCCCTATATTTTAGCAGAATTACAAGCGGCAAATAATAACAATGAAGAACAAGCACTAAACGACTTTGATCATGCTTTATTTGGTCACATTGGCTTTAGTATAAGTAATATCGCCCGAAGTTTATGGTGCTCTATTACTGGTTCACGATTTCTTCCTAGTCCATTTAATGATGAAACCCGTCACTATTACCAATTACTGACACGTTTTAGTGCCAATTTAGCTATGCTATCTGATATTGCTATGTTAGCTCTTGGTGCTAACTTAAAACGCAAAGAGCGTATATCGGCACGTTTAGGAGATGTATTAAGCCATTTATATTTAGCTAGCGCCTGCTTAAAGCGTTTTAATGATGAAGGCAGACAACAAGATGATTTACCTTTATTGCAATGGTCAGTAGAAGATTCCCTTTACCAGTGTCAACAAGCCGTTGACGCCATAATTAATAACTTTTCTAATAAATGGCTAGCTTATATCTTACGAGTCATTATTTTTCCTCTGGGCACTTGGTTAACTAAACCCAGTGATAACTTAGATCATAAAGTAGCGAAATTACTGCAAACACCTAGCACTGCAAGAAGCAAGCTAGGGCAAGGACAATATTTAACGCGCAATACTGACAATATTTTTGGTTTATTAGAGCAAACATTGGAAGATATTATTACCTGTGAGCCTATTTTTACCAAAATATGTATTGCCATTGATAAGAAACTGCCCTTTTATCATTTAGACAAGGTAGCTGAGTTAGGGATTGTCGCTAATGCTATATCTGAGAAGGAAGCTCAACTATTAATTAGAACAGAACACGCTAGAAAAGCGATAATTGCTGTTGATGATTTTGATGCCAGTGAGTTAATTTCTCAAACAAAAACGCACAAGCTTTAAACTTGTGCGTTTTTAGATTTTTTGGCTAAGTTAACCTTATAAGAAGGATAATAACTCTTGATCCAGTTGCATCAAGGTTTTTGGATCCGTCATCATGGTTTTAGCTAATGACTTAGTTTTAGGTAACATACGCTCAAAGTAAAATTCAGCTGTTTTAATTTTAGCACGATAAAAATCACGATTTTCTAAGTTTTTATCTGCCAATTTTTCATAGGATGCTTGTGCCATTTGCGCCCAAAAGTAAGCCATTACAACATAGCCTGAGAACATCAAGTAATCTACCGAGGCAGAGCCGACAACATCTCTATCTTTTTTAGCTTTCATCGCTAACCGCAATGAATACTGTTGCCAATTTGCAACAGCTTTGCTTAGTGGCCAAATAAATTTATTCATTTGACGTTTATGAGGATTACTTGAGAGCATGCTCTTCTCTTTACAGAAAATCAGTACTTCTTTAGTAAAGTTTTTTAAAGAGCGGCCATGAGTGAGTAAAATTTTACGACCAAGTAAATCAAGCGCTTGAATACCTGTCGTGCCTTCATATAAGGTTGAAATACGGGTATCACGAACAATTTGCTCCATACCCCATTCTTTAATGTAACCATGTCCACCATAGATTTGTACGCCATGATTTGCAGCTTCTAAACCAAGTTCAGTTAAAAATGCTTTTAAAATAGGCGTAATAAAACCTAATTTATCATCGGCTATTTTTTTCTCCTCATCTGTTTTAGCCATTTCTATTTCATCAACAATTTTTGCTGCATAATAGATCATGGCACGACCACCTTCAGACACGGATTTTTGGGTCATCAACATTTTACGTACATCTGGATGCACAATGATAGGGTCAGCCACTTGTTCGGGGTTCTTTTTACCCGTTAACGAACGCATAGATAAGCGCTCTTTGGCATAAATAAGGGCATTTTGGTACGATAACTCTGCGGCACAAATACCTTGCAATGCTGTACCGATACGTGCGGTATTCATAAAGGTGAACATACATTCTAAACCTTTATTCTCTGGCCCGATCAGCTCACAAACGGCATTATCAAAGTTCAATACTGCGGTTGCTGATGCCTTGATCCCCATTTTATCTTCAATTGAACCACAGGTAACATTGTTACCTTCACCTAAGTTACCTTGAGCATCAGTTTTGATTTTAGGCACGATAAATAACGATATACCTCGAGTGCCTGCAGGAGCACTTGGCAACCTTGCTAGCACAATATGAATGATATTATCAGTTAAGTCGTGTTCACCTGCTGAGATGAAAATTTTGGTGCCAGTGATATTGTAAGTACCATCGTCATTAGGCTCTGCTTTTGTTTTAACCTGCCCTAAGTCAGTACCACATTGAGGCTCAGTTAAACACATGGTACCTGTCCATGTACCTTCAGTTAGGCGAGTTAGGTATAATTCTTTTTGCTCATCTGATCCATGCATTTGCACAGTATTCATCGCGCCATGACTTAAACCGGGATACATGGCCCATGACCAGTTTGCGGTACCCATCATTTCAGACTTAACTAAACCTAATGAAGGGGGTAAGCCTTGACCACCATGTTCAAGCGGGTGTGATAAGCTCTGCCAGCCACCTTCAACATACTTATTATAAGCTTCTTTAAAACCTTTTGGAGTGATGACTTTACCGTCATCAAATGTACAACCTTCTTTGTCACCACTTTGATATAAAGGCAATAATTCATTTTCACAAAACTTAGCACATTCTTGAAAAATAGCGTCACCTAAGTCGGGTGTAGCCTCTTCAAACTCTGGATATTTTTTAAAGTGTCCATAATAATCAAAAACATCTTCCATTAAGAATTTAATGTCTGCTATCGGTGCTTTGTAACTAAGCATAAAGTGCTCCTAACAAGATTGTGATTTATTTAATTTTCAAACTAAATATAGATAATAAGTTTGATTAAAACACTGGTCATACCACTTATTCAAGTCTTTTTTTATACTTTATAATAAATAAACGAAAAATTAGCACTAAGTCTTTGTTATAAAATACAATTTACATTTTATATTTTTCCAAGTAAAGAAGTGGTAAAATTAAGATCCTTTGCTGAGTTGATAAAACACTCGCATTAAATAATCGATAAAGATTATCAAAATAATTTTCAATAACCCGTTTTTTAAGGAATAAAGTGTCTAGCTATCTAGAAATACAACTGGCGCAACAGCCAATAGAATTATGCAAACTTCTGAAAGTAGCCGATCTTGTCGGTGGTGGCGGTGAAGCAAAAGTAGTTATTAGTGAGGGTTATGTTTTACTTAACGGTGAGGTAGAGTTTCAAAAACGAAAAAAAATCTACCATAACGATATTGTTGAGTTTAACGGTGAAGTTATACAAGTTATCGTCAATGAAAATTTAATTGAGCCCCTTAGTGATCCTGAAACAAATAAAACGCTGGTTGAAAGTTCTTCACCGCATAATAAGCAAGAAAACACCATAGTTCAAGCCAGTAATAATAAAGAGCCAAGAAAGAGAAAGCCTATTTCTTTTTAATAGACTGATAGCTATGCACTTACCGTTTTGGTCATCCTGAGCTTGACTCAGGATCTTGCCTTACATTATGACGATGACTATCAAAAGCAGTTTCTACTACGCTAGTTTTTTCTCCCAAAAAAGTGCATGGCCAGTATCAGGATCAAGTTCATAACCAGCAAAACCCAACTTCTTGTAAGCATTTTGGGCGATGATATTACCTTGTAAAACTTCTAAAGTTAATTTGCAACATCCCCTTTCAACCGCTATTTTCTCTACTTCCGCAAACATTTTCAAACTTAAACCTAAACCTCTAAACTTTGCTAAAACGCCACAGTCATGAATATTAATTAATGGCTGGCATTTAAAGGTTGAAAAGCCTTCAACACAATTAATAATGCCTGCTGGTTGGCCATCAACATAGCAAAGTATGGTAAAAACGTCGTTGCGTTTAGCTAGGGTGGTTACAAGATTTTTCTGGACATATTCACTCAGCGCTTCACCCCCACCCATAGGGTCAAGTGCATAGGCATTGAGTAACATCACTAAATCTTGAGCATGTTGGGGGTTATTATAATCTGCTTGCAATAACTTTATTGCCATAACTAGCCTCACTGTAATTACATATTTTATCTAGGGCGAACTATACTCTTTAAATGAATAAAGAAAAGCCCTTATGCCAATACCAAGATCCAGATAACTCGTCACAAAAAGCGTTTTAGTACAAAGAGTCCGCTAATGAGTCAGGTTTCTGTTTCTGTTTCTGTTTCTGTTTCTGTTTCTGTTTCTGGCATGATAAATCGGCTTCAAAAGCGGGTGACGATGTAAAGACCCAATTAGAAAACTATGCAAAATCAGGCGGATTACTTAGGGGCGTCCAATTATCACAAGCACAATTACAAGGGGTGGATTTAGTTAACCACCACCATAAACACGGTTATGATTTTGCTTATGCCGACTTTTATCACGCCAATATTAGAGGCGGGCATTTATTTAATATTAATTTACACTATGCCTGCCTAATGAAGGCAGATTGCCGAGATGCTAATTTAAACTACGCCAATTTAGAAAATACGAACTTACTTGGCGTAAAATGGTCGGGAGGGAAATTTGAAAATGTCACTATAGGGAAAAAAGTAAGGCAAGAGCTTGATGCCCAACAAGCATTCAAACAAGGGAAAGCGCAAGAATCTCAAGACTACTTGGAGCAAGCAGAAGAAATTTACCGAGATTTACGCAAACATACTGAACAAGAAGGTATTTTTACCTTATCTGGTTTTTTCATCCATAAAGAATTAACCATGAGGCGCTTTCAGCTACTCCGCTATAGCGCCAAGCGGTTTTTATCTAAATTAATTGATATATTTTGTGGTTATGGAGAAGCGCCACTGCGTATAGTGGTTTTGTCTGTTTGATTATTTTTATCTGCGCCGTGTTCTATTCATATAAGGGATTAAGCTACCAAGGGACTATTTATTATATCAGTAGTGCACATAGTCTCAGTGAAAATGTATCACTATTTCTTTCTTCTCTTTATTTTTAAGTGGTGACCTTCACTACCTTAGGATATGGCGATTTTACCCCGATAGGGATTTCTCGGTCTATTGCTGCGGGTGAGGCTTTTACTGGTAGCTTTACCATTGCCTTATTTGTGGTAGTTTTTGTTAAAAAAATGACCCGCTAAGGCACGCTAGATAATTGATTTATAGTGCCGTTTCTCCTTATTGGATAAATTTATAATTTATTACTGTTTCAACAGCAAGCGCCCTGCTAGAATAACAAAAATTTATTTGTTATCTACTAGCGCTATCATAGCTAGTAAGGTCTTTTTACGGAATTTTAGTGTAATGCGTACCAGCCAATATTTACTGTCCACTTTAAAAGAAACACCCGCTAGTGCAGAAGTCATTAGCCATCAATTAATGCTAC
>ERZ1048872.2560-NODE-2560-length-12854-cov-3.625596_pt1 | contig 12854 bp, 9 predicted proteins | sample MGYA00383100_ERZ1048872 | MGnify/ENA primary metagenome ERZ1048872 (study PRJEB29581, sample SAMEA5548370) | metagenome | biome: marine; feature: coastal; material: water | depth 50 m | study: Short-term variability in the microbial, nano- and picoplankton... | reverse complement strand
CGACGGCAAAGACCACCCGTGTGCCAGTATCCCCGACAATGGGCTTGCGCCATCACCAGTGTCGCCAAGCGGCATTTGCACTCGGTTTTAGCGGCGATCAGGTCAAGCAATTCGGACGTATCCTAACAGGTGCCTATAAGATGTTCTGGGAAAAGAATGCGATGCTGCTCGAAATCAACCCCTTGGTCACCGACAAGGCAGGCAACCTCAGCGCGCTCGACGCGAAGGTCTCCTTCGACGATAACGCGATCTTCCAACATCCTGAAATTCAGCAGCTCCGCGACCTCAACGAAGAGGACCCGAAGGAAATCGAAGCGTCCAAGCACAACCTCGCTTACATCGCACTCGACGGTAACATCGCTTGTATGGTGAACGGCGCCGGCCTCGCGATGGCGACCATGGATATTATCCAAAGCTTCGGCGGTTCACCGGCCAACTTTCTCGACGTCGGTGGCGGCGCGAACGAAGACCAAGTCACCGCGGCTTTCAAAATCATCCTTTCCGATCCAAATGTGAAAGGCATCCTCGTCAACATCTTCGGCGGCATCATGAAGTGCGACGTCATCGCGCGCGGCATCGTCGCCGCTGCGAAGAATGTCGACATCACCGTGCCACTCGTTGTGCGCCTCGAAGGCACCAACGTCGAAGCTGGCAAGCAAATCCTCCGCGAAAGCGGCGTTGCCCTCACTCCGGCAGACAGCCTGGTCCAAGCGGCCGAGGTCATCGTCGAGCAAGTGCAGGCCAACGGATAATCCTGACAACGATCACAGTTAAACACACATTTCAAAATGAGCGTTCTTGTAAATAAAGACACACGTCTAGTCGTCCAGGGTATCACCGGTAAGACTGGCACATTTCACACACAACAGTGCATCGAATACGGCACCAACGTCGTCGCCGGTGTCACTCCGGGTAAAGGCGGTCAAATGTGGGAGGGCCAAGTGCCCGTCTGCAATACCGTCGCCGAAGCCGTTAAAGAATACGGGGCCAATGCATCGGTGATCTACGTGCCACCAGCCTTCGCAGCCGACTCCATCCTCGAAGCGATCGAAGCCGAGATTCCTCTGGTGATCTGCATCACCGAAGGTGTGCCGGTCCGCGATATGGCTGAAGTGCGCCGTCGCCTCTACTTCCACAACACCAAGACTCGCCTGATCGGGCCCAACTGCCCCGGTATCATCACTCCGGGCGAGTGCAAGATCGGTATCATGCCCGGCTACATCCACAAGCCGGGTCGCGTCGGCGTTGTCTCCCGTTCAGGCACACTCACTTACGAAGCCGTCTGGCAGCTCACACAGCGCGGCCATGGTCAGTCCACTTGTATCGGTATCGGCGGCGACCCCATCAACGGCACTTCGCAGCTCGACGCAGTGCGCATGCTCAACGAAGATCCGGACACCGATGCGATCATCATGATCGGTGAAATCGGTGGCACGGCCGAAGAGGAAGCCTGCGCCTACATCAAGGAGCACGTGAAGAAACCAGTCGCTGGCTTCATCGCAGGCGCGTCCGCACCGAAGGGCCGCACCATGGGGCACGCCGGTGCGATCGTCTCCGCCAGCGGTGCTGGCACAGCCGAAGCGAAGTTCGCTGCCATGGAAGACGCCGGCGTCTCCATCGCCCGCAACCCTTCGGAAATCGCCGACGCATTGCTAAAGATCTACAAGGGCTAAGCCCGACTGGAGGTCCTCTTTTTCAATCCGCCTGCAGCGCCCAGCTCAGGCGTATTTTTTGTGCCAAACAATGATCGCCGCGTGAACGGATCAACCCCACCGAACAGCCACCCAAAGTACCGCCACCACGATGGATAAAAAGGTTCTTTCCAGTCGCCCACTCCAACATCATTTTAAAGTAATCATTCTGCCGAACAATGATTCTGCCCCAATCAGGAATACCCCGCTCGACGAGCGGGTCGCACACCAACTGCCCACTCTGTGATGCAGCCGGGCAGCCTTATTTTACAGACACCCAGCGCGGTGCGCACTACCAGCACTGCGCCGGGTGTGAATTCACTTGGCTCGACCCCGCGCACTACGTGAGTCCCGAAGACGAACGCCGGCACTACGAACAACACAAGAACAGCCCCGAAGACGCCGGCTACCGGGGGTTCCTTAAGCAAATTTGGGAGCCACTCAAAGCGACACTCCCCGCCCATGCCAGCGGGCTCGACTACGGCTCCGGCCCCGGACCGACGCTCCATCTCATGGCACAAGCCGACGGCTTTGCCTGCGTGCACTACGACCCCGTCTTTCACCCCGACGACAGTGTCTTCAACTGCCGGTATGACTTTATTACCTGTACCGAAACCGCGGAGCATTTCCACCACCCCGCCGTGGAATTCGCCCGCTTGGCCGTATTGCTGCGCCCCGGCGGATGGCTGGCGTTGATGACCACACGGCTCACATCAAAAATCGACTTCGCGACATGGCACTACCGCCAAGACGTCACACACGTCAGCTTTTACAGTGAACGCAGCTTCCAAGTCATCGCCCAGCGCTTCAACTTCCGTCCACCACGGTTCCTTTCAAACTCAATCGTATTACTACAGCGTCCGCCCCAGAGTGCACTGCACAACACATCGAACTGATCCTATCCCCTGCAGAACTAAAAAAAGCGCAGCCACTTGAATTTTTTGCAACTTATTTGGATTCCATGTGATATATACTATTAACCTGCCCCTTATTTGAACTTCCAGACCACCGCCAAACCGCACTACCAGTGCGCTGGATTCCATTGACACAAAACTCTGCTGAATCAGCATAGTTTCGCTCAGACCTCTCCCCCAGCGACACCGTCGCCAGAAAGGACCGAACCATCCATTTACTACCCAAATCTATCGTCCGCATCGCAGGCTTTGTACTGTTCGCGGCCACGCTTATCCCAAGCGTGTCGGCACGCATTTTTACCGATGTAGAAGGCAAAACGGTCGAAGCAGAGCTGGTCTCCATGTATCAAAACAAAGTCACGTTCCGGCGTGCCGATAGCCCCAAGACGTATACCTTACCGCTATCCCAGTTCTCGGTCAAAGACCGCGCGTTTATCCTGGCCGAAAAAGAATCCGGACGCCTCAGCATAGCCGCCTACACAGGCAGCCAACAGCCAAAGGTCGCACCGGTCAAAAAAGTGCAACATCACTTGGTCGCCAGTCAGCAAATCGACGCGCTGCTTGGCAAATACCGGAAGGCACAAGGCAGCGAAGCCGCGCCGATCGTGGACGATGCCACTTACCTGCGCCGCGCCTATCTCAAAATCATCGGGCGCATCCCCACGCACGCGGAGGCGGTGTATTTCCTCAACGATTCAAATCCACACAAGCGCGCCACACTGGTCGACAAGCTGCTCGATTCGCCGGGCTACGTCAGCCACAACTTCAACCTGTGGGCCGACATCCTACGGGCGCGCACCACGGGCCGTGATGGCAGTCGACACGGAGGGGTGTACTACGTGCCGTGGCTCAAAGACCAAATCCGGCGCAACGTTCCCTACGATGAATTTGTCAAGACCCTGCTGACCGCCGAAGGTTACCCGTGGGAGAATCCGGCGGTGGCCTACTACCTGCGCGATTTCGGCATGCCGCTGGATAACATGTCGATGACCGCGCAAATCTTTCTCGGCACCCAGATGCAGTGCGCCCAATGCCACGACCACCCCACCGACGTCTGGACGCAAAAAGACTTCTATGAACTCTCGGCATTTACCTACGGCCTCAAAACCGGCGTGAATATTAATAGCCAAGAGAGCCCGGAATTGAAAGAAGTGATGCGCCGCCTGCGGGAGATCTCCAAGAAGCAACACGGCGGGCAAGCACCACAAGCACAGACAGCCAGTCCCTACAGCGCCGGTCGCGAGTTCTTTGCCCCGTTGCGTTGGGGCGTCATCCACACGAAACGTAACCTAAAACTACCGCACGACTATCAATACGACGATGCTGCCCCCAAGGATGTGGTAGCGCCCACGGTGCTGTTCGGGAACCTGGCCGACAAGAACCTACACGACTCAGCCTCACGTGTTGACAGCTATGCCGATTGGATGGTTTCGAAAAACAACAAGCGCTTCACACTGGTGATCGCCAACCGGATGTGGAAGCACGTCATGGGCAAAGGTCTGATCGAACCAATCGACAATTTGACCGATGAATCCCAAGCCGATTCCCCAGAGCTGATGAAGTACCTGGAATCAGTCATGCAAGCGCTCGACTATGACCTGAAGCAATACCTGCGTATTCTTTACAACACCCAGCAGTTTCAGCGTGCCGCCGTGCTGGATAATGACTACTATCTGGAAGGCCCGATCTTTCAGCGCATGAGTTCGGAACAAATATGGGATTCCATCGCCACCTTGATGGTACCCGACATAGACCTGAAGCTCCAGTCGACCTATCGAGGAAACCAGGGCGGCATCCAATATGAGAGTAGCACAAAGCCAGCCGCCGCGATCTTTGTGGAAGAGATGAATCCAAATGAGCTAACCAAACACATCGTGAGCATGAGCGAGGTCTACAACGCCTATCATGCCGCACGTAGCGCGGCAGCGAAAGCCAACCGCGACCCGGAACTCAAAGGCACTCCGGAACTCGCCAAAATCAGGCAAGCCAGCAACCACGCCCGCAAGGAATGGAACAAGATGCTGAACCCGGACCTGAATGACTACGGAATCGACGCACAAATGGGAATGAACTCAATGATGACCGGTACGCCACCCACAACGAATCAGCGCAGTGGTAAAAAGAAGCCAAAGAAGAAATGGTTTGAAAAAAACGTGCGCCGCGCATCCGAGTTACAATCGCCTCAACGCAATGGCCACTTGCTGGAAGTCTTCGGTCAATCCGACCGCATGTTGATCGAGAACTCGGATGATGGCGGCAACGTACTGCAGGCACTGTTCCTGATGAACTCGCCACAGACCAACATCCAACTCGCCAACCATTCAGCTCCCGTACTGGAAGCACATCTCGCCAAGACCCCGGAAGAAAAACTGGAAACACTCTACATCGGCTTCCTCGCCCGCAAGCCGACCGAGGCTGAAATCGAAGCCCTGCTGCCCGCCTTCAAGAAAGATCCGGAAAAGGCGCGCCAACGGATCATATGGGCGATGCTCAACACCCAACAATTCATCTTTATTCAGTAAGCCCAACCCCGCACTGCCATGTTTGACGAACTCAATCAACTGGATGAACTTTCACGCCGCAAGTTCATGCAATACTCAGCCAAAGCCCTGCTCGGCGTCGGCCTCTCTGCCAGCACCACCCCGCTCTGGGCCTCTCAGACCGTCAAAAAGCCGACTGCCCGTAACGTCATCTACATTTATTTAAGCGGTGGCATGAGTCACATCGACACTTTCGACCCCAAGCCCGACTGGAAAGACCAAGGGCCGGTCAACCCGATCGATACAAATGTAAGCGGCATTCAGTTTTCCGAATACCTGCCAAGCTTGGCCAGACGCGCCGACAAGCTGGCGATCATTCGTTCGATGTACTCCAACCAAGGCGCACACGAGCCGGGCACGTACTTCATGCACACCAGCTATGTACAGCGTGGCACCATCAAGCATCCCGGCCTCGGTGCATGGCTCAACAGTATGTCGGGTAAAACCAACTCCACACTGCCGGGCAACATCCGGATCGGCGGTAGCAACAACGCCCCGGGCGGTGCCGGATTTCTCGATTCGAAATACGAACCCCTCCACCTCGGCAGCCCCGAAGACGGACTTCCCTATGTCGACCGCCATCACAGTGTCGACGAAATCGAGATGCGCGAACGGCTCGCGATGGCACAAATGATGGATTTGTCGTTTCATCAAAAGTATCCGGCCAAACAGGTGCGTGCCTATGGCGACGTCTACGACGAAGCGATCAAGCTGATGAACAGCAAAGACCTCGCCGCATTTGACCTGAGCAAAGAACCGAAGCTCGTGAGGGATGTCTATGGCGACTCCCGTTTTGGCAAAAGCTGCCTGCTAGCGCGCCGACTCGTCGAGCACGGCGTACGCTTTGTCGAACTCACCCTCGGCGGTTGGGATACACATAACGATAATCACGACAATGTCGCCCAACTCACCAGCCCACTCGATCAATCCGTCTCCGCCCTCCTCGACGACCTCCACTACCGCGGCCTGCTCGACGAAACCCTCGTCGTGATCGGCACCGAATTTGGTCGCAGCCCAGAGATCAACGGCAACGCCGGTCGCAACCACCACCCCACCGCGTTTACCTGTGTGCTTGCCGGCGGCGGCATCAAAGGCGGCCAAGTGTACGGATCGACCGATGCCAGCGGACACTCGATTGCCGAAAACGGCGTCACCGTGCCGGACTTCAATGCCACCATCGCCTACGCCCTCGGCTTGCCGATCGATCAAGTCGTATACTCCCCGAGCGGACGGCCCTTCCGCGTGGCCGACAAAGGCCGCCCGATCACAGCACTGTTCTAGAACAGGAATCAGAATTCCGGAATCAGGAGTTAGCCACTCATAGAAAAGAACTGACATCCGCATCCCGCATCCCGCATCCCGTATCTCGTATCCCGTATCCCGTATCCCGTATGCCCGAATTCTTACTTCCGTTTGGCCCCTTCCATATGGTTCTGCTCCATCTGCCGATCGGAGCACTCACCGCAATCTGGTTTGTCGAACTGCTCCTCGAAGACAAAGGCGATAAACATAAAAACCAAGCCATCGGGCTGCTGCATTTGCTGCTGCTGCTATCCTGCGCCCTAACCATCGCACTCGGCCTAGCTTACGAAGACTTCGGTCAATACGGCGACGAAATCGAGGAACACGAACTCTGGGGCTACATCTTCGGCGGCGGCGTGTTCGCCACCTACATCCTCTACTGGATCAACCGTAAGGCAGGTAAACTCGGCACCAAATTCGTGTATATGCTCGGCCTGCTGGCCACCACCATTGCCATGATCATTACCGGCCACCAAGGCGGCGAGCTGATCCATGGCAAAGGCTTTCTCTTCAAACCCTTTCAGGAAGACAAACGTCGCGTCGCCACGCCAGCCCCCGCCCCGATTGTCAGACCGGTGCCCACGGAGAGAGCGAATTCCGATGAGCCCATGCCGGAGCCAAACATGCAAAGCATGGAACCGATGACGGGGGAGATGATGGACAGCATGCAGCCGATGATGGATGCGCCGCTCCCAACACCTGCCCCGGAGCCAGCCGCATCCGAAGCCGAACCGCGCATTGCCCGCTTCGAAGCCACCCAAGCCATCTTCAAGCGCAACTGCTACAAATGCCATGGTGCCACCAAACAAAAAGGCGACTACCGGCTCGACAGTAAGCATTCAATTAATCAGGGCGGAAAAAGTAAACTCGCCGCCATCGTCCCCGGCAAGGCCGAGGAGAGCGAGCTGATGTATCGCATGCTGTTGCCACGAAGTGACGACGATGCCATGCCCCCCGAAGAAAAAGACCCCGTCTCCGCCGAAGACATCGATACCGTGCGCCAATGGATTGAATCCGGCGCTTACTGGCCGGACGAAAAAGAACGCAGCACCGCACCGGCGGAGTACGTCAAAGTCGGCGATGTCACCACCGACGAATTGATCGCGCAGATCAACACGACCGGCGTCAAAGCGGAATACAATGCCTGGGGCGACGAAAGCGTCCGTGTGGACCTTGGCGTGGTCGAACCGGGCCAGCTCGACACGGCACTCAAAGCACTCGAAGCCTTTGGGTCCAAGCTCAGCTGGCTCGATGCCAGCCATCTCGAACTGCCCGAAGGTTTCTTTCAACTGCTGCAACAATTTAGCAACCTGCAACGTCTCCACCTTGATGGCAGCAATGTAACCGACGCACAATTAGAGCAGCTCAGTCAATTACCCAAGCTAGCCTATCTGAACCTTTACAATACTCAGATCAGCGACCAAGGCGCCGCTGCTCTCAAAAATTGCGCGAACTTACAAAAGGTATACTTAAGCGCGACCAAAGTGACAACAAAAGGCATCCGTGCTCTAAAGGACTCAAAACCGGAGCTCACTCTAGTGCACCGGTAAAGATCCGTCGCGGATTCGTCGAATAAACGCTCCAAAACCGTTTTTTCAGCTGAGCGCCTTTCAGGGTTTCCGTCCACTGGTTAACGGCGCGGGTCCCGGCGTCTCTTTTTATCGTATTTCTCGACCTTTGATTTGTGCTCGCGGCGAGTGCGGCGGCTGACGGTGAGCTGGCGTTTCTTCTGGCGCTGGCTAAGTTTTTCGAGTTCGAAATCGAGCTTCAGGTAGTTGATAAAACGCTCCTTGCTGAGGGTGCCATCCTGGATGGCCTGATGAATCGCGCAGCCTTTATCCGAGCCGTGCTTGCAGTCGTGAAACTGGCACTGGGCAGCGATCTCATCGAAGTCTCTAAAACTCTCCTTTAAGGTTTTCGCATCGGTCCAGACCTGAACTTCACGGATGCCGGGATTGTCGATCAGCATACCACCACCGGGGAGCAGGATGAGTTCGCGGGCCGTGGTGGTATGCATGCCCTTGCCGGTCACGCCGTTGACTTCGCCGGTCCAGAGCCAGTCCTGCCCCAGCAGCTGGTTGATCAGCGAGGACTTGCCCACACCACTCGAACCGATCAATGCAATGGTGACTCCGGTTTCGAGGTAGCTGCGTACGGCGTCGACACCCGGGCTGTCGAGTGCGGAGGTAATGACGACCTCCACATCCGGATTCAATTCCCGCAGCTTTGCCATGGCGGCTTGATTATCTTCGTCGGCATACAGGTCGCCCTTATTGAGCAAGGTGACGGCGCGCGCGCCACTACGCTGCATCACGGCGAAATAACGCTCCATACGGCGCGCGTTAAAATCCAGCGCGGCATCGGTCACGACAAAGACCACATCCACATTGGCGGCCATGACTTGCTCTTCGGTACCTTTGCCGGGCGCTTTGCGGGAGAGGCATGTTTGGCGTGCGAGGCGCGCGCGGATCACCGCTTCATATTCATTCCCCTCAGCCCCCCTTTCCAGAGCCACCCAGTCGCCCACCGACGGCAATTCGGCATCCGTCTCGGCCTCGTGGTAGACCGCGCCTCCCAGCGCGACTTCCATCTCGGTACCATCGCCGAGCAAGGCGCCATAAGAGATTTTGTTGTCGCGAATCAGACGCGCAGGCTCCCAACCATTGTCGCGGTATTTCGCAAATTCAGCTTCAAAGCGCGGGTTCCATCCTAGATCGTTGAGAGTCATGTGGCGGCAACGTTAACTGCCTGCATGGAAAGTGTTAATCATAAAATTCCCCCGGCTCTTCCTCACGAAATAGGCAGTCGCTGAGATGCTCTTATGCTGATGACGACTACGGCTGCGATTGATTAGCGGTCGAGTTCCTGAAACTCCCGATACAGTGCTTTCCACTCTGCATCCAGGCTGGTCGTGCAGACTGGTTGCACGGCACGGTTATACCAATACGCGGCCTTGATCGTATCGCCTTCCACCCGATGCAAATAGGCATGCACCCACGCCGCCTCCGCGGTCACCATATCTTTGATGAGTTCGTGCGCCTGCGCCCAATCACCGCCCTGCTCCGCCTCCAAGGCACGTAGATAAATATTCTTCTCCTGCATGTACGACTCCTTTGCTCAGGTGGCCGATGAACGAACCGGGACCTTCAAGACGAAGCGTGCGCCATGAGATTCATTCGGCTCACAGTGGATATCGCCGCCCAACAGCCGTGCGAGCTGACGGCATTTGGCGAGTTCCAGGCCCAGACCGACTTCGCCACGCTTACGGACTCGCTGATCCTCCTGCGTGAAAGGTTCAAAGAGTTCCTTCAAATCCGCATCATCAACCTTCGGGCCATTATCCGAAACCACACAGCAAAGCGAGGCACCGTTCCTGTTGGCGGGCTCCACATTCAACGCGAGCGACACCTGGCCGCTATCGGTCACACGAATCGCATTGGCGATGAGATGCTTCAAAATTTGAATCAGGCGTTGGCGATCCAACAACAATACATGGTATTCCGGAGCGCAGTTCGTCGACTCGGCCCCGAATTTGAGTCCCTTCGCGTTCGCACTGGCTGATGCATAAGTCTCCAATTCTTCGCAAATCTCAGCCACTCGCGTCTCCACCGACTGAAGCGGAACCGTCCCATCCGCGATACGACTGTATTCGAGCATGCTATCGATCATCGAGATCATATGATTACTCGATTCCAGAATCTCCGACACGAAAGCCTGATGTTCCGGGTCTTTTAAATCCTCACGCAACAAATCGGAATAGCCCACGATCGGATTGAGCGGGGAACGCATCTCGTGACTCATCATGTTCAAAAACTCGGTCTTGGTGCGGTCCGCCTTTTCGATCGCCTGCTTCGCCTGACTCATCGCCAGAATATGACGCCGTGCCGCGGTAATAAACAAATCGGTGAAGATCGCGACGACCGCCAGAATGACCACAATCAGGTAAAGGTCGGTATCCAGTGGCAAATCCGAATAACGCGTCCGGAAGTAGCCCGTTTGCTCAGCCAGCCCAACAGCCAGCAAGAAGCACATGGAAAGCGCGCTCACGATCCAGAAGAAGATCCGGTTCAAGGTAATCCCCGAAAAGAGGAAAATCGCCGGATACAGCAATACCGCGGTATCCCGGACACCATGCGCCATTAAAATCAAGTAGGCGGCCGTCATCCAAAAGGCAATGACGACGCCGATTTGAGCGACGAGTAACTGGCCGCGCCGTAAAAGCCACAAGAGCAGCGCCAAGTTGATTGAGATAATGGTGCCAGCCGTCAGGAGCACAGGGGAATCCAGAAAATAAGCGACCACCGCAAGAAATGCCGAGCCGACCAGTGCTGCCCGCAGCAAGACACGGCACGCACTGGTGCCGAAGAAATCCAGCGGTTCCTGTGAATTATCCATATTAGTAACAGGCGACATCAGATCGGCACAGCATTAGCGCGAAAACCAATAAGGCAAGCAAAGCTACAAAAATACATCCAGCCGGTTGAAGTGGCTCGGACATGCACAAATGGTCCCCACCGGTGGCCCGCCGCTCGAGCATAGCAATGACGATGCAATCAGACTCGTTCCAACAAGATGCCTAAGCCCCCCGCCCTACTCCACCATGGTAAAACTGAGCCCGAGTTCTTTTTCAAGTTGGGTGATTTTCCGGCGTTCCTTGGGCTCGATCAAAGTAATGGATACGCCCTTCTTACCCGCGCGTGCGGTGCGGCCGCTGCGGTGGGTATAGTATTGCATCGCATCCGGCAACTGGTGCTGGATGACAAACGACAAGCCTTCCACATCGATGCCGCGAGCCGCAACATCCGTCGCAAGAAGAAACTGAGTGCGCTCTTTTTTGAACGCGCGCATGACCTTATCGCGATCCTTCTGACTCAGATCCCCCTGCAAGACGCCGACCGCGAGGCCTAGCTCGGTGAGCTTTTGCCCGAGAGACACCGCCCCCGCGCGTGTGCGGCAAAAGATCAGGCCCCGCTCATCGCCTTGAGCTTTCAAATACTTATAGATGAAGTCGGTCTTATCCTCACGCGAGCAGATGGCGAACTGATGATCGATATTCCGATTCACGACGTGCTTCTTGTCGATCTTCAGCATCTGCGCGTTGGCCGACATGTGCTGCTCCACCAAACTCTTGATGCGCTGCTGGAAGGTCGCGGAAAACAACCAAGTACTTTTACGCGCGCTCGTCTCCTTAAAAATCGTCTCCAGCTCAGATTGAAAGCCCATGCTCAACATCTCGTCGGCTTCGTCCAGCACGAGATGACGGACCGACTGTAAACGGATCGCCTTGAGCTTGAGCAAGTCCATCAAGCGTCCCGGCGTGGCAACGACGATGTGCGTGGGGCGCTGTAGTTTTTTGACCTGCAGGTCGATCTTGTCGCCACCTGCCACGACTTCGACGAAGATTCTGGCCGAAAATTTGGTATAGCGGAACAGCTGCTTGCCAATCTGCTGGGCGAGCTCACGCGTCGGCGCGATGATCAGGCCTTGGATCTCTTTAAAGCTCGGGTCGATCTTGGTGAGCAACGGCAGGCCGAAGGCAGCGGTCTTTCCGGTGCCGGTTTGCGCCTGGGCGATCAGGTCGCCGCCGTCTTCCATCAAAAAGGGAATCGCTTGTTCCTGAACGGGTGTAGGCTCAAGAATGCCGAGCGCTTCAATGCCTTGAATCAGGTCAGAGGGAACGCCGAGTTGTTTAAATGTGGATTTCATCGTATGGTCTGCTGCTGTCCCGCGAAATCATCTCAGCGGAACCATTGAAAAATGGACTGTGCCGACTCCGCAGCAAATGACGAGCTATGAATCGTGGAAAAGGTCACCGTACGATCGATCACCTACGACCCGTAGAATTCGCTGATGCGAGCAAGACCTCCCTGCGCCCGAGCGACTATGATTCGGTCGGCAATTGAAGGGCGTCGCTCATGATCTGCCCCTGCACAACGTTCACTGCAGCACACAAAACCGACTCTCTCAACACACCGTTTCGACCGATTGCGGCAATCCTCTGCACATAGGGCGCACTGACTGCGACCAGCTCCTGCGAGGCCGTGCGCGCCACCGCCGAGGGCAGATTCATGACACAACAGTGCACCACGCCCTCTTCCACAAAAGTGGGCGCATCGAAGGTCGTGGGACGACTTGTCTCGATACAGCCACCCTGATCGATCGCGATGTCGACGATGACCGACCCGGCTTCCATCTGGCGAACATGCGCACGCCGCACCAGTGTTGGCGCTTTTTCGCCCGGCACCAGCACGGCGCCGACCAGTAGATCCGCCTGAGCGACGGTTTCGACAATCGCAGCTTCAGTCGACAGCCGCACATCGAGAGACCCGTCAAACTCTTCCACGAGAGCCTCCAGCATGGCCGGCTTAATATCCAAGGCCGTGACCTGAGCTCCGAGTTGAACCGCT
>ERZ1048872.2559-NODE-2559-length-12854-cov-5.264630_pt1 | contig 12854 bp, 10 predicted proteins | sample MGYA00383100_ERZ1048872 | MGnify/ENA primary metagenome ERZ1048872 (study PRJEB29581, sample SAMEA5548370) | metagenome | biome: marine; feature: coastal; material: water | depth 50 m | study: Short-term variability in the microbial, nano- and picoplankton... | reverse complement strand
AGCGCTCTTATTTCTTCCATATTTTTAATTGTAATTTCTGCAAATATATTACTTATAATTATATGTCGTTCAAAATGATTAGATTTGCACACTTTTAAAATTTATGTAAAATTTTGGCACGCATATTAGCTTTTGATTACGGTACTAAACGAACAGGAATAGCTGTTACAGATGAATTACAAATAATTGCATCAGGATTAACAACAGTGAACACGAAAGAAATTTTTACGTTTTTAACTAACTATTTAAAAAATGAAAATGTAGAATTATTTGTAGTGGGTGAACCTAAACAAATGAATAACCAACAAAGTGAAAGTGAACAGTTTATCAAAGTTTTTATTGAAAAATTAACAACAACTTTTCCTAAAATTCCAATAGTTAGAGTTGATGAACGCTTTACCTCCAAAATGGCTTTTCAAAGTATGATTGATAGCGGTTTAAAAAAAAAACAACGCCAAAATAAAGCCTTGATTGATGAAATAAGCGCTACAATTATTTTACAAACATACCTATCAAATAAATAATTAATAATTTGTAATTTTGTAATCTTAAAAAATAAAAAATGGTTTTACCAGTAATAGCATACGGAGATCCCGTTTTACGAAAGGTTGGAGTTGAAATTGATAAGGAATATCCAAATCTAAGCGAATTAATTGATAATATGAAAGAGACTATGTACAACGCACAAGGTGTTGGCTTAGCCGCTCCGCAAATTGGTAAAGCAATTCGCTTATTTATTATTGACACTTCGCCTTTTGCTGAAGATCCTGATTTAAATGAAAAGGAACAAGCCTTTTTAAAAGATTTCAAAAAAATATTCATAAATGCTCAAATTATTGAAGAAGAAGGTGATGAATGGTCTTTTTCTGAAGGTTGTTTAAGTATTCCTGATATACGCGAAGATGTTTTTCGTCAAGAAAAAGTAACCATAGAGTATTTTGATGAAAATTTTGAAAAACATACAGATATTCTTGTTGGTTTAGCGGCAAGAGTTGTTCAACATGAATACGATCATATTGAAGGAATTTTATTTACGGATAAAATTTCATCACTAAAAAAACGATTAATTAAAAAAAAATTAGAAAATATTTCAAAAGGAAAGATTAACCCTGATTATAGAATGAAATTTCCTTTATTAAAAAGAAGATAATTATATGGATTTAAAAGATATAGTAGCCATTAACGGCAAACCTGGTTTATACGAAATTAAAGCACAATCAAAAGGTGGAGTTATTGTACAATCATTAGTTGACAATAAAAAGTTCCCAATTACAATTACACACAATTTAAGCGCATTAAACGAAATTGCTATTTATACCTACGAAGAAGAAGTTCCGTTGCGTATTATTTTAAAAGCAATGGGAGAAAAAGAAGCTGGAAAAGAAGCTTTGAGTCACAAAGAAAGTGGTAAAGTACTATTGTCATACTTCAGAGAAATTTTACCAAATTTTGACGAGGACCGCGTATATACTTCAAATATTAAAAAAGTTATTCAATGGTATAACTTATTGGCTTCAAAAGACTTTGATTTTACAGCTATAATTGAAGAGGAAGAAGAAACTGAAGAAGCTTAAAAAATGAATTCAAGAGAACAGCAACTCAAGGCCTTTGACAGATTATTAACAATTATGGATGAGTTGCGCTCTCAATGTCCTTGGGACAAAAAGCAAACCATACAAACTTTGCGTCATTTAACTATTGAGGAAACTTATGAATTAGGTGATGCAATTCTAGAAAATGATTTAGAAGAAGTAAAAAAAGAATTAGGAGATTTACTGCTTCACATTGTTTTTTACGCTAAAATTGGTTCTGAATCCAATAATTTTGACATAGCTGATGTTGCCAATAGTATTTCAGAAAAATTAATTCATCGGCACCCTCATATTTATAGTGATATAGAAGTTAAAGATGAAAATGATGTTAAAAAAAATTGGGAAAAATTAAAGCTAAAAGAAGGTAAAAAATCTGTTTTAGAAGGTGTTCCAAAATCATTACCTGCTATGGTAAAAGCCAATCGAATTCAAGATAAAGTTGCTGGAGTTGGTTTTGATTGGGAAAAACCCGAGCAAGTTTGGGAGAAAGTGCAAGAAGAATTAGCAGAACTAAACACCGAAATTGAAAAAGGAAATACCGATAAAATAGAATCGGAATTTGGTGATGTCCTTTTTTCAATGACTAATTATGCTCGTTTTATCAATGTAAACCCCGAAAATGCTTTAGAACGCACCAATAAAAAGTTTAAAAATCGTTTTCAATACTTAGAGATTGAAGCTAAAAAACTTGGAAAATCTCTTCACGATATGTCTTTAGCTGAAATGGATGTTTTTTGGGACAAAGCAAAGAAAATATACCATTGATAGTTATCAACTGACAATTCATAATTTATTTGTATTTTGTAACTTGTTATTCAAATCAAAGTGAAATATGTGATTTAGATATTTCGCTTTGCATCATATGATACTATATAATTTTAATGTATAATTAAGACTAAAAACTGCATTTGACCTGAAAAAGAGGATAAAATTCCGTTCCTGTTGATTGCTCAATTGATACAAAAGAAGTCTACTGTAGAATGGATAACTTTATACAAACAAAATATAAAGCGATAAATGGAGAAAATTTTAATTATAACAGGCGGAAGTAAAGGATTAGGCTTAGGTTTAGCGAAAGAATATCATAAAAATGGTTATAGAGTAATTTCAATTTCAAGAAGTAAACTTGAAAAATTGTATTCCGTAGAACAATACCAATGTGATTTGAGTAAATCTGAAAGCTTAGAACCTTTAGTTGAAGAAATATTTTCACATCTTAATAGTAAAGAAACTAAATCAATTACCCTTATAAACAACGCTGGTAATTTAGGTGAGGTAAACACCATAGAAAATATTAAATCCTCAGACATAAGCTATACCGTAAGTATTAACTTAATTGCGCCATTAATTTTAAGTTCTCAATTTATAAAACATACCAAAAATTGGGATTGTAAAAAACAAATTTTTAATATTTCATCGGGAGCAGCTATCAACCCTTATGAAAGTTGGGCAATGTATTGTTCCTCAAAAGCAGGTATTGATATGTTAACCAAAGTAGTTTCAAAAGAACAAAAAGAGCATAAAAATAAGGTAAGTATCTCTTCTATTTACCCCGGAATTATTGATACCGATATGCAAGCCAAAGCCAGAAATGCACCGAAAGAAAATTTCAAATCAGTGCAACGGTTTATTGATTTTTATGAAAAAGGCGAATTATATTCTCCATCATATGCTGCAAAAAAAATCTATGAATTAGACAATAAAGGAGTACTTAAAAATGGAAAAATTTTAGACATAAGAAGCGTTTAAATATTAAAAAAGCAACCTTTTGGTTGCTTTTTTAATATTTATCTTAGTCAAAATCATTTTTAGAAACAATCATATTGACTCTGCTACGAAATAATTGTTACAATTTTTTAGCATTCTTCACTTTTTGCTTAGTTAAAGCTAATTCAATTACATCTTTCATTTCAGCAACATAATGAAATTTCAATCCCTTTAAATACGATTGTTTAATCTCTTCAACATCTTTTCTATTATCCTTACATAAAATCAACTCTTTGATATTAGCTCTTTTTGCCGCTAATATTTTCTCCTTGATACCCCCAACAGGTAATACTTTTCCACGCAACGTAATTTCACCTGTCATTGCAAGCTTAGATTTTACTTTACGTTGTGTAAATACCGAAATAAGTGATGTAAGCATTGTAATACCGGCACTTGGTCCATCTTTTGGAGTCGCACCTTCAGGAACATGAATATGTACTTTATATTCGTCTAAAACTTTGGTATCTATTCCAAAATCTTCAGCATTTGCTCTAATGTATTCCATAGCAATAGTTGCAGATTCTTTCATTACTTTTCCTAAATTACCAGTAATGGTTAATCCTTTTCCTTTCGAAATAATAGATTCAATAAACAAAATATCACCACCAACACTGGTCCATGCTAACCCAGTAACAACACCTGCAACTTCATTAGTTTCATATTTGTCACGTTCTAAATGCGATGGCCCCAAAACTTTTTCAATAGTTTCAACTGAAATTTTTGTATCATATTCTTTTTCCATTGCAATAGATTTTGCTGCGTAACGCACCATTTTTGCAATCTGTTTTTCCAAACCACGCACTCCTGATTCACGTGTATAAGCTTCTACAATTTTTTCTAATTGCTTCTTCCCTATTTGCAAATCTTTAGCTAATAAACCGTGTTCTTTCAATTGCTTTGGCAATAAATGACGCCTGGCAATTTCTACTTTTTCTTCAATTGTATATCCTGAAACATTGATAATCTCCATTCGGTCACGTAATGCCCAAGGAATAGTTGATAAGCTATTTGCTGTAGCTACGAATAGCACTTTTGACAAATCGTAATCCAACTCTAAATAATTATCATAAAAAGAAGTATTTTGCTCTGGATCTAAAACTTCCAACATCGCTGATGATGGGTCTCCACTATGACTAGATCCAGCCAACTTATCAATTTCGTCTAACACAAAAACAGGATTCGAAGTTCCAGCTTTCTTTAAATCTTTTATAATTCTTCCTGGCATAGCTCCAATATAGGTTTTTCTATGTCCGCGAATTTCAGCTTCATCACGCACTCCACCTAAAGACATACGCACATATTTTCTTCCTATCGATTCAGCTATAGATTTTCCTAATGATGTTTTTCCAACTCCTGGAGGACCATATAAACAAATAATTGGCGACTTCATATCACCTTTTAATTTTAATACAGCCAAATGCTCAATAATTCTATCTTTTACTTTTTCTAATCCAAAGTGATCTCTATCCAATATTTTTTGAGCACGCTTTAAATCAAATTTATCTTCGGAAAATTCATTCCAAGGAAGTTCAAGTAACAAATCCAAATAATTTCGCTGCACTGAATATTCAGCAACTTGTGGATTCATCCTTTGCAGTCTACCTAGTTCTTTATCAAAAACATCTTTAACTTCTTTGTTCCACTTTTTAGATTTTGATTTTTCACGCATTTCTTCCAACTCCTCATCATACGATACTCCGCCCAATTCTTCTTGAATTGTCTTAAGTTGTTGATGCAAGTAATATTCACGCTGCTGTTGATCCATATCAGTACGTGTTTTAGACTGAATAACATTACGTAATTCAAGACGTTGCAATTCAGCATCCATCTTTTTTAACGTAAGTAGTGCGCGATCCTTTAAATTATTAATTTGTAATAATTCTTGTTTCTCAGAAACTTTTAAGTTCATATTTGAAGAAACAAAATTTATTAAAAACGGATTGCTTTCAATATTTTTTATTGCAAACGTGGCTTCAGTTGGTAAAGCAGGGTTCTCTTTAATAATGCGCACAGCCATATCTTTTATAGAGTCAACTATGGCTAAAAATTCTTTATCCTTTTCTTGAGAACGATCTTCTGTACAAGCTTTTGCAGTTGCCTGAATATACGGTTTTTCCTGGACAAACTCTTCAACTTCAAAACGCTTTTTTCCTTGAATAATAACAGTTGTATTACCATCAGGCATTTTTAGCATTCTTAAAATTCGAGCGACAGTTCCAACTTTATGTATATCATTAATTGTTGGATCTTCAACTGCTTCATTTTTTTGGGCAACTACGCCAATAATTTTATTTCCTTTGTTTGCTTCTTTAATTAATTGAATTGATTTATCTCTACCTGCTGTAATTGGAATTACAACACCTGGAAATAAAACTGTATTTCTTAAAGGTAAAATAGGCAATGTTTCAGGAACATCTTCTTTGTTAATTTCCTCTTCATCTTCAGGAGTCATCAATGGGATTAAATCCGCATCTTCATCCAACACATGTTCAAGTGACAGTTTGTCTAATTTTATAAATTTCGATTCGCTCATAACTTATTATAGGGTCATTTTGTCATTAGTTTATTTTACTAAAAAGAAAACTAATATTCAAAATTACATTATTTATCTAATTATCAATGTTTTACAATTTTGAAATTGTAATTTCTACTAATTAATTTTCAATTGTTATGCCAAAAAAGAGATGCTACATCATATTTTTTTATAATTTTTATTAAAACTGTAACAGTTGAAAAATTAAAATATCGTTTTAATAGAATTTAGATTTTTGAAAATAAAAAATAAACATAGCAATTCATCTATAAAGCATTGTAAAAAAAGAGATAAAGAGGTACACTTTAAATGTATTATGGCGAAATATATAAAATCGCTCACAGAATTGTAAACAATCTGTTTTAAGTGGAAAATGAGATGTAAGAATCCTTTTTATTCGCTTTCACATAACTCGATAGCAGGAGTGAAATAATAACATTTGGGGACTGTTTAAAAAGAATCAAAATATTCGTATTCCAGTTTTAAAAAATAATACTTGGATTTGGCGATTTAATTTATATCAGTTAATCTATCTATTGATAAAAAAAATTAAAATTGAATCTAAAAAATTTAAACAAAAAAGTTTATTAAAACTCATGATTTCCAATAGAAAATAAAAAATCCCGCAAAAGCGGGATTTTTTATTTAATAATTTCTGTATTGATCTGTTAGCTTAAATACATTTTCTAAAATTCGCTCTTCTGTTTCATCCATTTCAATTCCCTTCCTACTAAATACAATTTTGGATGTTTCAATTACTTTTTTTATTTGATAAGTTGTAAATCCAGCAGCTCCTCCCCAACTAAAAGAAGGAACAAAATTTCTTGGAAATCCTGTTCCAAAAATATTTGTACTTACACCTATTACAGTTCCAGTATTAAACATTGTATTAATTCCACATTTCGAATGATCTCCCATAATTAAACCACAAAATTGCAATCCGGTTTCTGCAAATTTTTCCGTTTCATAACTCCATAAACGTACAGGAGCATAATTATTTTTCAGGTTTGAATTGTTAGTATCTGCACCTAAATTACACCATTTACCAATAACTGAATTCCCTAAAAATCCATCGTGCCCTTTATTGGAGTAACCTGAAAAAACAGAATTATTTACTTCTCCTCCAACTTTGGAACTTGGACCAATAGTAGTTCCTCCATATATTTTCGCTCCCATTTTTAATACTGATTGTTCACACAAAGCAAAAGGACCTCTAACGTTACAACCTTCCATAACAGTTGAGTCTGCCCCAATATAAATAGGACCATTGGATGCATTTAAGGTTGAAAACAATACCTCCGCACCCTCTTCAATAAATATATTTTCTTTGTTTAATACCTGAACACCTTCTGGTATTGGTTGTGACTTTCTCCCCTGAGTTAAAAAGTCAAAATCTAATTGAATAGCTTTATCATTCAATGAAAATATATCCCAAGTATTTTTTACTTGCAATACTTCAGAAGAAATATTTAATTGTTCATAATTATCAAAATTAACCTCTTCTTGTGTAAATGTAGTATAAAAAGCTATTACTTCATCATTCAGAAAAATAGCCTGATTCTCTTCTAAGTTTACGATTTTTTCAACCAATTCAAGTGTTGGTAAAAACGAAGCATTAATCATAATGTTTTGCTCCATTTCAACCATTGGATATTTTTCTTCCAAATAATCCTCGGTTAAAGTTGTAGTAGTATAGCCTAAATATTTTTCCCATTTCTCCCGAATAGTTAAAATTCCTATTCGTATTTCTGCAACAGGTTTTGTATAAGTTAATGGCAATAATGCATTACGCACTGTTCCATCAAACAAAATGTAATTCATAGTAAATTAAATTTGTACAAATGTACATTAAGTTTTTTCTTTCTCAAATGAAAAAGATAGTGTTTTAAATAGCTTTTATTTTTTTTAAATAAGTATCAATTGCATCTGCAACGTCAAAACAAGCGTTAACTGCATTAATTTCAGAACAATATCTTGAAGATATTTCTTTATTTTTACAAGCAATAACTGAAAAATTAATATTTTTAAAATTATTATCAATATTTATACATTTTTTATATAAGGAATCAATAGTTTCTGCCAAATCAATTTTCACATCATTTTTGGCTAAAAATCCTTTCAAATAATTTTCAACTGCAAATTGAGAATTTTTACATACTGAAAAAGTAACTAAATCTTCTGAAGGCTTAAATAACTCTTCTTTTGCCAAATTAAATTTTTTATCCGCTTCTTTAAAAAAAGCTTTTGCTCTTGTTTCCATAATAATTATTTTATTTGTAAAAAAAGTGCTGAACATATTAGTCCAGCACTTTCAATAAAAAGGGTTTTATAAATTTCTATAAAGCTCTAATCGCTCCCACTGAGTATCAACTTGTTCTTGAGCCTTATCTAAAAGCTCTTTTGCGAGTTCGGCATTCTCTTTTACAACTCTTGTAAATCGAGTTTCTTGGTACATAAATTCTTCTAATGGTGCCGAAGGCGTTTTAGAATCTAATCTAAATTTCTTCCCTTTAGAAGCTAAAGGATTGAATCTGAATAATGGCCAATATCCAGTTTCTATTGCTTTTTCTTGATGTGCAGCGCCATCTTTCAAATCATACCCATGCTCAACACAATGTGAATAAGCAATAATTATTGATGGTCCAGGATAAGCAGCCGCTTCTTCAATTGCCTTTAAAGTTTGTATATCTTTAGCTCCAATTGCAATTTGCGCAACATATACATTTCCATAAGAAATTGCTTGTAATGCCAAACTTTTTTTAGCGATTGTTTTACCATTCATAGCAAATTTAGCACTCGCCCCTAACGGAGTAGCTTTTGAAGCTTGACCTCCTGTATTTGAGTACACTTCAGTGTCCATTACCAAAATATTGATATTTTCACCTGACGCTAACACATGGTCTACACCACCGTAACCAATATCATAAGCCCAGCCATCACCACCAAATATCCAAACCGCTTTTTTACGCAGGTATTCAGAAAGGTTTCTTAGTTTTTTAGATTCATAAGAACCTATTAGATCAAGCTTTTCGTTTAACTCTTTAATTTGTTCTAACTTAAGTTCTTTTAACGTTTCAGTATCCTCAAGATTAGAAATAATATCATTAACTAAAGTACCTCCAACTTTATCTTCCAAACCTTTTAACAAATCAACAGCTATTTCTTGTTTTTTTGTTAAAGCTAATTGCATACCTAAACCAAACTCAGCATTGTCCTCAAATAATGAATTTGCCCAAGCTGGTCCACGACCTTCTTTATTTGTTGTATAAGGTGTAGTTGGTAAATTTCCACCATAAATTGATGAACAACCTGTTGCATTAGCAATCATAATACTATCACCATACAATTGAGTAATTAACTTAATATAAGGTGTTTCACCACAACCCGAACAAGCTCCGGAAAACTCAAATAATGGTTCTAAGAATTGTGATCCTTTTACTGTTGAAGTTTTCAATTCTTTCCTATCATAATCAGGAAGATTAATAAAGAAATCCCAATTTTCATCTTCTACTTTTTCAACTTCAATTTTTTTAGCAAGGTTTATTGCAAATGTATCTTCAACCTCTTTACTTTCAGCCGGACAAACTGCAACACAAAGATCACATCCTGTGCAATCTTGTGGAGAAACTTGTAACACATAACTTTCTGTATTTTTATCGAAAGGTCTCCCTTTTGCAGCAACGTGTTTTAATCCTGCAGGAGCATTTTCTAATAAATCATTTGACACTACTTTTGCTCTAATGGCGGCGTGTGGACAAATATTAACACATTTATTACACTGAGTACAAAGCTCTGCATCATCCCAAACTGGTACAGCATCAGCAATACCACGTTTTTCATATTGGGTAGTTCCTGTTGGGAACGTTCCGTCAGCTGCAAAAGCACTTACAGGTAATAAATCTCCCTTTCCTGCTAAAATAGTTCCTAAAATTTCTTTAACAAAATCATCGGCATTTCCTGTCATCATAGGTTTTAAACCTTCGTTGTTAGTTGTATGACGAGGGTATTCTACTTTTTCTAAGTTTTCTAATGATTTATCTACTGCTTTAAAGTTCATCTCAACAACTTTATCGCCTTTATGTGAATACGATTTTATGATAGCATCTTTAATTTTCTTTATTGCTTCATCTTTAGGTAACACTCCTGAAATAGCAAAGAAACAAGTTTGCAATACTGTATTTGTTCGTTTTCCTAATTTAGCTTCTTTAGCAACCTTAGTTGCATCAACCACATAGAGTTTAATATTATTATCAATAATATGCTGTTGCATTACACTTGGCAATTCTGTCCATACTTTGTATTTATCATACGGTGAGTTTAATAAAAATGTTCCTCCTTCTTTAATATGCTCTAAAACATCGTATTTATAAATGAAGTTAAATTGATGGCAAGCAATAAAGTTTGCAGAATTAATTAAGTACGATGAATAAATTGGATCTGGTCCAAAACGTAAGTGTGAAACTGTTTGGGCTCCAGCTTTTTTTGAATCGTAAACAAAATAACCTTGTACGTAATTTTTGGTAGTTTCACCAATAATTTTAATAGAGTTTTTATTCGCTCCAACAGTACCATCAGATCCTAAACCATAAAACATACAATTAAACGTATTCTTTTTAGTTCGGAAATCAGACTTATAAGGTAAACTTGTTTTACTTACATCATCATTTATACCAATTGTAAAATGATTTTTTGGAGAATTATTCTCCAATTCATCTAAAATACCTTTTACCATTGATGGTGTAAATTCTTTTGAAGAAAGTCCATAACGCCCTCCAACAATATTTGGCATTTTTTCACCCATTTCAACAAAAGCTGTAACAACATCTAAATACAATGGTTCGCCTGTACTTCCTGGCTCTTTGGTTCTATCTAAAACTGCTACTTTTTTAACTGTTTTAGGCATTTGTTCTATAAAATTATGAACAGAGAACGGACGATACAATCGTACAAATAAGGCTCCTACTTTTTCACCATTTTCAACTAAAGTTTCAATGGTTTCTCTTACTGGACCTTCACCAGATCCCATAACTACAATCACTTTTTCAGCTTCAGGGTGTCCTATATAATAGAATAAGCTATATTTTCTTCCCGTTTGCTTGTAAAATTCATCCATAGTATCTTGAACTATTTCGGGAACTTTTTCATAAAAAGTATTCGCAGCTTCACGTGCTTGAAAAAATACATCAGGATTTTGTGCTGTACCTCTTATTACAGGGTTATCTGGATCTAATGAATTCTTCTTATGCTTCATTATTTCTTCCTCAGGCATCATTGATTTAATTACTTCATCAGGAATAGCATCAATTTTAGAAATTTCGTGTGAAGTTCTAAATCCATCAAAAATATTTAAAAATGGTACTCTACTTTTTAAAGTCGCTACTTGTGAAATTAATGCAAAATCATGTGCTTCTTGTACTGAACCAGCAAATAACATCGAAAATCCTGTAGCTCGTGCAGACATTACATCGGAATGGTCTCCAAATATTGATAATGCATGAGTTGCTATTGTTCTTGCCGCAACGTGTATTACAGAAGGTAGTAATTCACCTGCCATTTTATACATATTAGGTAACATTAATAACAATCCTTGCGAAGCAGTAAAAGTAGTTGTTAGTGCACCTCCTTGCAACGAACCATGAACAGCTCCTGAAGCTCCTCCTTCACTCTGCATTTCAACAATACGAGGTACATCACCCCATACATTTTTTTGACCTTTTGCACTGTAAACATCAACATGCTCTCCCATGGGTGAAGCCGGTGTAATTGGGTAAATAGCACATACTTCATTTGTTTTGTGAGCAATTCTAGCAACAGCTTCATTAGCATCACAAATTAGTTTAGAATTCTTGTGTTTCATTTTTATACTTGGTATTTAAGTAAAATAATTTGTAGTTAAAAAAGGAATAGTTACAAATTACTAGGATTAACGTTTAATTTTCAGAATAGTAAACATACATATTAATATCAAGATATATAATGATATAAATCAGTAAAAAAATGAAGAATTTTATTTAGAATAGATAAAAATAGTAAGCGTAAATTACTCGTTTACTGCAATTTAAATACACAAAACAGAATATTAGAAATACTTTACGACAATGTTAACAAATTATTACCATTGAATTTTGAGCATAAAATAAGATAAAAAGGTATTAAATTTCTTTTTTAACAATTTAACACCCATAGCTTCAAATATTACGTTACTATAACCTTCGGCTTATTATTTTGACTACTAAATTTTTAAGATAAATATATTTATTCCAACTCAATTTTATCAAGCATAAGTTTAAAGGATTCATTCTTTTTGTTTCCAATTAAAAAACCTATTTCTTCTAGTCGATTTCCTGAGAAATTAGGAAGATTAAGCTTTCGTCCTCTAAAAGTAGGGGTTAATTCAGACAATACTATTTCGATAGTTTGCCATTCAAATGACGTTTGAAAATACGTTGTATATGTATACCTATTGTATTTATTAGATTTAATTCTAAACTGATATCTTTTTCCATCTCCTTTAATGTGAAGCTTTATTTTTTTATACTTTGATATATCAATTGTATTGGGTTGATACCTCAACGATGAAAATCCACCATTATTTTCGAGTGATATACTACCTTCAAAAACTCCGTAACCATTGTCATCTAGTTTAAAAGTTCCATTAGATTTTCCTCCCATTACCACATCATCTAAAATAACCCAATTTGATAAGTTACTGTGCGTATTAAAATCAAAAATAATTAATGTATTCATTATAAAGAAAGTGATAAAAAAAGAATTAACCAGATGCATAATTTTTTATTTTAACTGATTGAACCAAATAATTCATTCAGCTTTTTTGTACGATAGTTAAAAATTTCAGCTAATTTAGGCTTGACCAATAGAGGATGCATTAATTTTCCTAAGAAACCCAAAGGAATCTTATAATCTATTATATCCTCCATTTCTACACCACCTTCAATAGGTTT
>ERZ1048872.2550-NODE-2550-length-12892-cov-7.528239_pt1 | contig 12892 bp, 14 predicted proteins | sample MGYA00383100_ERZ1048872 | MGnify/ENA primary metagenome ERZ1048872 (study PRJEB29581, sample SAMEA5548370) | metagenome | biome: marine; feature: coastal; material: water | depth 50 m | study: Short-term variability in the microbial, nano- and picoplankton... | reverse complement strand
CGGCTAAAAGGCTGGCCATTGGACAGGTGGCCGCGTGGTCCAAGGCGCAGGCCTAGAAAGTGTGTAGGCGGAAGACCGCCTCTAGGGTTCGAATGCCTGTCTGTTTGCTATAAATAAAATTGTAACTTATTGTTTTGAAGTAATAAATTACTTTATTCAGTAATATTGTTACCATAAATTAGAAATATCTTTAAGTTTAACAGACTTCACATATTTTTGTGCGACGCTATTCTGGTCCAAATCACTGGAGTATACTGATGGCTCGCAAAACTTTTATGGCAATCCATACCTACAAAAGCGACTTGGCAAAGAAAAATGCTTTTGAAAGTTTAAAAAATACGGTTCGCACAGACTATGAATGGGTGGAACGATGGGATTTCCCGAAAGCGCAATGCATTGCAACTTGGGTAGGAACCGATGACTTTTTCTTTTGTCATTGGGAGGCAGAAACAGAGGAAGACATCATGACCACCCTTTCTGAAAATGGAATGGATGAAAACCTTATAACTGTAGCTTACCCTATTTTTATGCATATCAATAAAAATGATTGTTCTGGACTCGATCCATATAAAGTATGGGCAGAAGTTGACGTTTGATTACAGTAACCCTTTGCGCACAGCATTGCTGATGACTCTTGCTACGCAAAAAGGGGCTGAAAACTTGCCGAAGCACGGTTCTTGTCATACTACTAACAGCCAAATGCATATAAAGTTGCTGCGGCGTTATTCTTAGGCAAATCAAGGGAAATAAATATGGCTGGAATGATCAATTGTATACGCTTCCGACCAAAAGAAGGTAAAGAAGAGGCGCTGTTTAAGGCTTTTGCAGAATATGTACGGGATTATCCCTTCGACGATATTATGCATCACATAATTGATCTGGGTACAGGCGAGTACGCTCTGGTAGGCGTACATCATAGTGTCGAAAGTTTTATTGAAATAATGAACAGAGATAATCGTGTGAGCGAAATGATGAGGCTGTACGTTGAACCTTACGAAGATGGTGAAAGTTTCCATTCATTTTCGGGTCCAGTGGTAAATTATAATGATTATCTTTAATCCACAGATAATTTAAACTGAAAGCATAAGGCGATTAACCCCATGCGCACCTTACTGATAGCGTTCCTGATGACACTCGCGACACAGGCGGGGGCTGATAATATCCTCACTGGTAGTGCTGGGAGCAAATTGGAAGGGAAGGTTGTTTCTAGTTTTTCCGGACCTTGGGCTATGTCTTTCATCGATGATAAAAACCTGCTTGTCAGCACAAAATCTGGCAGGCTTTGGCTTGTAAATACGAATGGCGAACAGTCTTTAGTAACAGGAGTTCCCAAGGTCTTTGCGGGTGGCCAAGGCGGCTTGGGCGAAGTTGTTCTTCATCCAAATTTCAAACAAAATAAACTAATCTACATTTCTTACATAGATTCAGAGGATGCAGGCAAAACACGATATGCATCCGTGGTGCGGGCAACCTTGGAAAGGTCAGATAGCGCATACCTGAAAAATTTTGAAACCATTTGGCGGCAAACACCCGCTCGATCACAGGGACATTTTTCCCACAGACTTGCGTTTGGTCTTGATGGAACTCAGCACGCCGGCAAGATTTTTATAACTTCTGGAGATCGGCAAGAATTAACCCCTGCACAAAAATGGGATACGGCATTAGGAAAAGTGATCCGACTGAATGATGATGGGACGATACCAACTGACAATCCGTTTCAGGATAAAGGCGATTTAGCAAAAACCTTTTGGACGGTTGGCCACAGAAATGCGCTTGGGATCGCTTTTGATAAAAATGGTCAGCTTTGGGCGCACGAAATGGGCCCTAAACATGGGGATGAGTTTAATTTAATCGTTGCGGGTGCGAATTATGGGTGGCCAATTGTATCTGAAGGCAACCATTATAATGGAGCAGAAATTCCAGCCCATCAAACCAGGCCCGATTTCATGGCACCAAAAATCTATTGGGTGCCAACGGTGGCGCCCTCAGGATTGATTTTTTACGAAGGGGATGAATTTTCCGAATGGAATGGAAATGCATTCTTGGGAGGGCTGAAAAGCAAGGCACTGGTGCGAATAGGATTTAACGATGAAAAACCATTTGAAGCTGAACGCTTCAGTTGGTCCCAAAGAGTAAGAGAAGTCGAAATAGATCATGATGGTGCCATTTGGGTCTTGGAGGATGGTCCAGCTGGCAGGTTAATAAAGTTCACCAAGCCAAATGAATAAAATTGGACATAGAAGTTAAGGTTTGCCCCACCCACCCTAAACCGGCTTGGCTATCAAGTCGCAATTTAACAAAGCTTCATCATCACTTCGCTTGGCAAGGGCCGTTTTTTTATGAACGGCCTGAGCTGCACTTTTCGCCTACGCACTCACGCCACTCGTATGATTGCCGACAAGGATATTTCATCACTTTGCCTTTAGAAAATGGAAATTTATGTGGAAATTAAAAAAAGGAGCGGCCTATTTGACCGCGTGATGCTACCCCGGCTGGCCAAATACGATCAGGGCATAGAGCCAATGATCGGAGCGATCCGGTCGCGATCAAAGTTCGCACCGCATAGAACCACAGCACTGACTTTATTGGTGCGTTTGGGGGCATCCGCCTGCCAGGCCGCCTGTGCCAATCCGGCAGACCCTTCGACCAGCATTTTTTCGCTCCAAGCCATGTGGCGGATACCCTCGGCGATCTCGTCCTCGGTGCAGTCGATTAATTCATCGATAACTTCGCGGCCCAGCGGCAGAGTGATTGAGCCTTGGTCGACACCGCCAGCGCAGCCGTCGGCCAAAGTATCACTATGGGTTACTTGGACGCTATGACCGGCCCGAATACTGGCGGCCAATTCGGCAGAATTGCGCGCGCTGACACCGACAAGACGGGTGGAGGGCGAAAAGGCTTTTAGCACAGCCCCGATGCCTGAAATCAGGCCGCCGCCTCCGATAGACACATAGACCACATCAAGCTGCGGCAGCTGTTGCAGCAGTTCCAGCGCAATCGTTCCTTGTCCCGCGATGACCTGCGGATCATTATAGGGAGAGCAATAGATGATGCCCTGTTCTTTGGCCAGTTTTTGCGCATGTTGTTCCGCAAGCCCGGAATCGTTTGAATGCAAAATGGTCTTAACCCCAAGTGCTTTTATCCGAGACAGCTTTTCGCGTGCGACTGTTTCGGGCAAAACCACGGTTAGATCATGACCAGTCATCTGCGCTGCTGTGGCAAGTGCCAGCCCATGATTGCCAGACGATGCGGTGATCGCGGGCACATCTGTCGATAGGGATGTCAGTTTTGACATGGCGCCCCGAAATTTAAACGACCCGGTTTTTTGAAAATTTTCAGCCTTGAACACAAGACCCGTATCGTCGTCAAACGACAGGCGGGACGGGATGCAGGGCGTCAAGGTCAACCAGCGTTTAATGCGGCGATGGGCGGCTACAGAGAGCGCGGCTTGTTCAAGTACGGCAGAGGAGGCAGTCATCGGATATCCTTTATTGGGCTTTTGCGCCTGCAGCAGCGTCAATGATGGTTTGAGTGATGGCAATGTCTTGTGCCGCGATCCCGGTAAGATCAACAACGGTGATATCCTCATCCGATGTCCGTCCTATTTGTTCGCCCGACAGGATATGGCCCAGTTCGGTCACTTGAAGTGAAGCATCGTTTCGATGTGCGCTCTGAAACTCGCCATGGTGCAAAGATTGGCTTGCCATATCACAGACACGCAAAGATGCGGCGGCAACCAGCTTTGTCGGAAGCTCTTGCTTGCCCGGACAATCGGCCCCAATTGCGGTCACATGCGACCCCTTGCGCACCAAGCCATCCGCAAACAGGGGCTTTGTTGCAGTCGTCGTCGTTGTAATGATGTCTGCCGCGCCAATGGCTGCGTTCAAGTCAGGCACGGGGATGGCGCTGTAACCCGCCGCATTCAGGTCTGTACTCAATGTCTGCGCGGCAGAGGCATCGCGCGCCCATATGTGGAAATTCAACGCCCTATCTGTCATTAACTTTGCAAGGCATATGGCCTGAAACCGGGCCTGAATACCGGCACCGATGATCAAAACTTCTGTCGCATCGGCGCGCGCAAGAGCGCGGGTTGCCAAAGCACCGCCGATTGCAGTGCGCATGTCTGTCAACCAGCCTTCGTCCCGCAATATGGCAAGGGTTTCGCCTGTGGTGGCAGAAAAGGCCAGCATCATTCCATTTGAGGACGGAAGGCCTTTGGCAGGATTGTCGTAGAACCCAGACGCGATTTTGATCACATAGCTTGCGGTACCCGCAATATAGCCTGACTTGACGTGGCAATCGCCGTTCGCTTCAGCAAAAGCCAAATGCACCACCTCACCCGTTTGCACATTGCCCTCAGCGGAGGCGATATATGCGTCGTGGATACGCTGCACTGCGGTGTCAAAATCAAACAAAGTCATGATCTGTGGTTTATCTAGGTCTAACATCGCAAGCCTCTTTAAGAACCGTTCATTTCGTTTACTAAGCAGCGTCGCATCGATTGAGCAAACCCAACTGAGCGATCTCATTTGAAAGTTAGTGCAAGATTGGCCTTTGGTCTATCGGAATGATGGTCTCGATAAGTGGTCGTTTTGCCCGTTCAGACTTGGTTGAAGCAGGAGGGGCCAATTTTGCCAAACTGATGCGCCTAAGACGATGTCTGACAGCAGGTTGCCGATGCGGGTTTGTGCCAAAGCCAGATCGGCTCTTATTGTTTATAGCGCTGCGGATCATAGGGGCGCATATCCATATTCGGGGATCGTTGATCGATAATATCCGCGATTAGACGGCCGGTTTTGGGCCCTGCTGTCAGGCCAACGTGCTGATGGCCAAAAGCGGTGAAAATGCCGCTGTTCCCAAGTTCGCCGATCAGCGGCAGGCTGTCTGGGGTCGAGGGGCGAAACCCCATCCATTCTTCGGTGGTCTCATAGCGCAGCTGCGGGAAAGCTTCGGCAACACGGCGGCGCAGCAGCCGGATTGGCGCTTTGCTTGGGCCCAGCTCAATACCGCCCAATTCCACTGTCCCGGCGCAGCGCAGCCCATCGCTCATCGGGGTCACACCAAATTTTCCGGTGGTCATCATCATCGGATTGCGCGGCATTTGAGATGGGTTTTTATAGATCACATGATAGCCGCGCTCAGCCTCTAGCGGTACATCGAGCCCCAACTTACCCATCAAAGCGCGCGACCAGATGCCGGCGGTGACCACGATCTTGTCACATTCAAACCGCCCCTGATCGGTCAGCACGGCTTCGATTTTATCGCCGCTGCGCTCAAAATCCTGTACCTTTGTCTGGATAAACTTACCCCCCATATGGGCAAATACTGCTGCCAGTTGGGTGATATAGCCAAGCGGGTCAAGGATGTGGCCCTGGCCTTTTAGCACCGCCAAACAGCTTATTGCCGGTCCCAGGATCGGTTCATGTTCACGCACTGCGGGTCCGGTGATCACCTCGGGGATCAGACCGGCGGTTTTTTTCATCGCCCAGCCATAGGCATCACCTTCAAAGGCCGCGCGGTTCCGGTAGGCATAGCTAAAAGCGCTGTCCGCAATCCAGTTTTCGGCCGATGTGCCTTTGGCCAGGGCTTTGTGTTGATCCACCGCATCGCTGAGAAGCGGGATCAAAGCCTCGGTGATTGCGCGGGATTTATCGGCAGCCGCATGCGGCAGAAATTTTACCAGCCATGGCGCCAGTTTGGGCAGATAGCGCCATTTGACAAAAAGCGGGCTCATCGGGTCGATCAGATAGCGCGGAATATGCCGCCACAGGCTGGGCTCGGTCACTGGTACAATTGCCCATTGCGCCAAAAGCCCCGCATTGCCGAAAGACGCCCCTGTGCCAGGCGCGTTTTGATCGATGAGCAACACCTCGTGACCTGAGCGGCGCAGCCAGAGCGCGGTCGAGACCCCACAGATGCCGGCCCCTATAACAATGATTGGTTTTGCCATCCTGCGACTTTCACGGTTTTTCAAAGATAAATCAGGTTTCACGGCATAGGTAAATTGGTTTTCGACACCCAAAGGGTCTTGGTTCGATGGGGCAGCACTGCGCAGCCTCTGACTGGACAAATCGGCGGCTATGTGAAAGAGCATGCGCCAACAGGAGACCTTTATGACCATCACCCGTTTTGCCCCTTCGCCGACCGGCTACCTGCATGTGGGAAATATGCGCCCGGCCTTGATGAATTATTTGATCACCCGCAAAGCGGGCGGTACGTTTATCTTGCGTATTGATGATACCGACCCAGAGCGTTCAAAAGATGAATATGTTGAGGCGATCAAAGAAGATCTGACATGGCTTGGTTTGAGCTGGGATCGGATTGAACGGCAATCTGAGCGGCTTGCACGGTATGATGCCGCCGCCGACAAGCTGCGTGAGATGGGGCTTTTATACGAATGCTTTGAAACCCCGACCGAGCTTGATCTCAAGCGCAAAAAACAGCTCAACATGGGCAAGCCGCCGGTTTATGACCGCGCTGCACTTGCGCTCAGCGATGCGGAAAAAGCTGCGCTGCGGGCCGAACGGGGCCAAGGCCATTGGCGGTTCAAACTTGATCAAACGCGGATTGAATGGGCTGATGGTATTTTGGGCGATATTTCAATTGATGCGGCCAGCGTCTCTGATCCGGTGTTGATCCGGGGGGATGGCCAGTATCTTTATACGCTGGCTTCGGTTGTAGATGATGTGGAAATGGGCATTACCAATGTGGTGCGCGGCTCGGACCATGTGACCAATACGGCCACCCAAATCCAGATGATCCGCGCTTTGGGCGGTGAGGTGCCGCAATTTGCCCATCATTCGCTGCTGACCGGGCCGCAAGGCGAAGCGCTGTCAAAACGGCTTGGGACTTTGGCGCTGCGCGATATGCGCACGCGCGGCATTGCACCGGAAGCCTTGACCAGTTTGATGGCGCGGCTTGGATCCAGCCAGCCGGTTGAATTGCGCGACGATCTGGGGGAATTGGCCGCGGGATTTGAGCTGTCGCAGTTCGGCTCGGCGCCGACAAAATTTGATGTAGAAGACCTGATGCCTCTTACTGCACGGCATTTGCAAAGCCTGCCACTGTCTACGGTGGCTGGTGCGGTTGCGGCGGCTGGTGTGCCGGATGCGCTGGCGGAAAATTTCTGGACTGTAACGCGCGATAATATCAGCACGCTGAATGACCTGGACGGCTGGTGGCAGCTCTTTTCACAAGGGGCAGAGCCGGTGGTGGCCGACGAAGACCGCGCCTTTGTGGATCAGGCGCTTGCGCTTTTACCTGATGGCCCCTTTGATGATGGCACATGGTCAGCTTGGACTGCCGAAGTGAAAGCGGCCAGCGGGCGTAAGGGAAAATCGCTTTTCATGCCGCTTCGCCTTGCATTGACAGGTCAGGCGCACGGGCCTGATATGGCCTCGGTGATGCCGCTGTTACAGGTGATCAAAGCAAAGGGCGGCTAATCCGGCTGTTCGCCAACATTTTTGGCAAATGCGATTTTAAAGTCGGCCTCTTGCGATGGGGTTGCTTGCGTTTGATAGGTGGCTTTCCACTCTGCCATGGTCATTCCATAAAAAACTTCACGTGCGGCATCTTTTGACATTTCAATGCCGTGTTCCTGTGCCGCTTCCTGATACCAACGAGACAGGCAATTACGGCAAAATCCGGCCAGGTTCATCAGGTCGATATTTTGCACGTCAGTGCGTTTTTCCATCAGATGGCTGCGCAGCGCGCGAAAAGCGGCGGCTTCAAGTTCAAGTTGGGTTTGCCTATCCATTTGCGTCTCCTGTTGACATGACCCTTAAACAGATAACCCCTTCAGCGTGTCTTGCAAGATGGGTGCAAGCCGTACGGCCCATTTTTGTTGATCTTCTTGCGTGGCAATCAGATCATTGCGCAGTTCAATCAGCGCATTTAATCGGCCATGCTGCAACGCATGCCGGTCGATTGCATCGCCGGGCAGATCCCCGCGGTAAGGTTGGTTATCGCCCACGCAAAGATCGCTTTCACAGCGCAGCCGAGCCAGCAGCGGGTCGGTAAAGCGGCGATCCTCTGCCGATAGGACGCCGATCTGCCAAGGTCTTGTTGGTCCGGCTTTAAGCTGCGGGGTAAAGGAATGGATGGACAGGATCACTGGGTGATCAAGCGCCGCTGCCATCTCTGCGACGGCGCGGTGATAGGGCCGGTGAAACGCGTCAAGCCGGCGATTTATTTCGGCGTCATCTGCAAACCTGTTGGCTTCGATAATTGTGCCGTCATAAAGCTTCATCAATAAAGTGGGATCATCTTCGCCGCGGTTCGGATCAATCACCAAACGCGAAAAATTTGAACACACCACTGGGGCCTGCAAAATTGTGCCAAGCGCCTGCGCCACGCCCTTGGCCCCGATATCATAGGCAATATGGCGCTGCATATCGGCCGCAGCAATGCCCAAGTCGCCCCCATTTACAATATCAGGAACCACATTTGTTGCATGATCACAGATCACCAACCATTGTGATTTTGCCGCCGAATTTATAATCTCATAGGGTTGGTATGTCATAGAGGTGACACCTTTTTTGCTTCATTCATAGAGCAGTTGTACCGAAAATGGAAATGGTGCATAAGCGCCGATGTTATCGCTAACAATAACGCCTGTGGTTTCAGCAAAGTCATTTGTGCTATTGAGTAGAAAGTTGAAAAGGAACGTTTAATGAGACGCCACCGCAATGTGAAAATTGTTGCTACACTTGGCCCTGCATCCGACAGCTACGACACAATTCGCGCCCTGCATGAAGCAGGGGCAGATGTGTTTCGGCTGAACATGAGCCATGGAGAGCATAGCGAAATTACCACTCGGCACAGTATAATCCGAAAAGTCGAAAAAGATCTTGGTAGCCCGATCGGAATTTTAGCTGATTTACAGGGGCCGAAATTGCGAGTTGGCGTTTTTGCAAACGGCGAAGAAGAGCTTATAGAAGGCGCTTCTTTCCGGCTCGACCTTGATGATGCGGAAGGTTCGATTGAGCGTGTCCAGCTGCCGCATCAGGAAATATTTTCAGTTCTCAAGCCTGAGGCGCATTTGCTCGTCAATGACGGAAAAATCCGTCTAAAAGTTGATCAATGCGGTTCGGATTTTGCCAATTGTACAGTTGTAACGGGTGGCATTATTTCCAACCGCAAAGGTGTCAACGTGCCCGATGTTGTGCTGCCGGTGGCAGCCCTATCGGAAAAAGACCGCAAAGACCTGGAATTTGTGTGTGATCTTGGCGTGGACTGGCTGGCGCTTTCCTTTGTGCAGCGGCCAGAAGATTTGCTTGAAGCGCGTGAACTTGCCCGTGGCCGCGCCGCGATCCTGTCCAAGATTGAAAAGCCAGCAGCGATCGACCGGTTTGACGATATCTTGAACGTCTCGGATGGCATAATGGTGGCGCGCGGCGATCTTGGCGTTGAACTGCCGGTGCAAAATGTACCGCCCATTCAAAAACGTTTGGTGCGCAAATGCCGCGCCGCTGCCAAACCGGTAATTGTCGCGACCCAAATGCTTGAATCGATGATCGAAAGCCCGATGCCGACACGCGCCGAGGTGTCCGATGTGGCCACGGCGATTTATGAAGGCGCCGATGCGATTATGCTATCGGCCGAATCCGCGGCTGGCAGTTATCCGGTTGAAGCGGTGACCACCATGGACAATGTGGCCGTCGAAGTTGAAAGCGACCCTATTTATACCGAAATTATCGAAGCCTCGCGCTCAGCCAAACGCCAATCGGTGGCCGATGGCATTGTCGCAGCCGCGCGGGAAATCGCGGAGACCACCGACATCAAAGTCATCTGTTGTTACACGCAGTCGGGCACAACCGCGCTTTTGACCGCGCGCGAGCGGCCGCGGGTGCCGATTATTGCGATGACACCGCTGAACAATACCGCCCGCCGTTTGGCATTGTCCTGGGGCGTGAACTGCGTCCAGTCCCAGCCTAAACTGCGCTTTAAAGAGGCCGTGGTCAGCGCCGTTCGCGCGGCCTTGGCCGAAGGCTATGCGGGGGCAAGTGATCAGGTGGTGATTACCGCTGGCGTGCCCTTTAATATCCCCGGCACCACCAATATTCTGCGCGTGGCGCCCTGCGACGAGCGGATGATCTATGCCACAGACCCCGATTAGGCAAGTTTACCCTTGCGCTTCGTTTCAAGCCGACCTATACGGCAGCTCTGTTTGCGCGTCCGGCCGAAGGGCATGCCGAGTCGCGCGGGAACCGACCCAAAGAATAGGAGACGGAAATGCCTAAGATGAAGACCAAATCGAGCTGCAAAAAGCGGTTCAAGGTGACAGCCAGCGGCCGCGTAAAATCCGCACAAGCCGGCAAACGTCACGGAATGATCAAACGCACAACCAAATTCATCCGCAACGCCCGCGGTACAACTGTCATGTCGACCCCTGATGAGAAAATCATCAAGTCGATGATGCCGTATTCGCGATAGGAGGGTTTGAGATATGTCACGCGTTAAAGGGGGCACAGTAACCCACGCCCGTCACAAGAAAATCGTTCAACAGGCCAAAGGATATTATGGCCGCCGCAAAAACACCTTTAAGGTGGCGGCGCAGGCTGTTGACAAAGCCAATCAATACGCCACACGCGACCGTCATAATCGCAAGCGCAATTTCCGTGCGCTTTGGATTCAGCGGATCAATGCGGCCGTGCGCAGTCATGATGCGGCACTGACCTATTCACGGTTTATCAATGGATTGACATTGGCCGGGGTTGAAGTTGACCGCAAAGTTCTGGCCGATCTGGCAGTGCATGAGCCCGAAGCATTCGGCGCGATTGTCGATCAGGCGAAAGCAGCCCTAGCTTAATCACCCTATAAGTTTTATAAAAAAGCTGCCCATGATTTTAGGGCGGCTTTTTTTATGGGTAATTTATGGGCGAAGAAAATTATTTTCGCGATTATATGCATCGCACAGACGATTTGATGATCAATAAGATGGATCATTACTTGGATGTCTATCACCGGGTGATGGCGCCTTGGAAAAACAAAGATATCCGGTTTTTGGAAATTGGTATTTGGAAAGGCGGATCGATCAATTTGTGGAAAGGCTTCTTTGGGCCGGAAACGCAATTGACTTTTCTGGACATTAATCCCGAATGCAAAGCCTTGGAGGGTCCGCGCGTTTCTATCGAAACCGGAGATCAGGCCGATCGGGATTTCCTGCGCAAGGCTGCCAAAAATCATGGCCCGTTTGATATCATAGTGGATGATGGCGGTCATAAGATGCACCAGCAAAAAATCAGCTTTACTGAGCTTTGGGCACATCTAAGCGACGGCGGGCTTTATATTGTCGAAGACACCCATAGCAGCTACTGGCCCGGCTTTGGCGGTGGGTTTCGCGACAAAAATAGCTTTATTGAATTTGCCAAGGACTTGGTTGACCGGTTTCACAGTTGGTACACGGATCAGGATGATATTTTTCCCTTTCACCCCATTGCGAAAGAACTGGCGTCTGTGCAGTTTTACGACTCGATGGTCATATTTGAAAAATCGATCAAGCAAGAACCGCCCAAAACAGTGACTTCAACCAATGGCACTATAAAAGAGTCGCGCAAAGTGGTTGAGATGCGCGGGCGAAAATCTATTTTCTAGCGCCCTGCGTGGCCTTGCCACCTTGCACTGGTCATTCAGTATGATAGCAAAGACCTGATGTAACGGAGGGTCACGATGCAAGAGCTGCGCGATAAATATATCTCTGCCATTGCCGATGCGGCTGATGAGGACGCATTGGAAGCCGTGCGTTTGGCGGCTGTCGGCAAAAAAGGCGAAGTCAGCCTTAAAATGCGCGAATTGGGCAAAATGACCCCCGAAGAACGGCAGGTGGCCGGCCCTGCATTAAATGCGCTTAAGGACGAGCTGAATTCCGCGCTCGCAGCGCGCAAATCATCGCTTGCGGATGCGGCGCTTGACGCGCGGCTGCGCACTGAATGGCTGGATGTCACTTTGCCAGCGCGGCGCCGAGGTGAGGGCAGCATTCATCCAATATCGCAGGTCATGGAAGAAATAGCCGCAATCTTTGCCGATATGGGTTTTGCCGTGGCCGAAGGGCCGCGAATTGATACCGATTGGTATAATTTTGACGCCCTGAACATCCCCGGGCATCATCCGGCCCGCGCTGAAATGGACACGTTTTATATGCACCGGGCCGACGGGGACAACCGTCCGCCGCATGTGCTGCGCACGCATACCAGCCCGGTTCAAATCCGCACCATGGAAAAAACCGGCGCCCCGGTGCGGGTGATTTGCCCGGGCGGCGTTTACCGCGCAGATTATGACCAAACCCACACCCCGATGTTTCATCAGGTCGAAGGGCTTGCTGTTGATAAAGATATCTCAATGGCCAATCTCAAATGGGTGCTGGAAGAGTTTGTCAAAGCGTTTTTTGAAGTTGATAATGTCGATCTGCGTTTTCGCGCATCGCATTTCCCGTTCACCGAACCTTCGGCCGAAGTTGATATCCGCTGCTCTTGGGCGGGCGGTCAGCTAAAGGTGGGCGAAGGTGATGACTGGCTGGAAATTCTTGGCTCGGGTATGGTGCATCCCAAAGTGCTGGCTGCCGGCGGCATAGACCCCAACGAATGGCAGGGATTTGCCTTTGGTATGGGCATCGACCGCATCGCGATGCTGAAATACGGCATTCCCGATTTGCGCTCTTTCTTTGACAGCGACCTGCGCTGGTTGCGCCACTATGGGTTTGCTGCATTGGATCAGCCAACCCTGCATGGCGGGCTCAGCCGCTGATGACGGCTCTTTTGATCATAGAGGCGAACACGCCGGACATGATAGCCCTCGGGGGCGCAGCTGCGCGCGGATTTCAAAAATGCCTTGCGGTAATTGATCCCGATTTGGATATCCGTATCGCCGCACCCTATGTCGCGGACATAAAGCC
>ERZ1048872.2549-NODE-2549-length-12902-cov-5.141122_pt1 | contig 12902 bp, 10 predicted proteins | sample MGYA00383100_ERZ1048872 | MGnify/ENA primary metagenome ERZ1048872 (study PRJEB29581, sample SAMEA5548370) | metagenome | biome: marine; feature: coastal; material: water | depth 50 m | study: Short-term variability in the microbial, nano- and picoplankton... | reverse complement strand
CGTTGAAAATCTGAACGTGGCACGGACAGTTCATCGGCTTAAGCGCGTTCACCGCTTTTTCGCGGGCATGTTCTTCATCAACCTCAACAATGAACATGTTTTCTTGGTATTTTTCCCAGTGGCCGGATGCTTCCCACAATTTACGATCAACAACTTGCGGTGTGTTCACTTCGACATAACCACCCGCAACTTGTTTGCGGCGCATGAAGTCTTGCAAAGTCGTATAGATACGCCATCCATTAGGATGCCAGAATACCTGACCTGGTGCCTCTTCTTGCATGTGGAACAAATCCATGTCGCGGCCCAACTTGCGGTGATCCCGTTTGGCGGCCTCCTCAAGAAATGTCATGTGGTCGCGAAGACCCTCTTTGTTCTGGAAAGCGACACCGTAGATGCGTTGCAACATTGCGCGATCGGAATCGCCGCGCCAATAGGCACCAGCAACCGACATCAATTTAAAGGCATCAGCTGGCAATTGACCTGTGTGTTGCAAGTGTGGGCCACGGCACAAATCTTGCCACTCGCCATGCCAATACATGCGCAATGGTTCGTCACCTGGAATGGATTCAATCAGTTCAACTTTGTATGGTTCGTCCAAATCATTGTAGTGCTGAATGGCGCGCGCGCGATCCCAAACCTCGGTTTTGACAGTGTCACGAAGGTTGATGATCTCTTTCATCTTCTTCTCGATGGCACCCAAATCTTCTGGTGTGAAAGGCTCTGTACGATCAAAGTCATAGTACCAACCGTTTTCAATCACTGGTCCAATTGTAACCTTCACATCTGGCCAAAGGGCTTGAACAGCGCGGGCCATGACGTGTGCGAAATCGTGACGGATCAACTCTAGTGCTGGACCGGTCTCTTTCATGGTATTGATGGCAATGCTGGCATCATTTTCAATCGGCCATGCCAGATCGAAATGTTCGCCATTAACCTGCGCGGAAATCGCTTTCTTGCCGAGGGATGTTGAAATACCTGACGCAACTTCGCCAGCGGTTGTTCCCGCAGGAACCTCGCGTGTATTGCCGTCAGGAAATGTAAGGGTGACATTGTTGGGCATATGACTGCTCCTCGTCGGTTTGGCGCCCACTGAACGCCCGGTTGCGGGTATGTTTGTGACCGCACATTTAGGCGACTTGGCGGCAGTGTCAAGTTCTGCATGCGGTGCATAACCGAGTTGTCAAAAGATCTTGTCTGTTCCCCTTGGTCCCTAGTTGTACTTTGAGATAACTATCCAATGGTTTTTGATCAGTTATAAACGTATCGTAAGAGTAGTAGGTTGAATGTGGATTTGTGGTGTCAGCAGGTAATATAATCCAGAACTTTGAATCCGAACGCAGGTTATTTGATCCCCTTGTGGCGGTTTTTGTGTTGGGCTGTATAGGCGTTGGCGTTGCGGCTATGCCAATGTGGAGTCCGATTGGCGAAATCAATCTGTACTGTTTTTCCTATCTTTCCACCGCAATCATCGTTTGGACCCTTACCTATCTTGTTGCCGACATTGTTGGCGAAAATCTTCTGCGGGGGGTGACATACACCAAGCGAAGCTTGATCATGCAAATGGTTCTGGCACCGGTTTTGACCCTGACGCAGATTGGTATTTTTGCGTTGTTTTTTGACATTGCTTGGACAATTCCTGAGTACATTCGTTTTTTTGCCGCCAATTTTTCTATTGCGATGATTTTACGAGCAACTGAACACATCACGTTTCGCGCCACGACGAAAGATCCAGCGATCCAACGTTCACCTTTTTTATTACGTTTACGGCAACGCGGTCGTTCACGTTTAATCCGTATCAGTGCATCTGATCATTATTTGGACGTTTATTCCGATCAGGGTCATGAAATGGTACGTATGCGTCTCGCTGATGCGATCAAAGAACTGTCAGGTTACCCAGGCTTGCAAGTGCATCGTTCCCACTGGATTGCCACACGAAAGGTGCAAAAAAAGGTTGCGCGCGATGGTAAAAATTTCCTTGTGATGCAGGACGGGTATGAAGTGCCTGTTTCATCGTCCTTTGCAGAGAAGTTGGCAAAACGTCGATTGGGCTAGGCTGTCGGTTGACGTGATAAAAGAATAACCTTTTATTGACGCGTATCTAACACGCTGGCGTAAAAAGGTTTCTCATGCAATCGCTCAAATATTTCCAAACACAAACAAACCGTACCCTTGCTTATCATTACACAGATGGCAAACAGCCTGGTGTTGTCTTTTTGGGTGGTTTTAAATCTGACATGGGCGGCACTAAGGCGGTTCATTTAGAAAAATGGGCCGTTGCACAAGGCCGTGCATTTTTGCGGTTTGATTATTCGGGGCATGGGCAGTCGTCAGGCGAATTTACCAAGGGCGCCATTGGCGAATGGGCCGCGGATGCCGCTGAAATTGTTAAGGCCGTAACCCAAGGACCGCAAGTAATTGTGGGTTCCTCAATGGGGGGCTGGATATCGTTGTTATTAGCCCGTGAAATGCCCGCGAAGTTTGCAGGTCTTGTCACGATAGCGGCGGCCCCTGATTTCACCGAGGACAGTATGTGGGCAGGATTTGATGAAGCGCAACGCGCGGCACTAAAGGTTGATGGGCAGGTGGCATTGCCGTCGGATTACGGCGAACCGTACGTCATAACGGAAAAGCTAATCACCGAGGGACGCGATAATTTGGTCTTGCGCAGCCCGCTTGATTTGCCTTTCCCAGTTCGGTTCTTGCAAGGCACTGCGGATGCCGATGTGGATATGACTGTGGCGCTTAGGCTTTTGGAGTATGCAACAGGACCAGATATGCGTCTTTCCCTGTTCAAAGGCGCGGACCATCGTTTTTCCGACGCACCATCCCTGAAAGCCACCGAGGACGCTATCACAGATGTTTTTGAGATAATTAGTTAAAATATTCTCGACCTATAACGATTTTCTAGGCATAGGTGCCAAAATAAGAAAAACAAAATAGAAATACAGGGGAACATACTGAAATGAACGAGCCATTGGTCCTTTTACCCCCGATGATGTGTGATTTTCGGGCGTTCCAACCACAGTTGATGGGACTGAGCCGGGAATGTGCATTGCATTTTCCACCCTTGAAAAATGTCGACTCAATTGAGGCGATGGCACAATCTGCGCTGGAAGCAGCACCAGAAAAGTTTGCGCTGGCCGGGTTTGGCTTGGGCGGCACCGTAGCTTTGGAAATTGCGCGACGCGCGCCAGGTCGACTGACACGATTGGCTTTGATTGACGCACACTATATGTATGAAACCGCTACCATTGCTGCAGAACGAGACGTTCAGATGGCGCGTGTACGGGCAGGGCGTCTTCGTGACGTAATGCGCGAGGATATTTTGGCGCACTTTCCACAAGACCAACAACCCAGCAATGAATATCTTGAATTTGTACTGGCAATGGCCACCGACTTGGGCCCTGATTATTACCAAAACCAAGCCCGCGCATTGCAACGTCGACCAGATCAACAAGGCACGTTACGTCGAATGCGAGGATTTAAAACGATGATTATGTGCAGTCAGCTAAATCAACAAACCCAAATAAAACGTCACGAGTTTGCTGCTAACCTGATCAAAGATGCATCGATCGAGGTTATCCCAAATTCGGCTTACATAGCGTCTGCCGAACAACCCCGTGCTGTGAACGCCGCGCTTATGACTTGGATGCAGCAGGCTTAATTGCGACAACTTTTTTCTGTTTTTCAACTGGTGCAACGTTAGCGTTTTCGTCGATAAACTCTAAAACCATCGGGCGAATGTTGTTGCGCCAAGACTTGCCTGCAAAAATGCCATAGTGACCTGCGCCGTCTTCTAGATGTTGACGCTTTTTGCTGTCTGGCAATCCAGTCAGCAAATCCAAGGCGGCGACACATTGACCTGGTGCGGAAATGTCATCCTTGCTGCCTTCGACGGTTTTTACAGCAACGGTTGTGATTTTGCTGATGTCGACCAATTTACCACCAACGGTAAACTTGTTGTCGGCAATTTCACGGCCCTTGAAAATACGCTCTACTGTCGAAAGGTAGAATTCAGCTGTCATGTCCATCACGGCAAGGTATTCGTCGTAAAACTTGTTATGTTTGTCGTGATCTGACGCTGTTCCATTGGCAACAGCCGTGATTTGATCCGCAAAAGCCTTTGAATGCGTTTCAACATTCATTGATATGAACGACGTCAATTGCAACAGACCTGGGTAAACCTTGCGGCCCACACCCTTGTATTTGTAACCGACCCGTTGAATAGCCGTTTTTTCAAGTTGGCCCATTGTTACACGAGCGCCAAAATCTGTCACATCGGTTGGCGTTGCGTCCGGATCAATCGGGCCACCAATTAGTGTCAAAGTGCGTGGTTGTGCCTCTGGCTGTTCTTCGGCCAACAAAGCCGTTGCAGCAAGCGCAAGGGGGGCGGGTTGGCAAACAGCAATTACATGCGTGTCTGGGCCCATTTCCTTCATGAAATCAACTAGATATTGCGTGTAATCTTCAATATCAAACTTACCTTCGGAAACCGGAATATCGCGGGCATTGTGCCAATCGGTGATGAACACCTCGGCATCGGGCAATAGGCTGTTCACGGTTGAGCGAAGCAATGTTGCATAATGACCGGACATGGGCGCAACCAGCAGAACTTTGCGCGATTGTTCTGGCCGTCCTTGAACGCGGAAACGGATCAAATCCCCAAATGGCCGCGCAACAACGATTTCGTCGCGCACAACACGTTCATTTCCTTTGGGGCCGATGATGGTGCTGATGTTCCAATCGGGTTTAACATCCATGCGCGCAAAACTGTGTTCCACGACCTGACCAAATGCCGCAGCCCATTCTATTGCAGGATTAGGAATAATCCCAAACATTGGATAAGAAGCCATGGCTTTTGTACTGGCGCCAAACCACTGATTTGTGATTCTGATGGTGTCCATAAAGTCGTATCGAGCCATATATTCCATTAAAAACACCCATCCTAAGTACACGTTGTTGCCTGTGACAATCCTCGCCTTTGCTAATTTTGGCAAGTTGAATTATGCTGCATGTGCGAAATGATTGAAAAATGGCGATTACAATGGCTTCTGAAACTGAACCAACTGGCGAACATATTGCGGCCTTTCAGGCTAATATTGCTAAGATGGAAAAATTGTCTGAACGCATGACAACCGCCATTGCTAACAAGAAATCCGCTGATCCAGGTTTGGCAGGGCCGGGTAATGAGTTGTTCAGCAAAGCCTTTGAGGCATTTTTCAGCGACGCGATGAGCAATCCTGCAAAAATATTTGCCCAACAGGCTGAATATTGGACCAAGTCCATGGCGCAAGTTGTAGAAACGGGTAAGTCATTGGCAGGAGATGAAACCGCCGTTGCAGAAACAAAAGCTGATCGCCGGTTTTCGCACCCGATGTGGCAGGATAATCCGTTTTTCAATATGGTGAAACAACAGTATCTATTGTCCTCGCAGGCTGTGGAAGACAGTGTTGCAGATCTGGAAGGACTTTCAGCGCGTGAAAAAAACCGTCTCGCGTTCTTTTCAAAACAAATCGTCGATATGATGGCCCCGACCAATTTCTTGGCAACCAATCCCGCTGCCATTGAAAAAGCCATGGAAACCGAAGGGCAGTCCTTGGTCGACGGCATGGAAAACATGGTGCGCGATTTGGAAAACAACAATGGTGAATTGTTGGTCACCCTTGCCGATCAAGGCGCGTTTGAAGTTGGTGAAAACCTTGCCAATTCACCCGGTGGTGTGGTTTTCCGCAACAAAATGTTGGAACTTATCCAATATGAAGCGAAAACCGAGCAAGTCCATAAAACACCCATCGTTATTTTCCCGCCATGGATCAACAAGTATTATATCCTCGATTTGAAACCGGCCAATTCGTTTGTGAAGTGGCTGACTGAACAAGGGTATACAGTTTTCATGGTGTCTTGGGTTAATCCTGACGCCAGTTATGCCGATACTGGCATGGTTGATTACGTGCACAATGGATATCTCAAAGCCATTGAAGCGGTAAAAAGCATCACGAATGAGTCGCAAGTTAATGCCATTGGATACTGCATTGGTGGTACCACGCTGTCGTTGACGGCAGCTTTGCTTTCCCAACGTGGTGATGACAGCATCAAATCAATGACGTTGTTTACAACCATTACTGATTTTTCTGATCAGGGCGAAATGGCTGTGTTCTTGGATGATGACTTTGTGGATGGCATTGAACGCCAAGTCGCGGAAACTGGCGTTTTGGAATCTGTGTTCATGACCAGAACGTTTTCGTATTTGCGCCCAAATGATCTAATTTATGGACCAGCGATTAAATCTTATATGATGGGTGAGGCCCCGCCCGTTTTTGATTTGTTATTCTGGAATTCCGATAGCACGAATTTACCTGGTCGGATGGCCGTGAAGTATCTGCGCCAATTGTGCCAGAAAAACGAATTCGCTTTAGATGGTTTTCCCTTGGGTGACGACGCCGTAACATTGGCAGACGTAAAACAACCAGTCTTTGCTATTGGTTGTGAAACGGATCACATCGCAGCGTGGAACGCGAGCCTTAACGGTGTACGTCAAATGGGCAGCAAAGACAAAACTTTTGTCATGAGCCAATCTGGTCACATAGCCGGAATCGTAAATCCCCCTAGCAAAAATAAATACGGTCACTATACGAACGCTGACCTAACGGATCCTGAAACATGGCGCGAGAATGCTGAATTGACAGACGGTTCATGGTGGCCTGTGTGGGAAAAATGGTTGTCGGCTCGTTCCGAGGATATGATTCCGGCGCGAAAAATCGGAACAAAAAAATTTCCAATTTTATGTGCAGCTCCTGGTACCTATGTTTTGTCAAAGCCAAGTACCTGAATTTAATGATTTAAAATAATTATGCTGCAGCGCAGAATAAATACTTGATTTGCTGCGTTGCAGCATATATATCTATTTTCAGAATAGAAACGAAACATTGTCCCTCCCCGATGTTTCACTGATTAGGAAAATAAAATGAACAACCCTGCTGATTTCACAAAAGCCTTCCAAGACGCATTCGCTAACTTGAAATTTGACACGTCTGCGTTTGACGACGCGTTCAAAAACTCTGCTGCTTTGGGTCAAAAAATGTCACAAGTTGCTTTGGAAGCTGCAGAAAAATCTGCTGAAGTATCCAACGCATGGACAAAAGACACATTGAACAAAATGGGTGTTGTTGCTGCGACTAAAGAAGAGCCTGCAGATTATTCAAAAGCTGTTGCAGACTTCGCAACAACTTCTTCAGAAGCTGCCGCTGAAAACATGGCTGCTTTCGCTGAAATCGCCAAAAAAGTTCAAATGGAAACAGTTGAATTGATGATGGCGTCTGGCAAAGACATCCAAAAAGAAGCTTCTGCAGCTGTTAAAAAAGCAACTGAAGAAGTAGCAAAAGTTTCTAAAAAAGCTGCTGCTAAGTAAATTCAAATTGAATTGATCTGATACTCCTCCCCCCTTCAGATCTTCGATTTATTAAGGGCGTGCTTGATGCACGCCCTTTCTTTTTGTCTAGGGCTGTCCTACCATACGCTGCAGTGCAACAATTTGAGATCGGACGCTCAGGTGAAAAAGAATGAATCCCCGCTGTTAATCAAGCGTTATGCAAGCCGTCGCCTATACAACACCGAAACCAGTGATTACGTGACGCTGGATGATGTTGCTGGATTTATTCGTGAAGGACGTGAAGTTTCGATCATTGATCTGAAAAGCGGTGATGACCTTACACGCCAGTATTTGTTGCAAATTATCGCGGAACACGAAGGTCGCGGCGAAAACGTTTTACCCGTTGATGTATTAACAGATTTGGTGCGCAGTTACACCGACAAGGCCCAATCTGTAGTACCGCAGTTCCTAGAGATGTCTTTTCAGATGTTGCGTGATGGACAGACTAATCTAACGCAAGGCATGCCAAATATACCGAATCCAATGGCGGCCGTTCCAGGTTTTGAAGCGATGCAAGCGCAGCAACAGGCCTTCTTAAAGGCGATGTCTGGTGGATGGATGGGTGAAAAGGCGGCAACGCCCGAAGAAAAGCCCAAAGCCGAAGAGAAATCCGAAGGACTAGACGACATTAAAAAGCAATTGGCTGAACTTCAGTCAAAGCTTTCTAATCTAGGGAAATAGGCGGGAGGATTTTTCCCCCCGCATTTCATTCTTATGCGAATTTAGCAAAGACCTTGTTCAAGCTTGTTTCAAGCTTGTCGAACATTTCATCCATTTGCGCTTTGTTCAGAATGAATGGCGGGCAAAGAACGATTGCTTGACCCAAAGGACGACAGATCAATCCATGATCCGTACATGTATTTGCAATTGCCTCACTGATGGACAGATCACCGGCAAAAGGTGTTTTTGTCGCTTTATCCTGAACGGCCTCTAATGCGCCCATCAGACCAATGCCGCGTGCTTCGCCGATATTGGGGTTTTGTGCCAAACGGTTCATATGATCCCAAAACAGCGGGGACATTTCGTTCACATTCTCAATCAAGCCTTCATTCATTATAATATCAATGGATTTTAACGCGATTGCACAGCCAACAGGATGGCCCGAGGCCGTAAATCCATGGGGGAATTCTTCGATTGCGTCGGCAGCATCCTGTAAACGATCGCTTAACGCTGGCCCCAACAAAATGGCACCCATAGGGAAGTATCCAGCTGTTAGGTTTTTTGAAGAAATGATTGCATCGGGCATGAAATCATATGCCTGACACCCCCAAAGCGAACCCGTGCGCCCAAATCCGGTGATAACCTCGTCTGAAATCATTGGGATTCCGTGCTTTTTCAAAACAGCCTGGATCGCTTGGAAATAACCAACGGGTGGCGTGATCACACCACCTGCGCCCAAAACAGGTTCTGCAAAGAAACCTGCGATTGTATCGGCGCCTTCGCTTGCGATCATATCTTCAAGCTCTTGGGCCAAGCGTTGCGTGAATTCAGCCTCGGTTTCACCATCGCGACCTTCGCGCCAGTAATGAGGGCAAGTTAAGTGCAGAAATCCATCCAAGGGCAAGCCAAAGACAGAATTGTAGGGTTTACCCGTCATGGACGCCGCCACCGCCGTCACGCCATGATAGGCGTTTTTACGGGTAATGATTTTACGTTTAGTAGTGTTGCCTTCGGCACCGTGTAAAAACCAAAGCATTTTGACCATTGTGTCATTCGCTTCGGAACCTGAATTGGTGTAAAAAACTTTGCCACGTTCAAAAGGGGATACTTCTACCAGTTTTTCTGACAACATAACCGTTTGATCAGATTGGCGCCCAAACAGCGAATGATAACCTGGAAAACGATCAAATTGATCCTTTGCGGCTTGGGCCAGACCTGAATGATCAAACCCAGCAACCATGTTCCAAAGACCGGAATTCGCGTCCAAATATTGGCGTCCGTGCACATCAAACACATAGGGGCCTTTGCCGTGCGTCAATACTGTTGAACCGCGCTCGTTCACCGTGGGTAAGTCAGTAAAGCCATAAAACGACGATGCATCGGCACGCGCTTCCCATGAGTTTGGTGTATCATCGTTCATTTTGTTGCTCCTTAACAGTTTGCGCAAAGCTACGCTTAGGATATTAGTTACGCAATCCTTGTTGACCTATCTTCGCGTTCTGACATGATACTTTTTAGCCTATTGGAGGGCTGACAATGCAGCCAAGTGGAAAAATCACCCTTTGGGGCATAGAAGTGTTCCTCGCCACCGCGGACGAGGGTGCAATTTCCGCTGCGGCAAGGCGTCTTGGGGCGTCAGCCTCGGCTGTTTCTCAACAGTTGACCAACCTTGAAGGGGCACTTGGGGCCATTTTGTTGGATCGCTCGACAAGGCCCGTTTTATTGACACCAGCGGGTGAATTGTTCCGCGTCCGTGCCCAGACAATTCAAAACGAGGCTATGCAAGCGCGCGCTGAATTGGCGATGCGAGATATTTCACGCCTGACGCGTTTCCGGCTTGGAATGATTGAGGAATTTGATGCCGAAGTGACACCGCGCCTGTTGTCAGATATGTCCGTAGAATTACGTCAATGCCAGTTTTTGTTGGAAACAGGCCCCAGTCATCAACTGTTTGATCATCTTGATACCCGCGCATTAGACGTCATCGTGGCCGCCGACATGGGCGCGGCGGCGGATTGGATGGAGGTACATCCGTTAATCGAGGAACCTTTTATTGCTGTGTGCCCGAAAGGGGCAATCAAAGGTGATGACACTTTACGTGAATTACGTCGAATGCCGCTTATTCAATATACATCTCGTCACCATATGGGGCGTGTAATTGGGGATCATTTAGCACGGCAAAACTTGACACTTAACCAGCGATTTGAACTTGATAGTTACCACGCCATCATGTCGATGGTGGCTGCGGGTGAGGGGTGGACGATAATCACGCCTTTAGGATTCATGCATGCCCACAGGTTTTTGGGCGATGTCGATATGCTCCCTTTGCCGTTTGAGCCGCTTTCGCGTCGCATAAGCCTAACGGCCCGCAAAGGCGTCTTGCAAAATATGCCAGAAAAAGTGGCGAACGAACTGCGCGTTCTGGTTTCAAAAATTATTATCGACCCTTTAGTGAAAGACAAACCTTGGCTGGGCGATTTGTTGAAGGTCATTTCTTAACTGAATTTGGCGTATTCTAGGAAAAAGGGAAGACTGCACCTAGCTTTTTTCCATTACGAATGTTGCCGCATTGTTGATGGCTGACGCGATAAAATCCAATTCAGTTTCTTTTAGTCGAGCAGGCAGCCGCATGTCACAAGCGCGCATCAACATATTCCGCGTTTTAGGTAAATCTGGTGTTTCACCTTCGATAAATTGCCAATTCCAAAATGCGCGGGCGTTTCCTTCGGTCAATCCGAAAATTTGAACAGGCGCACCATTCTCTTTGGATTTGATTTCAAATTCGCGGGCCTGTTCATCGTTAAAGCCAATCAGGTTAAATTGTATGGAGTCCGGCGCGCGCAGTTCTTTTGCAAGTGGGGCAGGAACTTCAAACCAGGGGCTGGTATTCAGTTGAGCCGCGACATGATCGTGATTTCGACGTCCATCTGCGACCCGTCTCGGCACCTCGCCCAATTGGGCTTTGACGACCACCGCGGATAGGTTCTGCATCCGTAAGTTATACAGCGGCAATTTATTTTGCCATTTTGCACATGCCTGCTGAAGTTTTGGGTGCTTTTTCCACGTTTCCTCATATGCACCAGACATAATGATTGCGCGGGCAATCAATTCGGCATCGTCTGTAACCATAATGCCCCCTTCGCCGGCATTGATCAATTTATAAGATTGAAATGAAAAACAGCCGATTTTCCCGATGGTGCCAATATTTTGATCGCCCCATTTGGTGCCCAAAGAATGGGCTGCATCCTCAATTACCGGCACGCCTGCGGCGTTGGCTAGTGTCATGATTTGATCCATGTCTGATGTATGGCCACGCATATGACTGATCAGAACAGCCGATATTTCTGAGGTTAGTTTTTTCTTGAAATCATCAATATCCACGCGAAAATTGCTGGCAACTTCAACGAGTACGGGTTCGCAATCGGCATGGACAACCGCGCTTGGCACGGCGGCAAATGTAAATGCTGGTATCAAAATTTTTGCTTTGGCAGGTAGATCCAATGCCTTAAGCGACAGAAACAATGCCGCAGAACACGATGATACCGCCAATGCAAACTTACAGCCCAACATGTCGGCGAATTCTTGTTCTAGTAATGTAACAGGGGCATCGGATTTGCGCGTGTATCTAAACAGATCACCTGATTGCAACAACAATTCAATTTCTGAACGAACCTTCGTTGGAATTGCTTCGGCATCATAAACATTTGGTGGATTACGGTGGTGTGTCATTGAAAAAGGCCCCATAGATTCAATAAATCAATAAAGACATTTCGGAAAAATTTAAAGTATGATTGGCGCTAAAGCCCTAATTTGTCGCGGGCTACATACCAAAGCATGGCCATTTTTAACAAAGGACTGCGCATCCTAGGCCCACCAGGGAAACCCATTTGTGGCAAATTTGCCATTAGATTGAATGATTTGTCTTGCCCTTGTATTGTATCAGCCATTAATTTTCCGGCCAAAACTGCCAAGGCCACCCCTTGGCCAGAATAGCCACCAGCGGCTAACATGTTGTCGCTTATGCGTAAAAATGCGGGCATCCGATTGGTGGTTATGCCAAGGGTACCACCCCAAGAATAGTCAATTTTTATTCCTGCTAGCTGGGGGAATATCTGTTCCATCGGTACGCGAACTTTCGCGGCGATATCGCGCGGAAAACGATAGCCGTAATTTTCTCGCCCCCCAAAAAGCAGTCGATTGTCAGGCGACAGACGGAAATAGTTTACGACGAATTTACTGTCCGCCACCGCAATGTCTTGGCCCAGAATTACGCTTGGATCAGCAAGCGGTGACGTCGCAACAATGAAGTTATTGATGGGCATCACACGTTTAGCCACTTTGGGGCTGATATCGCCTAGGTACCCATTGCAACCAAATATAACATTTTCAGCACGGACTTTACCAAGTTTGCTATGCACAACCGCTGTGCTTCCTTGATCGACTTTAGTAACCTCTGTGTTCTCACAAATTGTCACACCAGCCATTTGCGCGGCGCGGGCCAGACCCAATGTGAACGCCAATGGGTTTAAATGGGCTGATCCATGGTCGAGCATTCCACCTTGATAGGTTGGAGATTTGACCAATTCACGAAAGGCATCACCCTCAAAGCATTCAAGCTGATCATAGTTGTATTCACGCGAAAGTTTCTTGGCATATTTCTGCATTGCCGGCAGGTGCCGCGTGTGTATTTCGGCCTCTGCGACGCCATTTCTTAGATCACAGTCAATCGAATGGGTTTTAATCAAATCACAACACAGTGTTTTGGCGGCCTCTCCCATATCCCAAAGGGCATGTGCTGCGTCTAATCCAAAGC
>ERZ1048872.2548-NODE-2548-length-12906-cov-7.358805_pt1 | contig 12906 bp, 12 predicted proteins | sample MGYA00383100_ERZ1048872 | MGnify/ENA primary metagenome ERZ1048872 (study PRJEB29581, sample SAMEA5548370) | metagenome | biome: marine; feature: coastal; material: water | depth 50 m | study: Short-term variability in the microbial, nano- and picoplankton... | reverse complement strand
CCACACGAAACAAAGAAGCTATTCAAAAATATGCGTCGATGCCCGTCTTGAAAATGAGGGCACCGATTACGACCAAAAAAACATTCCTCACGAACCCGCTTCCTCGCCTAAAAGCCACCGCAGTCCCTAAGCCAGCACCGACTATGTTTACGACGGCCATCGGTGCAACAAGTACCCACCAGATGTCTCCACTCCACGTGAAGACACAAATTGCTGCTGCATTTGTCGCAACATTCAGTGCCTTTGCTGCGGCAGACGCATGAAGAAAGTCATGCCCTAAAAAGCGAACAAAGAAAAACACAAAGAAACTGCCGGTGCCAGGCCCAAAAAAACCATCATAGACTCCAAGAAAAAAAGCAATGATACCTGCAAGAAGTGTTTCATACTTCTGAGGATACGTGGGACTGTGTTCGCGGCCAAACTGGCGACTCGCCAATGTGTACAAGAACACACAGCCCAGAAGGACTGGCAATACTTTCCTTAGCCACTCCGACTCAAAACAGGTCAGAAGCCAGGCACCGATAAATCCGCCAGAGACTGCCATCACAAGTGCTGGCACCAAACGTCGCCACGATACCGAAACGTGCACCGCATACGACCTCGCCGCCCACGCGGTGCCCCAGACCATCGCAGACTTTGTCGTACCAAAAATACTTGGAAGCGGTGCGTCAGGGAAAACACTTAGCATGACAGGCAGCGAAACGAGCCCACCACCACCCGCAATTGCGTTCACGAACCCGCCAAAAAATGACCCTACCAGGATTAATACAATTTCAAATGTGGTCATTCAGCCAATCACACCGCGTTCCACAAAGCTTTTGTGTGCAGACGAGCCCTGCTACCGAACAAACCGCTCACGGCCATTCTATTTTTCCACATGATGGAGGTGAACATCCTGCTGAGGATACGGAAAAGAAATGCCTGCATTGTCAAATTCTTGTTTTACGGCTGCAGTGACTTCCCAAAACACCGTCATATAGTTTTCCGTTTTTGCCCACGGCCGTGCAATAAATAATATCGCTGAATCTCCAAGCTCATTCATTCTTATAAGTGGCGCAGGATCTTTCAGCACGAGTGGATGGTTCTGTAAGATTTTTTCCAGAATTTCCTGCGCCTTCTTGGTGTCGTCCTCATAGCCAATACCGAATGTCATATCGATTCGCCGAGTATGACTCGCTGTTGAATTTGTTATGGTGTCACCACCAATCTTTCCATTTGGAACAATCATCATTTTGTTGTCGAATGTCCGAATCGTTGTAGACAGCATGTTCATCGAATCAACAATTCCACTCACGCCACCGGCATCAATGACATCACCAACATCGAATGGACGATATGCCAGAATGAGAAGTCCTTGAGCAAAGTTTGAAAGCGTCCCCTGAAGGGCTAGACCTATCACGAAGGCTGCTCCGCCAATGAGTGCCAGTACTGGACTTGTATTGATTCCGAGGGCTGAAAGTGACACGACAAAACCGAGCACAAGCACAGCCTGCCGCACAAAATTCACAAGGAATGTACGGAGCAATGAGGAAGCACCCTCAAAACGGGAAAGCGCCTCACCCGCCAGCCGACTTGTGAGACGTGACAGCATCCACGTAACCACCAAAATAACACCGAACATGGAGAGGTGCCCAAGCCATCGCAGGCCACCCTGCGGCGACAATAACCAATTTTTCAGCACCAAGAATGTCGCCTGCAAATTATATAAATCAAACTCCAGCCCACTTACGGCGGACGCGTACTCCCTGAATTTCTTTGTATCACCACCCTTCCTCTCCCATTCATCAAGCACAAGACGAAACCGGCTCAGGAGTTTTGACTGCTCTTCTTGTTGCAAAGCAACCTGTGTATTTGAGCCACTCGAATGCAAGTTCTCAAGCTGCAGCGAGCTCACCTCGGCAACTTTTTTCTGAACTCGACTTTGCCAGGCTGCGGCCTCTTTTTCGAGCTCGTCACTTGTAAGAGGACGTAACTCCAGTCGTAATACTCCTTTGCTTGGCACAGACTGTTCTTGATTTTTCTCATCAGCCTGACAGACCGCAGTGCTCAAAAGAACAAGAACGCACCATAGACTGAGAACAACACAGAAGCGGTGACTTTTGTTTACCGAAGAAACGAATTGAGCAATGTAACGTCGAAACATGTAGATAGATCCGCAGAGGAAGTTTTGACCTTGTCTGAGAACAGACTTCAGGCACACTAAGCCTCAATCTTAGTACGCATTCTTTCCAGCCACCAATTGTGCCATTCAATTTTTGCCATTCTCATGCCCGAACTTACAACATTCTCGTGGGTTTTGCTCGTGCTGGGGGCAACCGGCGTTGGAATCTCGAAAAGCGGACTAGCCGGTGTCAGTCTCGTTCATGTCATTATATTCGCCCATGTTTTTGGCGCGAAGGCTTCAACAGGAGTGCTTCTGCCCCTCCTCATTGTTGGCGATTGCTGCGCTGTCTGGTTGGTAGGCAAAGAAGTTGACTGGCGGTACGTCCTCCGGCTTTTACCTCCGGCTTTTGTAGGCGTCATTATCGGCTGGGGTCTTCTTGGTCGACTTGATGAGGCTACCTTTAAGCCGCTCATTGGGACAATCATTCTCCTGCTCTGCATCGGACAACTGATACGGATGTATCGCCCCACGTTCTTCACCAAAGTTCCACATACACGACCATTTGCATGGTCGATGGGCATTCTTGGCGGCGTTACTACGATGTTGGCAAATGCAGCTGGGCCGGTCATTGCACTCTATCTTCTCGCTGTTTCTCTTCCAAAACTCAAACTGGTTGCAACTGGTGCGTGGTTCTTCTTTGTTTTGAACCTTGGAAAAATTCCTTTTAGTGTAAACCTTGGGTTTATAAGTTCTAAAACTCTTTTCGTCGATCTTCTATTGGCACCATGTGTTATTTTTGGCCTCATCTTTGGGCTCATGGTTGTCCGACGTCTACCACAAAAACTCTTCGATACGTTCTTACTTGGATTCACAGCGGTGGTTGCTGTTCGCATGATTCTTACCTAAGGGAAGATGACCCTATAAAATCTATGCCAAGAATAAGAAAGACACATTTCCCTTTCGTCAGCCGGCGTACTCTTTTCTAGGGCACTTTTTTCCAGCGTGTTCTTCTCATTCAATCCCGGTGTCACGCAACAGCTCACCAACAATTTTCGGTACCCCTTCTGTCGCCGCTTTTGCGATACATTCAAAAGCAGTTCGAGTGATGGATTCAGGAATGTTCGGGTCTACCACAATACGACGAACTTCATCCGGTGCAAGAAAAACAAGCGACGCAGCAGGGTAGACCTGAAGTGATGTTCCCACACAGAGCAAGATATCGGCTTGCATAACAAGCTCAGCAGCAACAGACATCGCCGGAACATCTTCCCCAAACCACACAACATGTGGCCGTAGCTGGCTACCCTCAGGACATATATCTCCCACGTGAATATCCTGCTCACCAAGTTGAAGCAGACACTCTGGGTCTGCCGTACTCCGCGCAATCATTATTTCACCGTGCAAATGCAGCACCCGGCTCGACCCGGCTCGCTCATGAAGATCATCAATGTTTTGTGTAATGACATCCACCACGAACCCCTGCTCTAGAGTCGCAAGTGCCCGATGCGCTGTGTTTGGCTGTGATGTCCTCACCTGTGCTCGACGCTCATTGTAGAACCTGAGCACTTGTGCAGGATCAGCCTCCCACGCCGACGGAGTGGCCACATCTTCGACACGAACGGTACGAGTGCCGCCATCCTCATGTGCATTCGGCTCGCCGGTGTCCCAGAGTCCCTCTGGACCACGAAAGGTTCCCAAGCCTGACTCGGCAGAGATACCTGCTCCACTAAGGACAACAACTCGTTGTTTTGGCATCCCCTACTCTGCTCCGCATGGTTCCGCTGGCATCTTTTGCGTATTGTCCATCATGCCACCAAACTGGTCCTCATTCGATTCGGTCTAAGTTTGGATTGCTAGACACAGGCTAAACATACCCAAAGAACATGCAAAGCAGATAGGTGCCAGCAATTAACATTGTTAAAAAACAGCAAAATAAAGCAAAAATTGTCCACACAGAGAATCCGGGTTCGCGGACGTAATCCTTGTCTTCCGTGTCTTGTCCGTAGAGAAAGTTGTCGGAATCACCATATTCAACAATATCTATTCCCCGCTCTTTTCCAGATGCTGAAGAACCAACTTCTCTATCGACTTCTTCAACAAAAAATGACATCTCTTGAGGCTCGTGTTGTGACGGCTCGCTATGCATAAGTGCAGTCTAGTAAAGGCGACAAGAACCTTTGATGACAAGAGCATAGAAATTTATTGGATAATTGGCCAGAAAACATGGGAGACACGAGGTGATGCAATGCCTGTAATTCAGTGTCGTGCGGAGACTCCCAACAGAATTGCAGGCATACTCCTTGCCTCACTGCATTGGTCTCTCAAGGTTGGTCTCTCAAGCACCACATTGGCGAATCATCAAGTGCTGCTCCCAAAAAAAGGTCCGACGCCGTACGAGCAGCCGATATTGACATCAGAAAAACCCTATTTAAACACAAGAAAACCCCAAAACCTGAAGACAGGTTTATCCATCGCACACACTATTTGATGTCCTTTTCAATACTACCAATTCGTTGCACAACTTCTGGAAGTCGTTCTTCTTTTATGACTTGATTCTTGGACATAAAACTACCCATCCGGCTTACCGCTATGACCAAAGCAAAAAAACTCATGATAGCGAACAGAGAAACCTGATGCCTCCGCTTCAGATGGGGTCGTTCCTGCGAGTGCCGTTGCCGGACAGCATATGCATAATTTCCTTGCGCACCACAACCGGGGCATTTCTCAAGAAATCGACCCATGCTAATGCGTCCACCGCACTGCTGGCACCGCACGCCAACCGTCATTATCCCCATACAGGCAACTCCCAAAAATACATTCCTATTTGATGTCTTTTTTGATACTGCCAATTCGTTCTGCGTGCTCAGGAAGCTGAACCTCTTCAGTTATTTTTGTGGCTTCTTTGTACATGGCAGAATTCCACGCACCGTATGCAATTATAATTGCTGCACTGATTGCCAAAAATTTAACTCTCCGCACAGTAGCGGGTTGCACATTCAGACTCTTGGCTCGACATAACGGACATCTGTTAAAGAACGCTGGGCATGCGTCTTCTTCCGGACTTTCAGCAATATATCCCGCCAACTCATCATCGATCTCCATGAGATCATCTCGACAATATCTGCAAAGTTCGGACACCATTACTCAACTCTCAAAAAGATCAGTTTCTTTTGCCTATCGGACAAAAGAGCCAGCATTTTTTAACCGTAAGAAATAACTCGCACTATCCGGACAATGCTCCTAGTCTTTGTGGAGCACCACAATGGAGGACTATAGGAGAAGAATGCACTCTACGGCCATATGTCATCAGACAAGCAAAACACGAGCATCGGCAGGTCGGCCCACTTACGCCTGTTGGCAAAGCACAACAATTCGAGAAAATCACAGACTACCTAACTGACAGGGTTAGGAGGTCCAGCGACTAACCCCGGAAACTGAAAAAAGAGCATGCAAACGTCGTAAATGCAGGTTTATGGCAAACCTGCAGCAAGGAGCTAGCCAAGTAGCGCGAAAGCGGTGTAGAGTCTGACCCTGCCGCTGCAGAACCATCCATACAACACACGATGATCTCACTCGAACTAAGACGGCACTGAAGCCACCATTCCCAATGACAGTCCGAGCTAAGGACCGGAACTGACAACACTCCAAACAGTTGCTGGAACGTAGTAAAGCAAAAATCATGAATGAAGATCAGGGAACGCCATTAGAGCCTAGCGACGCACCCGAAGCGAATCGTTCGCCACATATCGAACAGACTACAGAGGAATACTATTTTGAAAATGGATTTCTTGTTTTTACAGCTGCGTACCACTTGAAGCGTGGTTCCTGCTGCGGCTCGCGCTGCCGACACTGCCCTTTTCAACCTCGATATATAGCCGGCACTAAAACAACAACTCTCTCTCAGAAAACAGCCTGACGAAATTCACAGCACCAACAACAATGAATATGCTTGAAGAAGATGAAGAGTGGGACGATGACTACGACGAGGGAGAGCTTGATGAGCCCCTTGTCCCGTGTCCCTACTGTGGTGTTGAAATGTTGGAGGAAAGCCCGCAATGCCCAACCTGTGGAAACTATATATCGGCTGAAGATCTGCCAACAACGTCACAACCAACCTGGGTGATATTAACTGCTGTGGTATGCCTTCTTCTTGCCTTGGGCTGGGTTTTCAGCGGCTGGTAGAAGTGTCACCTATAGTGCAAGACCGGCATACGCTAACAACGACGCACCTACCAAACTCAACATTCTAGGCCACCCACGGTCAAGACCTTGCCTGTAGTACAAACAGAGCACAACAAGAATGCTGGCAGCAACGACTCCTTCGACAAGAAGCACACTCATGCTGGCATGCTGAAGCCAGCGAATCGTAAGGAAAAAAACCCCACACAAAAAACCTCCCAGAACCGCAACGCCTCTACCCTTCTGCCACAGTCGACTAACCACAAAGGCCATGACATACATTGAAAACGGAAAATACAATTCTCTATTTCCTGTAACGTTTGCGAGTACCAACCAGACCGAACACGGGATTAGCATTCCAAGTGATTGCAACTGACTGCCACAGTACACTTCAACCAACAGAGCTGGGACCACAATACTGATCCATACGGGGCCACCCCAGAATGCCACCCCCAAAAGAAACACGCCTTCCAGCAAGAGAAAGCCTGTTTTCTGAAATACTGCTGCACTGAGTTTATACGTTTTGTCTGCCTTGGCACTCATGCAATCAATGTACACAGAACTGCATAGACTCCCACAACATCACAGTAACTCCGTCAGGCGATGATATCTTGAATGACCTCACCACCAAACTGAGAGAGTTGCTTATGCCGCCCCGCATGAAGATATGTCAGCTTATTGTCGTCAAGACCGAGCAAATGCAGCATTGTCACATGAACATCTCGAATTGGATGGACACACTCAGATGCCTCGGCACCAAGCTCATCTGTCGCGCCGACAACACCAGGCTTTACGCCTCCTCCTGCAAATAACATCGTCATGGCCTTGTTATTATGCCCCCGTCCTAAGGCATACACGCCACCCCGCTTATTGTTGTCTGGTGTTCTCCCAAATTCACCAGTCCAGATGACAAGCGTATCTTCCAGTAGACCACGCTGTTTGAGATCTCGAAGAAGCCCAGCCATGGGCTTATCAACACTCTTGATTCGAGACGTGTGCCCCTGTTTTAAGTAGTCATGACTGTCCCAGCCTCCACTAAAAATCTGTACAAACCGGACGCCATTTTCTACCAAGCGACGAGCGAGCAGACACTGCCTTCCGAAAGCATCCGTAACAGGCTCATCAACACCATACATTTTCAGTGTCTGCGCCGACTCTGTTGAACAATCTATGACATCCGGGATTTCTGTTTGCATTCTGAAGGCCAACTCATAGTTGGCTATCCGTGCCTGCAACCGTTCGTCTTCTGTAGAGAGTGCCTCAAGATGTCGCCGATTGAGTTTCGTCAACTCTTCGATCATTCTTTGTTGTTGAACATGCCCACGATGCGCTGGTGTTGCAAGGTCAAGAAGTGGAGACCCCTCTGGCCGCAACCGTGTTCCCTGATAGTACGGTGGAAGAAACCCATTGGACCAATTTGTTGAGCCACCTTGCGGCAGTGCTAACTCAGTCATCACAACAAAGGCAGGCAGGTTTTCATTTTCTGTACCCAAACCATAGGTTATCCACGACCCTAAAGCCGGGTCACCACCAAGCCGACTACCAGTATTCATGTGGAACAAAGCTTCTGGATGATTCAGTGATTCTGCCTGACATCCACGGTAGTTACAGAGCTCATTGGCAACATACGGATCCGTCATGTACCTCCATTGATCGCACATCTCAATACCGTTGTCGCCCGCATGCTGAAAGCCGAATGGGCTCCCAACAAAGAATTTATAACCCTTTTCCAAGCCACCTGGAAGTTGGGACTCTTCTTTGTGTCGCTGAGTAAGTACAGGCTTCGGATCAAATGTGTCCATATGACCAGGCCCCCCCTCCATAACCAGCATGATGACTCGCTTTGCTCGCGGCGCAAACATTGGAGGTTGCAGTGCAAGCGGTGAACTTCGTGCATCTTCAGCCTGGAGAAGATTGCTGAGCGCGACTGGCCCCAGACCAGCACCGAGACTCAGTAGCAAATTGCGTCGACTTGTCGAAAACATAACATCACCATTTAGTCCACAAAAAGAAACTCATTCGTATTCATAAGCAGCAGGCACACATCTGCCAAAGCCCGGCCCTCTAAGCTAAGGTCCTTGACCTTGAGGTCTGCTTCATACTTTGAAAATTTTGGCAGGATCTCACAATATTCGAAAGGCAGCCCACTAATTTCTTCCACGAGCGACCGGGTGATCTCCGTCGGATATACAGGATCATCAAAATCAGCCGCACCGTGACTCCGCACTGCGGCCTCAAAAAAAGTTTCCAACTGGCTTACCTCCGCATCAACAGCGTTTCTCGCAAGTATTTGCTGAAAAGCTTTCTGGATTGCCTCGGTTGTACTGGCTGACTTTCTCATGAGTTGATTAGCCAACGCAACGGCTCTACCTGTCATAAACTCACTATTCAGAAGCGTTAATGCCTGAGGTGTGACCGATGCATCGTCTCGTAACTCACACGACTCATTCGGATTCGGCTGATTAAATAGTTCTAAGAACGGGTCCGCCAGGCCACGGCAGTGATAGGTATAAATCGTACGGTGGCTTCGGTCATCGCGACACTCTGAAGGCTGGTAGGCAGGAGCCAGAGAGAATTGAATCATTCGTGGCTGCAGAGCGACCTCCATATTCATTTCTGGAAAAACTGGAACCCCACCGTCACTGTGAACCAATTCACCACTGACTGCAAGAAGTGAATCCCGTATCTCCTCCGCCGTTAATCTTCTCCGACGAAAGTGTGAAAGCAACATGTTTTCGGGGTCAACCACTGCAAGCTTCTCTGCACCTACCGGAATGACTGACCGCTGATACGCACCTGAAAGAACAATCTCTCTATGGAGCGTTTTTATACTCCACCCTGATTTAAGAAAACGGCGTGAAAGATAATCAAGTAACGCAGGGTGCGTCGGCTTTCCACCTTTCGCACCAAAGTTATTTGAATTCGTAGCCAGCCCACTCCCGAAATGATATTGCCAGATACGATTTACAATACTCCGTACTGTTAATGGGTTTCGCGGGTTTGCTATCCAGTCTGCAAGTGCCGTTCTGCGACCGCTCACGTCGTCGGTAAGAAGATGTGGGGCACCTTCTTTTCCTGCTGTCAGTGATACAGCGCTCAGAACACCCGGAAATACTTTCGCTCCTGGAGCCTCAAGACTGCCCCCAGTAAGAATAAATGAATCTATCTGTGGATCTTCATCACGGAATACGGTGAACGCTCGAAGTTTCCTCGCATTCTGGCTCCTTTTTGGCATACCTCGGGTGTTAAACACGCTCTGTACAAGAGGCTGAAAACGTTCAAGACGACGCTCCCAAATCCATTCATCCTGGCGTCGTACTTTGAGTAGTCCGGCCTCCACGTGGCTCAAGCCAACATGACGAGGTGGCTTTTTCTCATCCGGGTCTCCCCGTCGTTTTTGTTCATCTTTATAGGGAAGATCGTGTTCCGCATACCATTTCTTTGCTGCCGCTTCTTGCTTCTCAACTAACTGGTTCATCTCACTTCTGGCAAAAGAGAGCATTTTCCCGACAAACTTCTCCTCTGACTCAAATCGATTACGAGACTCAACATTCAAAAATGGCGCTGCACGTTCCACAGGGAAAGTTGTTGCAAATGCTGCGTACATTCCGTAATAATCCCGAGTTGGAATGGGATCAAACTTATGATCATGACATTTGCAACAGCGGAGAGTCTGTGAAAGGAATGTCTGACCTGTGATGTTGACGACGTCATCCAGATAGAGTTGCCTCGCCTGATCTTCATCAACCATCGCGTTGTCCCACGGACCAAGTCTTAAAAAGCCAGTCGCGACAAGCAGCTCTGCCTCTTCCTGCGTATACTGACCCTCCAATTCAATTTTTCGCAGTGTGCTAAAAAGTTTCTTTCCTTCGAGCCCCTTTTCCTGAAGCCGTTTTTTTACGGATGCCTTGGCAAGCTCATCTCCGGCCAACTGTTCCTTTATAAATTCGTCGTATGGCTTATCGCTGTTGAAGCAACGAATCACATAATCGCGATACCGCCACATATTTGATCGCTCATAATCATTACTCATTCCAGCGGTATCAGAATACCGGGTAATGTCGAGCCAATGCCTAGCCCATCGTTCTCCATACCGCGGACTCGCCAAGAGCCGATCCACGACATCTTCAAATGCCTTCTTACTATCGCGGGCATATGCCTCTACAAAGACGGCAATTTCTTTTGCTGTCGGTGGCAGGCCGTGAAGATCAAAGAATATTCTTCGAAGCAATTCCGGAGGCGATGCCTGAGGTGATGCCACAAGATTCACTTCTGCCAAACGTTTATTCACAAAAAAATCGATTGCGTCTTGTTGCTGCACATTTTTGGGCAAGCCATCTTCAACTGCCGGCAATTGCTTGAACGCCCAAAGATCGTCCTCGGCGTACGGTCGGCCTGTCCACTCCTTACTTGTACCGCCACTGGTTTTCCACCGAACCATCCCAGGTTCGAGCACGGTACCCCGCGAAGCTTCACGAATCACATGCTGTTGCTCAAGTGAAGGCCACGGGGCTCCCGCATCCACCCATCGCTCGACCATTGCAATATCATGTGGCGACAGACGCTCGCTCTCCTTTGGTGGCATTTCCTGATCCTCCCACCGGATAGCACCAAGCAGCGTGCCCTCGGACAGATCACCTGGTACAACTGCAACATCACCTGATTCACCGCCACATAACAAAGCTTCTCGAGAAGTCATCACATACTCCCCTCGCAACTCATCACCTTCACCATGACATCCGAAACACTTGTTTCTGAGCAACGGTAACACTTCAAGAGTGAAGAGCTCCTCCGCGCCATGCTCCACGAATGGCGGCACCACCTCACCAGCAACAACGCTGTTTCGCTCCTCAATCGACACGAAAGCACAGACGACCATCAGGCTCATACTGACGCAGCATCTCAACACGGAGCGTGTGCGATGGAGTCGACTTTTTCCATTCGATACTGAAACAATCATCTTCATTCTCCAACACTACTTTCCGCATAAAGCCTTGCAAGATCACTCGCTGTCAAAGCACCATCAAAAATCAGAAACTCGTCTATTGCACCGTTAAGATTCCTACATGTGAACTCTTCGTCTGTTCGGTACATTGGGTCTGCCCAATTCGCAATCGAAGCGGAACCAATATGGACCACCGGAACCGTTGCATGCTCCGGTATCGTCTCCATGCTGACCTGCTTTCCATTAAGATAATGAGCGACCTCACCTCTTCTGCGGTCGTATGTCACCGCAAGCATGTTCCACTCTCCACTCATCTCATCTCGCCATATATCTGGGGAATAAAACACAGTTTGTCGCCAACTTGTGCCCTTTCGATGCGGATGTTTCACTGAGAAGAAGATCCTGCCATCCTTTTGAATCTGCCAATGAGGCTTACCCTCATCATGCCCGTCAGTTAAGAAAAGTGAATTAAACAAATTACTTAGGCTATTAATTCTTACCCAACAGACCATTGAAAGATTGTCCATCTCATCCGGCATTGCAACTCGGGCTCGACTCCCATACCTCGTATAGTCATACGCTTGACCCGCATGCCCCCAACGGTTGGCACAAACCGCCGCTCCAACAACTGCTGCGGTTGACGCCTTTGAGGTACCGCGAGCAAGGTTATCAAGTGTCCGGCTTTGACTGTCACCAGAACATCGATAACACGCCACGAGCCGATCATCACGCAACCACTCTTGCAATGCCACACCCCATGCTTCTTCGCGCGAGGAGATCTTGTCCTGAACGGCACGTGCTACTGCAGAAGAACTCACTACGCGAACCGGCACTTCGAGTTCTTCAGGCTGGGCGATTGCTTGACGAACTCTTAATGACTCGCCTTGACTAAATCGAAGTTCTGGCTCTTCAGCCCGAAGCAGACCAACCTCTCCATCTAAGACGGTGAAGTCGGTGGTACTTCCGTCTACATGCACACTAAATTCTGTGCCATAGTCAATAATCTCTCCCGCAGCCGTCACAACCTGAAAGCCGTGAGCAGCATCAGGAACATACGCTCGAACCGAACCCTTGTTGAGCTTTACGACCATTGGAGAATCAATAATAAATTCAGTATCACCCTCAATGACTAGTTGCACACCACTAAACAGTTCCAAGTGCATAACACCTGACTTGATATGGTGCTCACCCCGGGGCAGCACAGCACCAGACAACACAATCGGACTTTCCCAAAGAACATCTGCTTGACTCGCTACGACCGCTACACCATTCACTGGCAGGCCAGCTAAAGCCACACCAGATTCAGGTGTAACGTATTTCTGATCTGGACTCTGGCGTGTACTCAATACGATGCACACTAAAGCAACTAAAGCCGTTGAAACCAGTGCCACCTGCAGTAGTCTGCCTGATACACGACGACTGCTGCTGATGGTTCTGTGCTCAGCGACGCGCTGGTCATCTTCAGCCGCCGGGACAACCGATGACGACCCAAAGGGGCCTGCCTTGATTGCACTTTCCAATGCATCTTCAAAGCCAACTCGGTCGAGATACGCCCTTCTGTGTTTTTCACTATCTATCAACAGCATTTCGAGTTTCTGCACATCACCTGCGCTGGCACTTCCATCGAGGGCACTCATTGCGAGATCCTCGAACTCATTCTCAGGCGTATCGCTTTTTT
>ERZ1048872.2538-NODE-2538-length-12939-cov-3.561937_pt1 | contig 12939 bp, 15 predicted proteins | sample MGYA00383100_ERZ1048872 | MGnify/ENA primary metagenome ERZ1048872 (study PRJEB29581, sample SAMEA5548370) | metagenome | biome: marine; feature: coastal; material: water | depth 50 m | study: Short-term variability in the microbial, nano- and picoplankton... | reverse complement strand
ACAAAAAAACCCGCAACAGCGGGTTTTTTCAAGATCTTACGGTGATTTGCTCCCATTTTCATGGGAGGGCAGATCACTTGATCTTGGATTCCTTGTAGTTCACGTGCTTGCGAACAACTGGGTCGTACTTCTTCATTTCCAGCTTGTCAGGCGTCGTGCGCTTGTTCTTGTCGGTGGTGTAGTAGTGACCGGTCCCGGCAGAAGACACCATTTTAATTTTTTCTCTCATTTGCGTATTCCTCCCTTAAACCTTTTCACCGCGGGCGCGCATGTCTTCGAGAACCTGCTCGATGCCCTTCTTGTCAATGATGCGCATGCCCTTGCTGGATACGCGCAAACTGACAAAACGCTTCTCGGATTCAATCCAGAAACGGTGCTGGTGCAAATTAGGCAAAAAACGGCGACGGGTGCGGTTCTTTGCGTGTGAAACGTTATTTCCAGTTACCGGGCGCTTACCCGTAACCTGACATACTCTAGCCATGATTTCCTCACTCCCACTCTTGCCTACAAACAGGCGGGAATCGTTGTATTTACTGGGCTGTGCCGGTATTGCTGCTGGCACCTGCCGAACGGAGCGCGACTTTATACCAGAACACCCCAGATATGGCAAGTTAATCGATTGTGAAACGCAGGACGGTGATCCGTCGCAAGGACCTCAGAGCAGCCCCTGATTGGCAAAGGAGTACTGTTCACCACGGCCCACGATAATGTGGTCGAGCACGCGAATATCCACCAGGGCAAGCGCTGCCTGCAAGCGCTCTGTGATGCGACGGTCCGCACTGCTGGGTTCGGCCACACCAGAGGGATGATTGTGCGCGAAGATCACCGCAGCGCAGTTGAGCTGCAGGGCTCTACTAACAACCTCCCTGGGATACACAGCTGCACCATCGAGCGTGCCCCAGAACAGATCCTCACAACGAATCAGCGCGTGCTGACTATCCAGAAACAGACAACTAAACACCTCCCGCGCCGAGTCTCGCAGGTGACAGTGCAAAAAGCGGTAGGCCTGTTCTGGCGAAGCGAGAACATCTCCTCTCTGTAGCTTTTCCATGGCCAAGCGGCGGGAAAGTTCTACTGATGCCTGCAGCTGGCCAAATCGGGCCCTGCCAACGCCCGGCTCTGCCATCACATCTTCACCGGAAGCGCTGAGCAAGCCGCGCAAACCACCGAAACGCTCCAGCAGCTGCGCGGCGAGCTCTAGAACACTGCGACCCCTTGCCCCTGTCCCTAGCAGCAAGGCGAGCAGCTCCACATCGGAAAGTGCCATTATCCCGCACTGCTGCAATTTTTCTCGCGGGCCCTCTCGTCCCGGCCAGCCCTGTGCACTCATGCTTCGCTCCCTGAATCCTGCGCCCTGTGTCAGCGTGCTCGGTGTCAAATCCTGTGACTGAGTGTTATCTTTCTTTCTTCTAGTAGCCATGATGCCGAATCGGCGAGAGAAATGGGCCAGCTTTTTAATCGAAATGTGCTTCTCGGTGTGACCGGAGGGATTGCAGCCTACAAATCTGCCCAGTTGGTGCGCGATTTACAGGCGGCCGGCGCAACAGTGCGCGTGGTAATGACACAGGGCGCCACAGAGTTCATTACGCCGCTCACCCTGCAGGCCTTGTCTGGCAACCCAGTACACCGCGACCTGTTGGATACAGACGCCGAGGCCGGCATGGGCCACATTGAGCTTGCCCGCTGGGCGGACCTGATTATTATTGCACCGGCTACTGCCGACTTTCTCAGCCGCCTGGCACAGGGAAGAGCAGATGACCTTCTCACAACCCTTTGTCTGGCAACCGCGGCACCCGTGCTGGTGGCACCGGCAATGAATCAGGGTATGTGGAGAGACGCCGCTACCCAGGCAAATATCAGCCAGCTGGATGCGCATGGTATTGAGCGAATTGGCCCGGCTGAGGGCACGCAGGCCTGCGGCGACGTTGGACCGGGTCGCATGGAAGAACCCGTCAATATCGTAGCCGCCGCCAGCACGTTGTTTGAGACGGGCGCTCTCGATGGCGTCAGATTGGTTATCAGTGCCGGCCCCACGCGCGAAGCACTCGATCCGGTGCGCTATATTTCCAATCACAGTTCGGGAAAGATGGGCTTTGCCATAGCGCGTGCAGCCATAGATGCGGGCGCACTCACCACGATAGTGGCCGGACCGGTGACGCTGGACACTCCCGCAGGCGCCCGCCGCATCGATGTAGAAAGTGCCCTGGACATGCATGATTCGATTATGGCGGAGCTGGACGATTGCGACATATTTATCGGCTGCGCGGCAGTGGCGGACTATCAGCCAGCTGATGTGCAAGCGCAGAAAATTAAGAAGGGCGCAGATACTGTCAGTGTCGAGTTGGTACGCAACCCCGATATCATTGCCGCGGTCGCCGCCCATACTCTGCGCCCGTTCACAGTCGGTTTTGCGGCAGAAACGCAGGACGTAGAGACCTACGCCCTCGGAAAACTGGAGCAGAAAGGGCTCGACATGATCGTGGCCAACGATGTGTCCGGGCCCCAGGCTGGCTTCAATAGTGACAACAATGCAGCTACCATTCTCTGGCCAGGTGGTAGAAAGTCGATAGAGCTCACGGCAAAGCAGCAGCTGGCTCGCAACCTCATTACACTGATTGCTGAAAATTACGGCCGGAAAGACTCATAAAAAAACCAGACACATTCAGTAGTAAGCACTATTATTAGAATCACAGAGAAGGCGCTCCAATAGGCATGCTGAAGTTTAAGAAAAAAAACAGCACTACAGAGTCTAATCCCCAGGGCATTTCCAGCCAGGGCAATACTTTTTATCGGTATTGGCTCACGGCACTGCTGGGAGTACTGCTGCCCCTGTTGCTGGGTTTTGCCTACTTGCTGTTGCTGCGTGAGTCCTCGGTTCAGAACAACCAGATCCAGATGGCTGCAGACTCTTTCGCGCAGAAGCAGGCCGCCAACGTAGAACTACTGTTTCAGCGCTTTTCAGACCGCCTGCGCATGGCCGCAACCTCTCCGCTGGCCCTGTCCGCCATTTCCAGCCGTAATACCGATGACGTAGCCCTGGTCGAAAAGGCCATGATGGACTATTTCCCCGGTGTTTCCAGCCTGCGCTTGATCACCGTGGGAGATCTGGGTACTGCGGGACTGGAAGGTAGTAATCTCGGGTTGCGCAATCATATCGAGGTAGATCTGTTACGGCGCACTGCTGACGGTGGCGAGACAGTGCCTGAATCCTATCAGTTTGAAGGAACCTGGCTTACCTCCCTGGCAGAGCTGATCAAACATCCTCGCGAGGGCAGCAAGCGCGCAGTCATTCTGGCAACCTTTGACAACCAGGTAGTCATTGATGCCCTGCAGGCTCTCGGTGGCGACCTGGGTCGGTCTTCGTTGCAACAGGTCTACCGCAGCGGTAACTTCACACGCGCCGATGAAATAGCATTCACAGGTAACGGCGGTGCAGATCAGTTTCAAAGTAACGTTGTTCTCAATGATGGCCAGTGGTCGCTGATTTTCACTCCCTCGGCGATGATGATGTCGAGACTCCAAATTTCAAGCACCCCCATAGCCATTGTACTGGTGGTGAGCCTGCTGGCTATTGTCGGCGCTTTCTTTGGCTTGCTAGTGCTGTATGAGCGCTTCCTTGCTGCCGAGGTGGAAAGAATCACCGCCGCCGCTGACAAGAAGTCCCCCCTGGAGATCAGTGCTCCGCTGCTCCTGCCGCTGGCCAAGCAATTGCGACGCGCGACCTTGAGGCATTCCTCCAAGGTGGGTGCGCGTAAGAAAATGGCCGCCAGAGCAGAAGGGGATGGGGCATTGTCAGATCCCATGTTCCAGAAGACGGATATGATCGATGATGATCTCGATGATGATCTCGATATGGATCAGTCCAGCGCCAAAGCAGAACCCGTCGCACCCGTGCTGGAGATGGATTTTCCCACCCACATATTCAGGGCTTATGATATTCGCGGCCTGGCACCGGGCGAACTGGACGAAGAGCTGATCACCCGCATTGGCCGTGCCCTGGGTACGTTAGCTGGAGAAGCTGAGCAGCAAGCGCTGGTCGTAGGCTGTGACGGCCGCACTACCAGCCCGTCTATCAAAAACACCCTGGTGAAGGCGCTGCTCGATAGTGGCCGGGATGTTATCGACATAGGTGTCGTGCCCACACCTTTGATGTACTACGCCACCAATACTTTAAGCACCAAGAGTGGCGTGATGATCACCGGCAGTCACAATCCACCTGAATATAACGGCATCAAAATTACCCTCGATGGCAAACCATTCGCCGGAGAAAACCTGGAGCTGCTGCGCGATAAGGTAGCCGAAGGTAAGTTTAGCGAGGGCGCCGGCCGCCTGGTTAAACAGGACGTCAGCGAGGACTACATCGAGGCCGTTGTCAGCGACATGGCGATAGCCGCCCCTCTCAAGATTGTGGTCGATGCGGGCAACGGTGTGGCCGGCGGCGTCGGCCCACAGCTTTTGTAAGAGCGTGGGAGTTAATTGATCCCCCTCTACTGCGAAATTGATGGCAGCTTCCCCAACCATCACCCCGACCCTTCCGTGGATGCCAACCTTGCAGACCTACAGGAAAAAGTACGCGAAGAGGAAGCCGATTTCGGTATCGCATTCGACGGTGACGGCGACAGAATCGCTACTGTCACCGGTCAGGGTGATATCGTACGCGCTGATAAACTGTTGATGCTCTATGCTCAGGATGTGGTTTCACGCAATCCAGGTGCTGATGTGGTTTTCGATGTCAAATGCAGCCGCCATCTCACTCAGCTGGTCAGCCGCTATGGCGGCAGACCCATCCTCTGGAAAACGGGCCATGCATTTATGCGGGAAAAGGTTCTGGAAACCGGTGCGCTGCTCGGTGGAGAGTTCTCCGGTCATATTTTCTTTGGCGAGCGCTGGTTCGGGTTCGATGATGGCATGTATGCCGGCGCGCGCCTGGCCGAGATCGTCAGCAGCGCCGGTGCAGACTTTGCTGACCTGCTGGCGGAGTTTCCCGATACGGAAAGCACTCCCGAAATCAAAATACCCGTGGGCGACGACGAAAAATTTGAGCTTATGGAGCGGCTGGAAAAGAATGCCGATTTCAGTCCAGGCAAAGTAAACAACCTGGATGGAATTCGGGTCGATTACAACGATGGTTGGGGACTAGTCCGCGCCTCCAATACCACGCCAGCGCTTGTTGCACGTTTCGAAGCGCACGACGCCGATTCACTGGAGCGCATAATGCAGCAGTTTCGCGAGCAACTGGCTGCTGTAGAGCCAGAACTGGAACCGGGTTTTTAAACCATGTCACTAAGTAAAGATTCGGCCCTGAATATCGCTCAGGTGCTAACTCAGGCCCTGCCGTACATTCAGCGATTCACCGGCAAGACCGTGGTTATCAAGTTTGGCGGCAACGCCATGGTAGACCCCGCCCTGCACGAAAGTTTCGCCCGGGATGTCGTGCTGATGAAGCTGGTGGGTTTCAATCCCATAGTTGTTCATGGCGGCGGCCCTCAAATAGGCGCCCTGCTGGAAAAGCTCAATATCAGTACTGAATTCGTCAATGGTATGCGGGTGACTGACAGTGCCACCATGGACGTGGTTGAGATGGTGTTGGGAGCCTCAGTAAACAAGGAAATTGTCTCTACCATCAATCGCAACGGTGGCAAGGCCATTGGCGTTACTGGCAAGGATGGACAACTGATTCGCGCCAGAAAAATGGAGGTCAGCCGACAGAGCCCTGACTTGCAGGCACCCGAAATCATCGACATTGGCCACGTCGGGGAAGTGGAGAAAATCGATACCGAAGTCCTGCACATGATACTCGACAGCAATTTCATCCCGGTGATTGCTCCGATTGGAGTCGGCGAAGATGGCGCCTCCTACAATATCAATGCCGACCTGGTGGCGGGAAAGCTCGCTGAGGTTTTACAGGCAGAAAAGTTGATGCTGCTTACCAATGTTGAAGGTCTGCTCGACCAAAATGGTGCTGTTATGACCGGGCTCACACCACAGCGAGTCGATGAGCTGATTGCCGATGGCACCATTCATGGCGGCATGCTCCCCAAAATTCGTTGTGCACTGGACGCGGTCAATAGCGGCGTCAATAGCTCGCACATTATCGACGGTCGGATGCCGCACGCTGTGCTGTTGGAAATCTTCACGGACGAGGGTGTCGGGACTCTTATCACTAGACGCTGAAGGCTGTTCACCAGAAGCTGAAGGCTCTTTTGGCCCCGCACTGTGATTCAAATCGGGAAAAGAACGCTTATTTTTACTTCTTTAGTTGCAGGTACCTGATGTTGCAGCTAGCATTAATCTTCTCAACTGCACTGCTTACCACACGGTATGTCACCTAGAAAATCCCAGCGCCGCCAACAAATTCTTGAAGCCCTTGCCCAGATGCTTGAGGCCAATCCTGGGGAGCGCATAACAACTGCTCGTCTGGCCAAGCAAGTGGGGGTTTCAGAAGCTGCGCTTTATCGACATTTTCCCAGCAAATCAAAAATGTTTGAGGGGCTCATAGAGTTCATTGAAGAAGCTTTGTTCAGCCGCATCAACCTGATTCTGGCAGAGGAAAGCGGGGCCACGAGACGCTGTGAAAAAATGCTCGGCCTGTTGCTGGGTTTTGCCGAGCGAAATCCGGGCCTGACCCGTATTCTTACCGGAGATGCTCTGGCTGGTGAAACTGAACGATTACATACGCGCGTCGCGCAACTGTTTGATCGCCTGGAAACACAGCTCAAACAGGTATTGCGGGAAGCGGAGATGCGCGAGGGCATCAGGCCCGTTTTGCCGATAAATACAGCCGCCAATTTGCTACTGGCTGCCGCGGAAGGAAAGATTTCCCAGTACGTGCGCAGTAATTTTCAACGCTCGCCCACAGAGGGCTGGAACGATCAGTGGCAACAAATAATGAATGGGTTTTTCAAGCCAACGGCCGTTTCACAGCCATGAGCTACTAAAAGGCAGCCCTTAGTCAGGAGTGCGCGAGTAGCGTTTGCGCAACTCTACCTTGTCCAGCAGTGAAGCGAAGCGGTCTATATCGCGTTGAAACCCCTGCTCGACGACTTCAATTTCGCGCATCCGCTCCTCAATGGAGCGCTCGGTCTCTGAAATTTCACCCTGCAGGCCATCGATAGCCGCTACCATTTCAACAGGTACTGAGGCACCACCGCGCTCAATATCTGCCGCCCGGGCCTGATTGCTTTCAACCTGTAACTTCAGCGAGCGGACGTTACTGCGCAGTATACTAATGCGGATTCGCAGCTCGCTCAGGGCACGCGCCTTGGCCGCCTCAATATCATCGATACTGCTGTAGCGCAGTAGCAGGGATTCATCCCACTTGCGCAGCTCCTCAGCCTCGCTGGCCTCTACCTGACGGCGATATTCATCGCTACTACGACTGGCCTTTTCCTCATCGCTGAGCGCGCGATCAACCACCCGGTGGACACTGCCATTTGCATTGAGGATTTCATAACCTTTATGTACATAATCGGGGGGAATTTCATGATTGATCACCGTCACCCCGTCGTCATTAGTGTACCGATAGAGATAGGACTTGCCTGTGGACGCCGACTGCGCACCACTGGCCGCAACCAGTGCGACCAACAACAGCGGACCCAAAGACGTCTTGTAACTCTTCATTCTATAAACCGAGGTTTCCTGTTTCATCTCCAATATATGCGCTCACAAGTGGCAGCACAAGTCAGGCGACACCATATTGGGTGCGGTAAGCCTCCATAGAGCCTAGCATGGTCTCACTCTTTCCGCCCTGCCCACGCAGATAATCAATAAGGTCCAACATGGTCACGATATTGACAACCTGCAAACTGAACTCCTGTTCGATCTCCTGAATCGCAGAAAGCTCGCTTTTTCCACGCTCCTGTCGATCCAACCCTATGGCAACACCGGAACATACAGCGCCTTCCGCCTCTATAATCGCCAGCACCTCACGCACCGCTGTTCCCGCGGTGATGACATCATCCACTACCAAAACCCGTCCCCGCAGCGGCGCCCCCACCAACACGCCACCTTCGCCGTGATCCTTCGCTTCTTTGCGATTATATGTCCACGGCACATCGCGACCGTGCACATCGGACAGCGCCACAGCGATGCTGGCTGCCAGCGGAATGCCCTTGTACGCAGGGCCTAGCATGACGTCAAACTCTACGCCCGACTCGATGATCGCGGCGGCGTAACATCGCCCCAACTGAGCCAGGGCAGCACCGGTGCAAAATGCACCCGCATTGAAAAAATAGGGGCTGACTCGCCCGGACTTGAGGGTAAATTCTCCAAATTTGAGGGCATCAACGGATTGTGCCAACTCTATAAACTGCTCTTGATGCGCTTTCATACCGATAGGGGTCCATCCTGTGGCGACAACGGTTTCACGTAGTCGCATTATGCTGTATAAATGTCCGGCCTGTAGCCCAGATCATTCAAACATAATAACGGTTCGAGCTGCAGCCATATATAGCACTCGCCCCAACACATTGGGTATGAAGCCACGAGGAATTTCTGATGAGAGTTATCAGTCTCTGCGCTGATGGCGTGAAAAACGCAGCTGAAAAGGGTTTTTACGACTGGATCCAGGAACAGGATGCAGATTTTATCTGTATCCAGGATTTGGGCTGTTCAGAGTACGACCTGCAGGCGGATAGCTTTTTCCCTCCTGAATACAATGCCTATTTTTTCGATGCGGTAGAGGGCAAAAAAGACGGTGTGGCTATCTACTGCAAAACGCTACCCAAGGCGATCATGACAGGGCTGGGCTTCGGCGAGTTCGACATGGAAGGGCGCTATATACAGGCCGACTACGCCAATATCAGCGTCGGTTGCATACTGGCTCCTCCCGGTGGCGAAAGCGGCTCTGAGGAACAGGCGCGCAAGGCAGAGTTTTTGGAGTTGCTTAAATCGCACCTTGGAAAAATTCGCAACAAGCGCCGGGAATTTATCATTTGTGGCGGCTGGAACATCGCCCACACAGCCAATGATGTGCAGGACACAGAGAGCTACAGCACACGTAGCGGTTTTCTGGCCGAAGAGCGCCAGTGGATGGATGAGGTACTGGAACTCGGCTACGTCGACGCTTTTCGCGAAATCAACTCGGATGCCGATGAATTCAGCTGGTGGCCAGCCGGAGATCGCAGCAACGCCGGTTTGCGCACTGACTTTCACCTGGTCTCACCGGGTCTGAAATATGCCATTGAGTATGGGGCGATTTATAAGTCTCAGGAGTTTTCCAGCCACGCCCCGGTGATCATGGATTACGATATTGAGCCTGTGTTCTAGGCCAGACTGTCCTTTTGTAGCTGCACCAGTTCGGCTACTCCTTTGGCAGCAAGATCAAGCAGTGCATTCAGCTCAGCGCGATCAAAAGTATCGCCCTCGGCCGTGCCCTGCACCTCGATGAACTTACCGTCTTCGGCCATGATCACGTTCATATCTGTATCTGCACTGGAGTCCTCGGGGTAATCCAGGTCTAAAACCGGCACGCCGTCGACAATACCCACAGAAACCGAGGCGACCATCTGCCGCAGGGGGTCTGTCTTGATCATGCCCTCACGTTGCATATACCGCAGCGCATCTACCAGCGCCACGCAGGCACCCGTGATAGAAGCTGTGCGCGTGCCGCCGTCAGCCTGAATCACATCGCAATCAATGGTGATTGTGTTCTCACCCAACGCCTTAAAATCGATGGCTGCGCGTAGTGATCGACCGATCAGGCGCTGGATTTCTACAGTGCGCCCTCCCTGTTTGCCGCGCGCTGCCTCGCGTCCCATACGACTATCGGTAGAGCGTGGCAACATGCCATATTCGGCTGTCACCCAGTCCTTGCCTGGACCGCGCAGAAACCGAGGTACTCCAGCTTCTACACTAGCGGTACAAATAACGCGTGTATCGCCAAAAGCGACCAGAACGGAGCCCTCGGCGTGTCGGGTAAAACCCCGAGTAATAGTTATTTTACGTAGCTGGTCAGGTTGGCGGCCGCTGGGTCGAGACATGGCTTAAAATTCCGTTCTGGTTCAAGGGGGCGGCATTATACGCCATATACTGACGTATTAAGGCGAGACTGTTAAAATCATCCGCTTTTGCGATGCGGGTGACTGCCAATGATCAACAGCATGACCGCCTTTGCCAGAGAGAGCGACAAAACCGCGCAGGGCAACCTGGTAGTCGAAGTTCGTTCCGTCAATCATCGTTATCTCGATTGCACCTTCAAGCTGCCCGAAGCGTTCCGGGCCCTGGAACCCACCTGGCGAGAGCTACTGCAGAAAACCCTCGCACGGGGAAAGCTGGACTGCTTGCTACGCTGGCAGGGCGATACCGGCGGCGATTCCGAGCTAAAAGTTAACGCTCAACGACTACAACAAATCGCCAGGGCACGTGAAGAAGTGGGGAACACCTTGGGTGACAGTGCTCCTTTTGATTTCCTTGCTGTGCTGCAGTTTCCCGGCGTACTTGAAAGTGGTGGCGACGACGAAGCCGCCCTGCACCCCTCTGCCACTATCTTGTTTCAGAGGGCGCTGGTTGAATTGCAGGCAAACAGGGCCCGGGAAGGCGGCAAACTATTGGAGTTTATTTCCGAACGATTGCTGGCCATTCAAGCTGAGGTGGACAAGACCCGCCTGTTGATGCCAGAGCTGATGGCTCACCAACGCAAGCGCATAGAACAGCGCCTGTCAGACATCCTCACCGAGGGCGACCCTCAACGGCTGGAGCAGGAAATTGTGCTGCTGGCACAAAAGTCCGATGTGGAAGAGGAACTGGATCGCTTGCAGGCTCATGTGGAAGAAGTTGCCCGTGTGCTGAAAAAAGGCGGCCCCTGTGGCCGACGCCTCGATTTCCTGATGCAGGAACTGAATCGGGAGGCCAATACGCTGTCTTCAAAATCAATATCCAGCAGCAGCACCCAAAACGCAGTAGAATTAAAAGTGCTCATCGAACAGATGCGCGAACAAATCCAGAATCTTGAGTGAGTTGAACATGCCGAGTCCAGGGACCCTGTTTACCGTATCTGCACCCAGTGGCGCGGGCAAAACCAGCCTGGTAGAAGCGCTGGATCTGCGCTGCGATAACGTGCAGGTGTCAGTCTCCCACACGACGCGCCCCATGCGCCCGGGAGAGCAGGATGGCGTTAGCTACCACTTCGTCACCGAAGCCGCGTTTACCGAGATGCTCTCCCGCAGCGCCTTTCTCGAGCACGCCCGGGTTTTTGACAACTTCTACGGCACCTCCCAGGACTGGGTAGAGGGACAACTCAAGTCGGGCATGGACGTAATTCTGGAAATCGACTGGCAGGGAGCACAGCAAATCAAGCGGCTCAGACCCCAGAGCGTGGCCGTTTTTATTCTGCCCCCTTCGCGCCAGGCTCTCAGGCACAGACTCACTCAGCGTGGGCAGGATGGCGAAAACATCATCGCGCAGCGTATGGATCAGGCGGTAGAGGAGATCTCGCATTATCCCGAGGCAGATTACATAGTAGTAAATGACAATTTTGATCAAGCTCTGGAGGAATTGCAGTGCATCGTCGATAGTCAGCGCCTGCGCACAGATTCGCAGATTGTCCACTGGGAAGGCTTACTCACTGAACTACTGTCGTAAGCCTCCTTTTTTGGTATAATTCGCGGTTCCCTCGGAGAAGCAGTAGCGCTCCGAACTAATATTTGCCCTGTTCAAGACCCTGATTGGGTCTCGAATTCGGCCGTACTGAACTCTTTGAAGACAGGATTGTGTAATGGCACGTGTAACCGTAGAAGACTGTTTGGAAAACGTCGCGAACCGCTTTGAACTGGTGATGGTAGCCAGCAAACGTTCGCGCCAGATCGCCACCGGCGGCAAGGACCCACTGGTAGATGAAGAATCAGACAAGCCAACGGTTATCGCCCTGCGCGAAATTGCCGAAGGCTTTGTTACAGCGGATATCCTTGTCCGCGAAGAGGAAATCGACGCCGAGGAAGAGCTGGTTGAAGCGATGGAAACAAGCGAAGCTCTGTAAACCAACCAACGTCGAGGGTGTTTGTGATCAATGAACAGTATCAGCGCCCTCGACAACGTCCTGCAAAATTACCTCAGCCCCGAGCAGAGCAACCAGGTAAAGCGGGCGTACTTTTTTGCCGAGCAAGCGCACCACGGGCAGTTCCGCCGCAGCGGTGAGCCCTACGTCACACACCCCCTCGCAGTAGCCGGCATTCTCGCCGACATGCACATGGACCATCAGAGTCTGATGGCAGCCATGTTGCATGATGTAATTGAAGACACCGGCGTCGACAAATACGCCATCGAAACCCAGTTTGGGCACACAGTGGCTGAACTCGTCGACGGGGTCAGTAAGCTCACCCAGATAGAGTTCGATTCGCTGGCAGAGAAACAGGCGGAGAATTTCCAGAAAATGGCGCTGGCCATGGCCAAGGATATTCGCGTGATCCTGGTCAAGCTTGCCGATCGCCTGCACAACATGCGCACACTGGGTGTACTCAAGGTGGACAAACGCAGGCGTATCGCCAGAGAAACTCTGGAAATGTATGCGCCCATTGCCCAGCGCCTGGGTATGAATAATGTGCGACTGGAACTGGAAAATCTCGGTTTCAGCGCTCAACACCCTATGCGTGCCGACCGCATCTCCGCCGCCTTGCGCCATGCCCGCGGTAACCGCAAGGAGCTGGTGGAAAAAACCCGCCACCAGATAGAGGCGTGCCTGGACCAGGAAGGACACCAGGCGCAGGTGGTCGGGCGCGAAAAGCACCTCTATAGCATTTACACCAAAATGAAGGCCAAAAAGAAAAGCTTCTCCGAGATCATGGATATCTTCGCCTTCCGTATCATCGTGGACTCGGTCGATACCTGCTATCGCGTACTGGGGTGCATTCATAGCCTCTACAAACCCGTGCCCGGCGAATTTAAAGACTCCATTGCCATCCCCAAGGCCAATGGCTACCAGTCTCTACACACGGTACTCATGGG
>ERZ1048872.2530-NODE-2530-length-12984-cov-7.375667_pt1 | contig 12984 bp, 11 predicted proteins | sample MGYA00383100_ERZ1048872 | MGnify/ENA primary metagenome ERZ1048872 (study PRJEB29581, sample SAMEA5548370) | metagenome | biome: marine; feature: coastal; material: water | depth 50 m | study: Short-term variability in the microbial, nano- and picoplankton... | reverse complement strand
TTTTCATAATAACCCCTTAATTGGTGTGCCCATTTTATATTAATTAGAATACATTTCCTACAGTGAATTGGAATTCCTTTGTCTCTTCAAACTGCCCAGCATTGGTTGGTTTTGATATTGCAAAACTCATTGGCCCAAATCCAGTTACGAATGTTATGCCAACACCATAAGAATATCTCAAGTCATCAATTGATGGCTTGTAACAGTTAAATTGATACTCTTTGCAGTTATCTGAAAATACGTTGCCAAAATCGAAGAAAAAAGCAGATCTCATTGATCTCTGATCTTCAATAAATGGAAGTCTAAAGATTAATTGCAAACTACCCTCAACTTTTATATTACCGCCAATGGAAACTCTTTTATTGTATTCAGAATTGGCATATGGGTTATAGTAAGGTTTGTCTGGTATTTCATCCCCGTCAGAGTCAATTAAATTTGGACATGTTCCCTCAGAATAATTAAATTCATAACATGGTGCTTCTGTACTTCTTGGGCCTAATGTATTTGATTCAAAGCCTCTTAAAGATCTTGGACCTCCTGCAAAGAAATTTTGAAAGAATGGTGTTTCTTTTGTATCTCCAAAAGTTGATAGGTATCCTATCTCTCCATTAAATCCAAAAACAAGACCGCTACTAAGTGGTTGATAAAACTTTTGTCTTAAGTTAATTCGATAATAATTTAAATCACTTCCTGGCACTGTTGCTGAGAGACTAATAGCAGTGGATGCTCCATCGGTTGGAAACATTCCTCTATTTAAAGTAACTCTTTGCCATTGTGTTTGAAGGTTTAAAGTCTCGTATATATTTCCTTCAGCATTCACAAAATCCCATATTTCTCTAGCAGGCTGTGTCCCTACGCTGATATCTGTTTTGTCATAAGTAAGACTTAGATTTAATCTTTGTGTATCTGATATAGGCCACCCATATTGAATACCAATACCATTTGAGTTTGTAAGATAGTTAGCAACGTTGTATTCACCATAATCAGTTTCTCTAAAATAAGCGTTATATCCCAAACTAACTCCATCCTTTGTTGCGAAAGGATCAAGGAATGAGAGGTTATATTGCTCACTATAAACGTTCTTATTGATGCCAACAGCTACAGTGTTACCTGTTCCTAAAAAATTCTGTTCCTGTAAATTAAACCCAACCATGAGGCCAAAATCACTATAACCAAGATTGCCACCAATAGAACCAGTATTTTCTTCTTCAACACTATACATAACATCTATTTGATCATCCGTGCCCACCACAGGAATAGTTTCAACATTTACTTCTTTAAAATAACCCAGTCTTTCTAATCTTACTTTCCCTGATTCAATACTATTATCAGAAGACCAAGCTCCTTCAAACTGTCTCATCTCTCTTCGCAATACATAATCTTGAGTAAGGTTATTACCAGTAAATAAAATTTTCCTTGTATAAGTTCTTTTTCCTGGCATTACAGAAAATGTGATCTTTACCTCTTCTGAATCATCATCAATCACTGGGTTGCCGCTTACTTCTGCAAAGGCATAACCCTGATTACCCAAAACGTTTGTGAAAAACTCTTCAATGCCAGTTATTTGAGCTTGTGAGTATATTTTATCTTTTAAAGAATTAGTAATCTCCTCGTAAACTTCATCTCCAAAAGGTAAATCTCCAACAACCTCAACATCATTTATCGTATATTGCTCACCTTCAAAAATATTAAAATTTATGAAAATAGATTTTTTATCTTTCGATAAGCTTATTTCTGAAGATTCTATAGAAAACTTAAGATACCCTCTGTTTAAATAAAAAGATTCTAAACTTTCAATATCGCCTTTCAATTTTTCTCTTGAGTAAGCATTATCATTAGAAAGGAAGGAAAAGATTGAGCCAGACGATAACTCAAAACCATCTAATAGATCTTCATTTGAGAAGAGCTCGTTACCAATAATATTAATACTTTCAATTGTTGCACTTTTTCCTTCATCCACTTCAATATTAAGCTCTATTCTATTTCTAGGCTTCTTGATTTCTTCAATATCCACCCCTGCCCCATATCTTCCATTTGAAGCATAAGACCTAACTAGCTCAGACTTTACCTTCTCAACTGTTGATCTTTTATAGACCTCACCTTCTTTAATTCCAACTCCATCTAAACTTTCAAGTAATTGCTCTGTTTTAAGTGCTTTGTTTCCAGAAATATCTATTGCTGAAATAGAAGGTCTCTCCTGCACAATAATAATTAATGTATTTCCGTCTTTAGCTATTTGAATATCATCAAACTGTTCGGTAGCAAAAAGTGATCTTGTGATATCAGCTGATTTTCTTTGATCTATATTGTCGCCAACGCTTATCGGAATGACATTAAAAATACTTCCAGTGGAAACTCTTTGCAATCCTATAATTCTAATGTCGCTTACAAGAAAGTCATCAAAAGCAAAAAGCTGAATTGATAAAATTAGTCCAAGAATATAAATTTTAAATATTTTCAATTAACTTCCTAAAAAAATCTTGAAACATCATTAAATACTGCAAATATCATTAACATCCCAACAAGAACTGCTCCACCACTATAAATATAGTTTTCTACCTTCTCTGATAAAGGCTTTCCTCTCAATGCCTCAATACCAAGAAGTGTAAGCTGTCCGCCATCGAGTACTGGTATTGGCAGTAGGTTTAAAACAGCAAGACTGATGCTTAATAAAGCCATGAGATACATAAATGGAAGAAGTCCAGCCTGGGCAGTATTTCCTGCCATCTCAGCGATACCAATAGGCCCACTTAGATTTTCAGTACCCATATTTCCAGTTAGCATTTTTCCAATAAATTGTAATGTTTTCTTGCTTAAGTTATAAGTTTCAAAAACACCTTTGGATATCGATTGAAAGAAGGTTCTGCTTGTTCCAAATGCTATTCCCAGAACTCCATACTCAACGCCCTCTTCGTTTTTTAAAGACCCGACCTTTACAGGGATTTGTATTAATTCATTATTTCTTTGGATGCTAAATAATACAGTAGAGTTTGGAATTGCAGATACAACTTCTCTAATATCACCAGCAAATAGTATTTTTTTATTATCAATTTTAGTAACTACGTCATTTGGCTTGAGTCCAGATAATTCTGCTGCTCCACCTGAAAGAACTTGTCCAACAACGGGTCTCATTTTATTTTCTACCGTAAGACCAAGACCTCCCAATGGATTAGCCTGAGATTCTGATGTGGGTAAATAGTCATTGACTTTAATGCTTACATTTACAAGTTCACGAATATCATTTCTTTTGAGTCCTAAATCTATATATCCAGAATAACCAGCATAGGAAAGCAGTTCCAAGTTAATGTCCTTGGGGTCATTAATTTCTAAAGAATTAATTGATTTTATTTGATCTCCGGAAACTATAAATTCATTTGTATTTTTGAAGACAATAGAAGAGCTTTGCTCTTTAATAACTGAAACCGCTTGAGGATCGGGTGTATTCAAAAAAATTACAGAAAAGATAAAAATTGAAAGAAGGAAATTAGCTAAAGGCCCAGCAAACATAATGGAAGCCCTTTGCCATTTTGGTTTTGAATCAAAAGTATTCTTTAATTGCTCTTCAGAAAGAGTATTTCTTACTTCTGGCTCTACTTCGATCAATTTATTTGTGATCATAGAGACATATCCACCCAAAGGAAGAAGAGAAAGAGCAAACTCAGTTCCGTGTTTATCCATTTTGGTATAAACAACTGGACCCATCCCAAGTGAAAACCTCTGGACATGAACTTTACACATCCTGGCAACTATAAAATGGCCATACTCATGAATAGTAACAAGAACACCAAGAAGCGCCATAAATGATAAAAGGTAAATAATAAATGTGATCATAATTTCTTATTTTTTAAGTGATGGATTTTACCACCTTCTTAGCCTCCATGCGTGATTCTGTATCTTTTTCATAAATTGATTCTATATCAGTAATATTAGACATGGGGGTTGCATCAAAAGTTCTATAGATAACATCATAAATCTGATTAAATGCTATCTCATCTTCAAGAAAACTCTTAACGGCTACTTCATTGGCGGCATTGAAAACAACCCCACTGCTGTTGCCATTGTTACATACATCTCTTGCAATATTTTCTAAGTCTTTCCTATCTTCTGGAAATTCATTAAAGGTTAAATTTAATGAAGAAAAGTTAATGGCATCAAAATTATTATTTAATCTTCTAGAATCAGATAATGCATGTGCTATTGGTACAGTCATGTCTGGGTTGCTCATCTGGCAAATACTTGATCCATCTCTATAGGAAACAATAGAGTGAACAATACTTTGAGGATGGATGACCAGTTCAAAAAAATGCTCATCCAAGCCAAATAAGTACTTGGCCTCTATTAACTCAAGACATTTATTAACAAGAGTAGCTGAATCAATAGATATTTTTGACCCCATACTCCAGTTTGGATGTTTTAATGCCTGTGCTTTAGTTACTCCTTTTAGGCTAGAGAGGCTCTTATTTAAAAAAGGGCCGCCGGATGCAGTGATTATTATTTTGGAGACATCCTCAGTATTTTTTTCACCTGCTAAGCATTGAAAAATAGCATTATGTTCGCTGTCTATTGGAATAATAGTTGTTCCAGAAGATTCTGCTGATAGCAAAATTAACTCTCCCGCAGCTACAATGCTCTCCTTATTAGCTAATAAAACTGTTTTGCCTGTTTTTGATGCAATAGAAGTTGCTTCAAGACCTGCAAATCCAGTAATAGCAGATACAATAATATCAACATTATCATTATTAATTAAAGCATTGAGGTCAGATTTACCATTTAAAATTTTGCTATTAATTTGAGCATCTTCTTTGGTTTCGGTAAAAGATTTTTCATTATTAATATGGATATATTCTGGAGAAAAAGCCTGGGAAATATCCTTAGCTTTAGCTATATTGGTATCTAAGGTTATTGCAAATAATTTCAAAGATTGTTGATTCTGCTTTATTACAGAAAGAACACTATCACCAATACTGCCAGTGGCTCCAAGTAAGAGTATATTTTTCATTTACAGAAGAATAATTATTAATAGCGTAATTGCTGGTGTTGCAGAAAAATGTGAATCCATTCTATCTAATATACCGCCATGACCAGGCAGCATGGACCCAGTATCTTTTATCCCGCTTTGTCTTTTAAGAAAGCTAAAGAAATAATCACCGGTAAAGGCAAATATAGACCCAATAACAAGAATTATTATCAAAAGCGGGCTCAATTCAAAAAAGCATACTAATAAAAGTCCAAAAATAGCCGAACCGCTGATTCCACCAAGAAATCCTTCCAATGTTTTATTTGGGCTAATTTCTTTGAGTAAAGAGTTTTTTCCAAAAAAAGAACCGACCAGATAGGCAGAACTATCTGATATTGCCGAGTTAAAAATAATTATCAACATTAAGTAGTAATTAGAAAAAGATAAGAAGCTATCCTGGCTAATTAAAAATACTCCGCTTCCAAAGAAACCAATTGGAATGAGTGTTCTTAGATATATATTTTCAAATGAAATGAAGCTTAATTTTGTATATGATTTTGTTGCAAGCGAAATACAAAACAAAAGCCAAAAAACTGATGTGAAAACTATAATATAGAAGAGAAATTTATCAGAATATAGTGCAATTAATATTGCAAATAGTGAAATGATAATACTGTCAGTTATAAAACTATTATTATTGGAGTTTTTAAACCATTCAAAAATGCTTAGCCCTGTTATTAATGAAAGAAATGCAACAAATACATAATCATTTTCAAGAAAAATAATAAGGAAAACCGGCAAGGTTATACCTAGTCCAGTCAGGGATCTTGTTATGAAATTTTGTTTAAACTCTTGCGCCAAACCTTCTACTCACTTTATTAAATTTATTGATACAGCTTATAAAATCTTCTTTTTCGAAATCAGGCCAATATTTGTCTATAAAAAATATTTCAGCATATGCTATTTGATATAAGAGAAAATTACTAACCCTCTTATCTCCACCTGTTCTAATTAATAAATCAATTTTATCTTGAGGTACACATGAGAAATTACTCACCATTTCTTCATTTATATCATCTACATTAATTTCTTTAGCGAGCACTCTCGAAGAAATGTTTTTTGTTAAATCAACTATATCCTGTCTCCCACCATACCCCAAAGCAACATTTAAATTTAGTGATGGCTCGGATGTATTGGTATTAAGTTCAGCTTCCTTAATTTTTTCTGATATTTTTTTTCCGAAATTATCATGTCTTCCAAAAAATGTAAGTTTTACTTTCTGCTCAATTAGTTCTGGTACCTGCTCCTCTATTGCGGTAAGAACTAATTTTTTAATAGCCTCTATCTCCGCTTTAGGACGTGACCAGTTTTCAGAGCTAAAAGCATATAGAGTTAATGATGATATTTTTTGCTGAACAGACTCTTGGACTATATCTTTAACAACCTGAACCCCCTTTTGATGCCCTTTGCTTATATTTAATGCATTAGACAATGCCCATCTTCCATTTCCATCCATTATGACAGCAATGTTCAAATTATTTTTTGATAATGGTTTAAGTGAATTAGCCATGATGGCTTTTTAGATTTCTAAAAGATCAGCTTCTTTTTTCTTAAGTTCTGAATCAACAAGAGCTATATATTTGTCTGTTTCTTTTTGTATTAAGTCCTCTAGGCGCCTTTGGTCGTCCTCAGAGATATCTCCAGATGATTGATTGTCTTTTATAGTTTGATTAGAGTCTCTTCTTATATTTCTAACTGAGACTCTAGCATTTTCAGCCTCTGATCTTGCCTGTTTAATATAGTCCTGTCTTGTTTCCTCAGTTAAGGATGGCATTGAGATCCTTATTAAATCAGATGAAGTGCTTGGATTTAATCCTAAATTTGAATTCATAATAGCCTTCTCTATCTCAGGAATAAGTGATTTATCCCATGGTGATATCACTAAAGACCTCCCATCTTCAACGCTGATGCTTGCAGCTTGATTAAGCACTGTAGGAGTTCCATAGTAGTCAACCTTTACTCCATCTAAAATAGACGGGTTGGCCCGACCTGTTCTGATTTTATTAAAAGCTTGATTTAAAGAGGATATGGACTTATCCATTCTTTCACTAGCTGCACTTATTATTTCGTTCATATTATGATATTAGTGTACCTATCTTTTCACCGCAAATGATATTTTTAAGAGCATCTGGAGTATTCACATTAAAAACCTTTATAGGTAGCTTGTGATCTCTTGCTAATGTTAATGCAGTTGCATCCATTACTTTTAAGTTTTTAGAAATTGCATCATCAAAAGATAGTTCTGAGAAAAATTCTGCATTTTCATTTATTTCAGGATCTGAGTCATAAACACCATCAACCCGTGTTGCTTTAAGCATTAAATCCGATTGTGTCTCAATAGCCCTTAGGCAACCAGCTGTGTCAGTAGTAAAGAAAGGATTTCCAGTTCCAGCAGTAAATATAACAACATAGCCATCACTTAATAACTGAATTGCTAGTCTTCTATCATAATGCTCAACCATTCCAGACATTGATATCGCAGACATTACTCTTGTTTTTATTCCAGCTCTTTCCAAAGAGTCCCTTAAAGCAATTCCATTCATTACAGTGGCAAGCATTCCCATATGATCGCCAGCAACCCTATCCATTCCTGCTTTATTTAGTTTTTCACCTCTAAAAAGATTACCACCGCCTATTACAATACCTATTTGAGCTCCAAGATCTTTACATGAACTTACAGAAGAAGCCATTTGATCAAGAATTTTTGGATCGATACCATGCTCATCATCTCCAGCAACAGATTCCCCACTAAATTTAACAAGGATTCTTTTGTGAATAAGATTGGTCATAAATTATTTTAACTGCTCAGCTACCTCATCGGCAAAATTCTTTGTTTCAACCTCGATACCCTCACCAACTTTTAATCTAGAGAATGAGTGAATAGACGCACTATTCTTATCAAGGAGATTTTGTATTGTAAGGTCAGGATCTTTTACAAAAGATTGAGATAACAAAGATACTTCAGATAAATATCTGTTTAGTTTTCCTTCAATCATTTTTTCCATTATTTCCTTAGGCTTTCCTGATTCTTCAGCCTGAACCATATAAATAGCTTTTTCTCTTTCTAAAACTTCTTTATCAAGATCGTCCTTAGATAAACATAATGGGTTAAAAGCTGCTACATGCATAGCTATATCTTTTGCTAAAGACTCATCACCACCTGAAACAACAACTACAGAAGCAAGCTTAGAGTCAGAATGCATGTATACGCCTGCATTCATGCCATCATCATATTCAACAGTACTTAGCCTTCTAAGTTGAATGTTTTCTCCAATTCCTTGGATTAAGGTTTTTCTTTTTTCTTCGAGATCAGATTCTTGAATTTCTACAATATCAAGTAACTTATTTTTTGAAATAAATTCTTCAACCTCATCTGCAAACCCTAAAAAGTTTGAGTCTTTTGCTGCAAAATCAGTTTCTGAGTTTATTTCAATTAAAGTTGAATAATTATTTCCAGAGAAAGCTCTTAGGATTCCGTCTGCCGCAACTCTAGATGCCTTTTTTTCAGCCTTTAGAGCACTGTTTGATCTCAATAGATCTAATGCTTTTTGAATATCGCCATCGCAATCAACTAATGCCTTTTTGCATTCCATCATTGCTACACCTGACATATCTCTTAATTCTTTAACTTGAGCTGCTTTGATTTCCATTTTTATTTCACTTCCTCTTTCGTTTCCGTATCTACTACTTCTTCAGCTACAACTTCTTCAGCTACAACTTCTTCAGTTACAACTTCTTCAGCTACAACCTCTTCAGCTACAACTTCTTCAGCTACAACCTCTTCAGCTACAACTTCTTCAGCTACAACTTCAACAACAGGTGCTTCTTTTTTTATGGTCTGAATTACCGGTGATTCTTTATCAGAAATAGGTGAGTACCCCTTAGATGACTCTAAGCCTCTAGCACATGACTCCGCAATAATTTTAGTAATAAGTCTAATAGATCTTATTGCATCGTCATTTCCTGGAATAACCATATCGATTCCATCAGGGTCTGAGTTAGTATCAACTAAGGCTATAACAGGTATTCCCATTTTTTTTGCTTCTAGAACTGCTATTTTTTCGTACTTAACGTCGATTACAAAAATAGCATCAGGAAGACCTTTCATATCTTTAATACCGCCAACACTAGCTTCTAGTTTTGTATATTCTTTTTGCATTTCAACAGCTTCTTTCTTAATAAGCTTTTCAATCCTACCAGAGGAAATCATTTCCTCTATATCCTGAAGTCTTCTTATTGAACCTCTAATTGTTTTCCAGTTAGTTAAAGTTCCACCCAACCATCTTTTGTTAACATAAGGTAAGCCTAATGCGGATGCTTCATCTTTGATTGTTTTACTTGCGGATCTTTTAGTACCAACAAAAAGAACTTTATTACCTTTTGAACAAACGTCTTCTACTTTAGATGCCGCCGCACTTAAATGTTCTTGTGTTAGGTCAAGATTGATGATGCTAATTTGTTTTCTTGTATCAAAAATATATTGCTCCATCTTTGGATTCCAAAACCTTTTTTGATGACCGAAATGAACGCCTGCGTGTAACAGGTCTTTTACTGAAACTATACTCATTTTATTCTCCTGGGGTTATTTCTCCAATCCCAATAAAGCTGACTCAAATGAGCACCCCAACTTTAAAATCTAGGATCTTCGTGTTAAAAGTTGTTGTATTCTATAGAAGATTTAACTCTTTTTAAAGCTATTTCTTATCAAAAAAATCTTCTAATTGGTATAAACCTACATCTTTAATTAATATATTTTTTGCTATTTCAAGAGCGCCCTCGGCAAACACATTTCTTGAAAGAGCTTCATGTTTAAACTCAACTTCATAGAACTCATTTTTAAAAGAAATTTTATGAATACCAAAAACATCTCCTATTCTTTTTGAGTCAATATTAATAGATGAGATGTTTTTAGCAGAATCATACTTTTTTATAAGATTCTCTATCTCAATAGCAGTTCCTGAGGGAGCGTCTATCTTGGATATATGGTGGGTCTCTTCTATATTACATTCCAATGTATGCGAATTATCTTGAAGAAATTTCTTTATGGAATTCTTTAGAGTAAATATTCCTTTACTCATATTAAATGATAGGAGTATTGGTCTTGAAAGGGATTCATCTTTAATCAATTTTATTTGATCATTAGTAAAACCAGTAGTTCCAATAACAAAAGGGGTATTAGATGTTTTAAATTCTTTTAAATTCTTTATTAAAGACTCCGGTCTTGAAAAATCAATAACTACATCTATTTCTTTAGAAGATTTATCAGTAACTACTGAAATTGCTTTGTCTTTTTGAGACAGTTCAAGTATCGCCTTACCCATTTTTCCAGATACACCATTGATAAAAATATGAAGCATTTTTATTCTTTAAATTTATCTGATGCTTTAGAAAATGACTCAGTTCCCGGATAGTTTTTAGACTGACTCAGAGAATCAGTAAATTCTTTTAATAGCTTTGATTGTTTTCTATCAAGGCTCGACGGTGTTTCAACAATAACTCTGCATAACAAGTCACCCCTTCTAGAGTTTCTGACAACTGCTGCACCCTTACCTTTAACTCTAAAAATTTTTCCAGTTTGTGTCTGTGGTGGAATTTTTAATGATAATGAGCCTTCCAGAGTAGGAATTTTAATAGCTCCACCAATTATAGATATTTCAAATGGGATCGGAGCCTCGAGATATAAATCCTTACCTTCACGTTCAAAAATAGGATTATCAATCACTCTTATTGCAACATATAGATCACCTGACTGGCCCCCTTTCTCCCATTCGCCTTCACCAGTTAGCCTAACTTTGTCTCCATTATCAACGCCTGCAGGGATGTTAACTGACAAAGTTTTATTTTCTTTAATTGCCCCATGCCCTCCACAAGTTTTACATTTGTCTTTAATGATCTGCCCTGTACCTGAGCACTGTGAACATGTTTGTTGAACTGAAAAGAAACCCTGTTGCATTCTTACTTGACCTGCACCATTACAGTTTGGACATGTTATAGGACTTGATCCTTTTGCAGCGCCACTACCATTACAATCATGGCATTCTTTGTGAGAGGGAATTTTGATTTTCTTTTGAGAACCAAGAACAGCCTCTTTTAGAGAAAGATCTAAATTGTACTGTAGGTCAGAGCCTCGTCTAGATCTCCTAGATGAAGATCTTGTACCAAAAACATCTCCAAATATGTCGCCAAAAATATCATTAATATTTACATCATTGAAACCCTGGCCACCGCCACCCATTCCTTCAACACCTGAATGACCAAACTGATCATATGCAGATTTTTTTTGAGGGTCATTTAGAACCTCATAGGCTTCGGCTGCTTCTTTAAATTTAGCATCGGCTTGAGGGTCGTCTGGATTTCTATCAGGGTGAAACTTCATAGCCTTCTTTTTAAAGGCTTTTTTTAGCTCGGCCGCAGAAGCGTCACGAGAGACTTCTAGTGTTTCGTAATAGTCTCTCTTTGACATGTTTCTTTTTACTTATCTTCTTCTTTTACTTCTTCATACTCAGCATCAACTGTATTTTGGTCAGTTTCTTCTTGAGCGCTATTACCATCTTCACCGCTCTCTGCAGAGTCTGCATCTTGTGCGTAAAGTTTTTGAGTAAGTGGTGTAAGAACATCATTAAGATTCTTAGTTGCAGATTCTATTGATTCAGTATTTTCTGAAGTTATTGCTTCCTCTAAAGTTACTACAGAGGCTTCAACCTGTGATTTTTCTTCATCAGATAATTTATCTCCTGACTCTTCAATAGTTTTGCGTGTTGCATGTACTAACATGTCTGCATTATTTTTTGTTTTAACTAGTTCTTCAAATTTTTTATCATCTTCAGCGTTAGCTTCTGCATCTTTGACCATGTTTTCTATATCTTCATCAGAAAGTCCACTTGATGCTTTAATAACAATAGACTGCTCTTTTCCAGTATTTTTATCTTTTGCTGAAACATTTAAAATACCATTAGCATCTAGATCAAAAGAGACTTCAATTTGAGGTGTTCCTCTGCCTGCTGGAGGGATATCAGTAAGATTAAATTGTCCAAGTGATTTATTCTGAGATGCTTGCGTTCTTTCACCTTGAATTACATGAACAGTCACTGCTGTTTGATTATCTTCAGCAGTTGAGAAAACCTGTGATTTCTGAGTTGGAATAGTTGTATTTTTTTCAATAACAGGAGTAGACACTCCTCCAAGTGTTTCAATCCCTAGTGTTAAAGGTGTTACATCAAGCAACAATACATCAGTCGTGTCACCTGATAAAACTGAACCTTGAATTGCTGCTCCAACAGCAACTGCTTCGTCTGGGTTTAAATCTTTTCTAGGCTCTTTTCCAAAGAACTCGGACACTTTCTTTTGGACTAAAGGCATTCTTGTCTGCCCTCCAACTAATAAAATCTCTGAGATATCTGCATTTGATAGTTTTGCATCTTTTAATGCCAACTTCAGAGGCTCTAAACTTTTATCAACTAAATCTTCAACTAGAGACTCTAGTTTTGCTCTAGTTATTTTATGAACAAAATGTTTTGGTCCAGAGCTATCTGCTGTTATGTATGGCAAATTGACTTCTGTTTGTTCTGACGAAGATAACTCAATTTTAGCTTTTTCTGCAGCCTCTTTTAGCCTTTGCAATGCAAGAGGATCACTTTTTAAATCAAAACCAGATTCATCTTTAAATTGCTCCACAAAATAGTCTATAAGTCTTAAATCAAAATCCTCTCCTCCTAGGAAAGTATCTCCATTTGTAGATAGCACCTCAAATTGATGCTCGCCATCAACATCAGAAATTTCAATTATTGAGATATCAAAAGTACCGCCACCTAAATCATATACCGCTACGGTTGAGTCTCCCTTATGCTTATCTAAACCATATGCCAATGCTGCTGCTGTAGGCTCATTTATGATTCTTTTAACATCAAGACCTGCTATTTTTCCAGCATCTTTGGTAGCTTGCCTTTGAGAATCATTAAAATAAGCAG
>ERZ1048872.2528-NODE-2528-length-13002-cov-9.771221_pt1 | contig 13002 bp, 12 predicted proteins | sample MGYA00383100_ERZ1048872 | MGnify/ENA primary metagenome ERZ1048872 (study PRJEB29581, sample SAMEA5548370) | metagenome | biome: marine; feature: coastal; material: water | depth 50 m | study: Short-term variability in the microbial, nano- and picoplankton... | reverse complement strand
TAAGCGATGTCAGCTTTGCTGTTAGTAAAGGGGAGGTGTTTGCCCTGCTAGGCGGGAACGGTGCAGGAAAATCAACGACCCTGCTGACCTTCCTCGGCTTTATAGCACCCCAAAAGGGTCATGTCGAAGTCTTGGGCAAGCATGTCAGAAACAATTTGTCATTTGTGCGGCAAAAATCGGCATATCTGCCAGAAGCGGCTAATCTTTATCCGCACCTCAATGCGAGAGAAAACATTCAGTACTTTCTTGCACTGGCCAAAGTGAAACAGAGCGAAGCGGAGATTGAAACGGCTTTAGATGAAGTCAGCCTTATCTATGAAGCTCGCAGCCGTCAGTTGTCATCTTATTCGAAAGGCATGCGGCAAAAGGTTGCGATTGCTTTGGCTATTCTTCGCGAGGCACCGGTATTGTTCTTAGATGAACCTACCTCGGGCCTTGACCCGATTGCAATTGACGAATTCAATCGCCTGATCGCCAAGCTTGCCAGCAACGGCACGACTGTGCTGATGGTTACCCACGATGTCTACGGTGCGTGTCAGGTTGCGAGCAGAATTGGCTTGCTGCGACAAGGGATACTTGTTGGCATGTTCGAAACAGAGATTGACGGTGGCATATCCCCTGACGCAGTGCACCGTGCTTTTGCACAAGGAATTTGAACAGTGAACACCGTACTCCTTATTGCCCGTGACGAATGGCGCTTTTGGCGCAGATCTAAACTTGGCGCTGCTGCCGGCCTGCTCGCGCTAATTTTAACCTGCGCCTCACTGTTAGCGACAATTAACCAAGTGCGCTCTGAAAGAGAGACCAGAGTCGCACTGCAAAGCGAAGCGGAAGATACCTTCCGTAATCAGCCTGCCCGCCACCCTCACCGAATGGTACATTACGGGCACTATGTTTTTAGACCACCGACCGCACTCGCTGCATTAGATCCTGGCGTCGACCCTTACACCGGCACTGTGATGTTTTTAGAAGGTCACCGGCAAAATTCTGCGACTTTCTCGCCAGCGTATTCAGGTGCCCAAGCAGGCCCTTTTGCACTGCTAACACCCGCATTAAGTTATCAACTCTTGGTGCCATTGTTGCTCATAATCATGGGATTCAGCTCAGTGACTCGCGAACGTGAGGCTGGCACCGACCGCCAGCTCGTGACGTCCGGAATATCACCTACGACTATTTGGCTTGGCAAAACAGTGGCGCTACTAGGAGCGGCCACTCTTGTACTATTGCCCCTAATTGTAGGCACGGCGCTATCTAACGCCAGCGGCTTGATAAGCTTTGGCTTTGCGCTGCTTTACGCTTTGTATCTGACAACGTGGGTTTTAATTATTACTGCCGCGTCTGCTTGGTCGCAGCGGGCGTCTTCCGCATTATTAGCGCTTATTACAATTTGGGTAACGCTGTGTATTGTTACACCCAGACTTCTCGCCAGCGCGGCAATAACGAATCTGCCTACGGCGAGTCAAATTGAAACAGACATGGAAGTCATTGTTGCACTACGCGACGTGGGCGACGGGCACAATGCTAATGACCCTGCCTTTAGTCAGTTACGTGCCAATTTGCTTGAACAATATGACGTTGATCACATCGAGGATTTGCCAATTAACTTCCGTGGCATTGTTGCGCAGACCGCCGAGGCTAAGCTAACCGATGTGCTTAATGAGTTTGCAGAGCGCCGCATGGCAAGTCAGATGGCACAGTCTCATTTTGTGAACACGCTTGAAATCCTCTCCCCGTTCGCGGTTTTGCAATCGGCATCCATGATCGCAGCGGGTACAGACAATCAAACCCATCATCGTTTTCTAAGAGAAGCTGAGGCGACCAGATTTCAGTTCGTGCAAGGCCTTAACAGGGTTCACGCCGCTAAGATGGCTTACAGCGACGACATTAATCGTAGCAGTGATCCTGATGCTGAACGTCGTACGCGAATTGATCCTGAGAATTGGCGCGTCCTCAAGAATTTTAAATTCCAACCAGCTCCAGCAGCCCAGCGTCTTACCCAGCTCGCACCTAATCTGCTGCTGCTTGGTCTGTGGATGATTCTTGCGGGATGGATCGGCTGGCTGGGTGCAAGGCGCCTAGTGGAGGTGAGCCGTGTATAGCACAATCAGAGAACTGCGCTTCGCACTCAATGATAGCGTGGTCGTCATGGCACTTGCCATTGCTGCAATACTTGCTTGTTATACCATCTGGACAGGCTCGGAGGAGTCAACGAATGAGCGGGCGTTGATCGAACGTGTCACAGCATTGGTAACCGAAGATCGTGAGTTTGCGTTGGCGGAACAAAGTGACGCAGGTGGCGCTGCGTACTATGCATATCACTTCACTTACCAAGCGCCAAAAGCGCTCTCATTTATATCTCGCGGCGTGCGTGACGACCTGCCGTGGAAGCATCGGATACGCATGCTCGCACTTGAAGGCCAAATCTACGAGACAGACACTGGTAACCCGGAGCTTTCGCGCATAGGAAAATTAGATTTTGATTTTGTGGCTGCTTTTTTGCTTCCCTTACTTTCAATCCTACTGCTGTATGATCTCAAGGCAGCTGAAATTCGCAACAATCGATGGGAGTTTTTGTCGGCAACAAGCGGCAATGGTTTGAGGCTACTGTCAAATCGAGCCGCGGTAAGGTCGGTTCTTTTGTACCTGAGTATCATTTTTCCTTTTGCTATCGCCGCCGTGTTCTCCGATGCGAGCTCGGCAAGTATTAAAGTCGCATTGACCGCAGTTGCGCTCAACGTTTTTATTTGGTTCGTGTTGGCGCTCTTGATCACTTACAAAACAGAGTCTGGTCCTACTGCCGCTGCTTTACTGCTCGGTATCTGGTTTACTACCGCGGTCGCTATACCGGTAGTAGGAAAGCTCGTGATTGAATACACGATACCACTACCAAAAGGCGGGGAAATCCTTTTAGCACAGCGCGAAAAAGTGAACGCGGCATGGGATTTACCTAAACTAGACACCATGACACCCTTCTTAAAACAGCATCCGGAATGGACAAATGAAGCGACAGTCGATCAACCGTTCGAATGGAAATGGTTCTTCGCATTTCAACAGGTAGGCGACCAAACAGTAGCGCCACTGTCCCAAGCATTACATCAAGGCACAAGCAAGCGCGACGAAGCTATGCATTTGGTTTCTCTAACATCACCATCGCTATACACATCACGTACGCTCTCTCAAATTGCTGAAACCGACATCGCATCTTTTCAACGTTATAACCGATGCGTTAGACGGTTCCATGCACGGCTACGCGAGTTCCACTACCCGATGTTATTTGGTCGGATTGCATACTCGCAAGAACAAATGAAACTTCTACCGATCTTTGCACCCTGCGAGAGGCTGACCTGATTTTTGCCGCATCCCTAACAAATGACGAATGGCGATTTGTTAGCATCAGGAAAGCAATGCACGCTGGTAGCGATGGAATAACAGAAGCGCTTAGTCTTCTACTTCGACAATGGCTTCTATTTCGACAGGTATACCCATTGGAAGGCTTGCCATGCCCACAGCTGACCGCGCGTGCTTGCCCTTTTCACCGAACACCTCGACCATTAAATCGCTGTAGCCATTAATCACCTTCGGCTGTTCGGTAAAACTTGGATCTGAATTGACCATGCCGAAAACCCGAACAATGCGCTTTACCTTGTTCAAACTACCGATTGATGTTTTCAACATCGCCAAGTGTTGTATTGCAGTCAGCCTAGCCGCCGCATAACCTTCTTCAATGGAGATGTCATCGCCTAATCGTCCCGTGATTACTGTGCCGTCTGGAAGCATCGGCCCGGTACCAGAGAGAAAAACCAGGTCACCTGAACGCACGGCAGGCACATAATTACCGATAGGTGCTGCCAAAGCCGGCAGTTCAATCTTGAGCGAAATCAACTTTGTTTCTGGTAAAACTTGATCCTCGGGTTTGATGTCTGCTGCCTGTAACAACGGGTAAAACAGCAGTAGTACGATGAATAGAATTTTCTTGCTTATCATCAGATGGTACTCCTCAATTGTCATCCACTCGGTTAAATGAATTTTGAGCCGAAGGTTAAATTCACACGCTTGAACGAAACACCTTGGCCGATGTCTGCTTTGCTATCATTCTCTCAGCGCAGCACCAAACCTTAGGCCCAATGCCCGCTCAAAATCAGTCGGAGGCTACCCACCCCGAGTGAAACCCGTAGGGCACCCTAAACGGCATGACGATTCTAGCGACGGGACCTGAATTCACGTTTTTAGCATCCAATATTACACACTCGCTCTGGTTGTTGCTCTCGTCATGAACAAAACTAATCAGGTAGCCGTCGTCTTCACTACGAGCGCCGACCTTTGGCGCGAATACAGCTTCGCCGCCATAGCGCTGTTCACCCCACCTGTAGATGGCCGTCGAGTCTGAGGCGTTGTCGAATTTTAGAACGCCGTCGAATGAAAAGGGCCTTATGGGGTTGAACACACCTGCGTAAACATAACGCGTTGGGTGGCAGGCGTAGGTATCGTTTACCCGCGTAAAATCGCATGGCGTATCACTCAGCGTTCGCTCTGAAACCTCACCGGTCTGAAGATTGATACGCCATTCATACAATTGTCCTTGATTGTCGGCCAAGTTGTTGCCCTCGGTCGTTCCTGCGCCCGCGATGTCTGCGGTCTTTGAGCGTGAAGCTTGCAGCACCACCTCGTCCCCCTCATCCCAAGCATTTGCTGTGTGAACGACCACGCCGGTTTTTACATCAAACCAACGCACATCAGCATCGGTGCCGTATCGTGGCATCACGCCAATTCTCGATCCGTGCGTAGGTTCGAAACCCAGCGCTGGCCCGCCAGACATTGCACGCTCGATATCCAAAGTAATTGGAAAATCCAGAAACAGGCTATATTTCTCGCTTACCGCAAAGTCGTGCATAAATACCGGCTTGGGAATAGTGACTGGGGTTGTGTGAACCAATTCACCGTGAGCATCGATAACAGAATAAGTCACGTAGGGTGCCTGAAATGCATAACCGAAGGTCATCATTTCGCCGCTTTTCGCATCCACTTTAGGGTGTGCGGAAAACGCATGTTGCAACTTGCCGCTAAAGTCCGTCGGCCCTTTAGTTTCTAATCCTGGCAGTTCAATGACAGTGGGTTCTGATGCTTCGTGCAGTGCATACAATGTCTTGTTATGAAATGTGAATGCCGTATTCGCCACATTTTTGCCACTTGGAGCGCCCTCCGGCACACGAGAGGGTGTCGGGTCCATCATAGAATTCATACCTTTGTAGATCCAGTCACCGCGTTCCTGCTCTAGCTTGAATCCTTCGTTCTGCACATATCGATTTCTATATTGGGCGCTACCGTTTGAGAACGCAATCGAGTGAATCATTCCGTCGCCATCAAAGGTATGGTAAGCCTCTTCACTGAAGACATAGACAGGGTTGGGTCCGACTCTGAGAAAGTGACCGGCCAAATCATCGGGTATAGCTCCGATGACTTCCATGTCTGAAGCATCACGCTCTTCTGCAATGGGACTGAAGTTGCCGTCCAGAAAGAAATTGGATGAAGGTGCGCCAGCGGTGACTTGTGCCATATTTTAGCTCCGTATAATATGCTGCGAAATCTCGACTATACCGTTAACGTTGATCTGAGGATACGGGGGAATCGCAGGTACTGGGGTTGCGTAAGAAGATGGTGCGGGCTCATGGCGTCCAAAGGTTTGGTCGGTTCCTACTAAAAAGCTTACAGCTGGAGAGGGTCGCACAAGCGAACAAATGCAAACCACCTAGCAGCTATCTTTCTTAGCCTTCTTAGGCTTCTTTGCGCCACACCACAAAGCTAGTGCCGCGAATATGGCGCAGATCCCAGCCTTCTGCACGAAACTCATTGAGGCACTGGTAAACACCTGGCACCGCTCGATTACCCCGATAGTCATGCCAAACCATCACGCCACCTGGTGCCAACATACTTCGGCACATCAAAGAATCATGTTTTACGTAAGAATATGCATGAGAGCCATCGACAAAAATCAAGTCGAATGCTGCTTCATGGCTGCTAGCGTCAAACTGCTTACTGTCGCCGAATAACTGTGTGATTCGGTTCTCCATTTGCGTGCCACTATATAGAAAAGATTCAAAACGCGACTCTTCAACGGCATGCTCGCTATCTGATGATGCGTCCTTACTTTCAGCCGCATAGGCAAGCGCTTGTTCGCGACTTAGTGTGATTGTTGTCACGTGGCCATCAGGTGACATATTACTGGCGATAATGTACGTCGTGCGACCGGATGCGGTGCCCAGCTCAAAAGCTCGGCGGCTATCTTTAGCAAGATTAGCTAACACCACAGTTTCGAGTTCATTCAGTGATGCATACGCCTGATACGCCGGAATAATAGTTATCTCGGCTTCAAGTTTTGCACCATAAGGCCCTTCTTCTAAACGAGACGTGATGTATTCCGGATTGGCCTGCGGAATCGGCCATTTGAACACCAGAGCATCATGGCGAAGCCGCAACCGATAGTGGGCGAGATGTTTAATGCAAAGCGTCAGCACTAACGCCAACAGCAAACAAATTGTGATCAGTACGATTTCTAAGGTTGTCAAAGTGGAACTCTAATTAGATATTTGGGGAGGTCGCTAGCTAAGTTGCCAGAGTCGCGAATAAGGAGCAAGCGATATCTGATCTGGAAAAACCGATAGGTTGCGTTCGAGAGCGACCTTTCAGTGGAATTTACGAGACAGCGCTTGGTGTCGTCATGCCTCTACCGTTTTCTTCTTTAGCTTTTCTAGCCATTACACCCTTCTCTTTGATGTTTAGACCGAGGATGCTGGAGATATAAGGGGCCACATATGCGATGTTCAGCCTTTTGAGAGTTGCCAGTAAACTTACTTTGCGGCGCATTTGCACCTGCTTGGTAAAATGCGCTTGACCAGTTCCTGTCTACACCCACCCATTCACCGCTCTAACCTAGACAACCTAATCAGCGCTCACTTTGAGGTCTGGCGCCGCGGTGCGATAGGCCGCGCTATTGTTAACGAGTGTATTATGTTGCAGCAGCACCGAGTTATTATCAGTGCTGGGTGTCTAATTCTCAGACAAGTAATTGAGGGCCCGGCGACCCTCAATGATGATGATCATCAGCGTTTACTGTTTGGTGAACTTCAGCAGGAAACGGTCGGTGTTGCGTCGAATGCTGGGGTCAAAAACGTTTTTAACGAGGTCATCCTCAGCATTAGCCAGCAGGTCGCTCTGCTCGGTTAATATCATGCCCACAGCCTTCGCGCGTTCGATGATAATCTTGTCATCGATGCGATGAACAGTGCCGCCGGTCTCGGCGGGAGCGCCGGCTAGCGCGCGGTGATCGAGCGCAATAAAGTGTCCGCCGGATTTCAAAACTCTTGCCAACTCGTTAAACGCCTTATCAGGATCACCTAGAATGCCTTTTTCGACCCCTTCAGGATAGAACCACAATTCGTGCGGTCCCAACAACCAAGTGACCACGTCGACACTGCTATCAGCGACCGGCAAAGTATCAAAAGCCGTGCGCATTTGTTTAACGTTGGGTAAACGGCCGTTGGCCACTCTCGCTTTGATGGCATCTCCTGCGAAACCATCAAAAAACGGCGGATTCTGCATATGCACGGTCCCGCCACGGCCAACGGTTTTGGCGAATATCTCGGTATAAAAGCCGCCACTGGCTTCCATATCGATCACTGTCATGCCTTCGCCAATACCGGTAAAGGCCAAGACTTGACGGGCCTTGCGTGTTTTGTGCAGCGCATAGTCGGCCGCAGGTCGGTCGTCTTGCGCGAACGGATCGCTGGCATGTTGGTCGGCCTGAATCGGCGTGGCGACAGTGCCCGACAGCAAAAGGATACCCAGGTAAGCTGATCTGATGTGATTTAGTTGAATCATGACTCGGCTCGGATGATGAGGTGAAACCAGTATCGCATAGGTTTCCGTGGGGCGTCGATGCCGAAAAGATCACCCGCATAAAGGATCCCGACGTCATCAAAAGATGCCAAGAGGACCTTGATTATAAATTTGACACCATAGCTAATCTTCCACCGCTGTCCCGCGCACTGCCACAACCGCGTTTACGGTATGCAAGCCGGCGATATGCAAACCGTCCGTCGCATAACAGCGGCCACGTATTCTTCGTCTAATCGTGCTTGCACTCCGCTATCCAGAAAATGGCTATAAAAATCATCTGATGCCTTTTAACTCAAACAAAAGACGCAAGATACAGTCACCCCGACGCACAAACCGCGTCTAATCTGACTTTCACCTCAGTAAAATCAAACATAGCTTAGTCTGCTCAGAATTAATGACATTAACGCCGGAGCAGAATTCGCGGCTCACGAGTATTGGCTTTCAACTTAGATTCATCTCCAGCCAGCAATGCACGATATCCCATCTCGAATAACCCTATTAGGCGCTGGTCTTTCGTCAGTCAGTGTGATTGACTTAAAAAAAACGCGCCGGAGAACGCTTATGTTGATGAAAAACTTTACTTACGCCGCTGCGATGATCGCGCTACTTGGATTGCAGGCCTGTTCAAATGAGGAAACGCCGACAGGTGCTGTCAACAATGCACCAGAGGCCACGGAAGCTGAAGGCATCGGAATGATCGACGATCAGCGAATCATCGACGCAGATTCCGAGCCGGGTAATTGGTTATCTTACGGGCGGACTTATGAAGAACAGCGCTTCTCGCCGCTTGATCAAATCAGTAAAGACACCGTCAAAGATTTGGGACTTGCTTGGTTTAAGGACATGGGTACAAATCGGGCATTAGAGTCCACACCCATCGTTGTCGACGGGACCATGTTTCTCACCAGCACATGGAGCCGGGTTTACGCGGTTGACGCGGTGACCGGCGAAGAAAAGTGGTCCTTTGACCCCGAGGTGCCTCGCGAGTGGGGGCGTCGTGCCTGCTGCGATGTAGTCAATCGCGGGGTTGCGGTTTACAAAGGAAAAGTCTACGTCGGCAGCTTAGACGGCCGACTCATTTCACTCGATGCAGCGACTGGTGAAAAAGTGTGGGAAGTCGACACGATTATTGATCGGGACCGTTTTTACACAGTGACCGGTGCCCCACGCGTTGCCAACGGAAAAGTGTTTATTGGTAACGGCGGCGCAGAATTTGGTGTTCGAGGTTACGTCACCGCCTATGATGCAGAAAGCGGCAAAGAAGTATGGCGCTTTTTCACCGTGCCGGGTGACCCATCTAAACCCTTTGAAGACGAGGCACAGCAGCTTGCTGCCACCACTTGGAAGGGTACCAATTACTGGGAATACGGCGGTGGAGGTACGGTCTGGAACTCAATTGTTTACGACCCGGACCTGAATTCACTGTATCTTGGCGTCGGTAATGGTTCGCCCTGGACACGAGAGCTTCGCTCACCTGGCGGCGGCGACAATCTGTTTCTTTCATCCGTTGTCGCACTGAACGCTGATACTGGCGAGTACAAGTGGCACTACCAGACTACACCGGGTGACAACTGGGATTACACCGCAGTTCAAGATATTGCCTTAGCCGATATGGAGATAGACGGCGTTGAGCGCAAGGTCCTGCTGCAGGCGCCCAAGAATGGTTTTTTCTATGTGCTGGATCGCACAGATGGCAGCTTACTAAAGGCAAACCCTTTTGCTGCGGTTACCTGGGCATCGCATATCGACCTAGAAACCGGACGGCCGGTAGAAGTTGAGTCAAACGCCTATGACAAAGAGGCACAATGGGTGCTGCCGGGTCCCTTGGGGGCTCACAATTGGCAAGCCATGTCGATTGATGCAGAGGCAGGAATCGCCTACCTACCGGTGCAAGAAAACGCGCTCATCTATGCAATGTCAGACGAGTACCACAAGACAGGTCTATACAAGAGACATCCTGGCCGCATGAACCTAGGCCTTGAGTTTGGGCGCATCGCCCAGCTTTTTGTAGACAATATTGGTGCTCAGCCAAAGGTTCGTGGTTACCTTAAAGCCTTTGATTTTCTAACCGGCGAAGAAAAGTGGGCAATTGAATTTCCACATTATTGGAACGGCGGCGTACTGGCCACTGAGGGCGGCCTTGTTTTCCAAGGTAACGTACTTGGTATGTTCGCGGCCTACGATACAGAATCCGGTGAAGTGCTGTGGGACTTCAATACATATGTATCGATGTTAGCCCCGCCCATCACGTATCAGATTGATGGCGTACAGTACGTGTCTATTCTAACCGGTACCGGTGGTGGTGATCTGTTTTCAGGCGCGCCGATTGATCCTTCGAAAAACCCGGCATCGCTTACCTACAGCAATACTGGTCGATTATTGGTGTTTAAGTTAGGCGGCTCTGAAAGCCTGCCTTCGCCCACGCTACGTGATATGACAATTCCTGAACAAGAATTAGTCGCGGTGAGTGACGAGAATTTAGCAAAAGGTGAAGTGCTATATCATGACTTTTGTGCGCCTTGCCACGGGTTGGTTGTTCGCTCGGGTGGAGTCATCGCTGACTTACGCATGATGAGCGAGGGGTCACACACTAACTTTGATGCTATTGTGCTCGGCGGACTGATGAAGGGAGCCGGTATGGCATCCTTTGCTGATTCGTTAACATCAGATGACACCGCGCTGATTCACAACTATGTCAAAGCAAGAGCGCACGAGGACCGTGGATTAGCCATGGGTGAACCAGATGCTGGCCGCTTAACCTGGCTTAAATAATTTCAGCTCAACCCGGCGGCTGCTTAGGCGGCAGTTGCCTGGCTGGGGGCGTCGTAAAACGGATTTGAATATTGCCCTCAGACTCGCCGGTAATGGCATTTTCTCCCGCAAAGTTGGAGGTTGGTGCGTTCATGTCGTTCGGAGACATCAGCGTTCGCGATAGCGTACCGTTTAATGCTTCACCGTTTTCAAGAGCTGCAATCGCCTGCTCAGCATCCTCCGCCGCGCGCTCTGACCAAGGTCGGCGAAACGCCCGAGGTTGACCTTCAGACAAGCCGGCTTCGTCTATGCGACGAACCCAATAATAAATTGAGCTTGGCGTGTCGTCTTGGCTTTTGCGTTCATCAATAGTTATCCACAAGACTTCAAAGGTCTGCGGCATCGGTTGCGATGAAGGCCAACCGGTCATGCCCTGATAGCCGAACCATGACACAACATATACTCCGCTCACCAATATAATCGCAGCCCCCTTGATACGGCCGGAATAAGGTGTTGCCAGATTCATCAGTAAAAGAAGCGCGGTCGTTATGACATATGCCAACGATAGTAACAATGTGGCAGCAATCATGACGGCTTATCCAACGCAGCGGTTAAGAGCTTTTTTTGTAATTCGTTCGTGCCCTGCACATTTCCCTGCGCATCAAGCGTGAATCGGACAGCTGTCTGCTCGTCTCCTGTGCCCTGCAGACGGCGCGTGCCGTAAAAAACAAGTGTCACGGTGGGGTTGAGTTTTTCGACTTTCACTACGACCGGCAGAGAGTCGGCATAATGCGATTGATAGTGCATCAGATTGACAACGTATTCTCCTGCCTGCATCCCTCTGACCGTCACAACTTCTTGATTGATGGGGTTCAGCACTTCCTTACCATCTAGCACTACCCTGTCTGCTAACAGACCGCGGTCATCTCTGTCTAGGTGCATCAAATCACCATCGCGATTGTGATACCAAACCACTTCTCCCCGCGGCCCCTCGACTAACATGTCAACGTCATCAGGATGACCATCAGGCCAGGTTGCTGTGATTAACATTTCAGCCTTTAGGTCAACGGCCCCAGCTTCAACAGGTTCTTCAATGAGCATGAAGGCAATGATAAACATCATCGCGAAGCCGAGTAGCGCATTGAACAACAAGTCGGTGAAGGCGTCGCCGGTCATTCCCCCGTCTAGGGCGCTATGCTTCACGCGAACCCCCGGTTCTGCTTCTGTGGATCGTTATTGCTACCTGATTGGCTAGATTTACGGCCGCCGTATCTAGCAGATGATACTGGTAGCGCAGCAAGGTGCTAGTAATCAAACCTGCCATGGTGGTGTACAACGCAACGGCCATGCCACCGCTCATGCTTGCAAGCAACTGTTGTATCACAGCAGGTTCAAATTCTTTAATTTCGCCGAGTGGCAATAGCATCAAAATGAAACCAATAATGGTGCCTAGTAACCCAAGCCTTAGCAGCAATTCAGTTGAAAAATGTCCCAAGGCATGGCGATTTACGAGTTGGTCGTAATACAAGGTGAGCAACTGCTCAACTTGATGTTCACTAGCGTGCTGACTTGTGTCTTTGAATAATTGCGTTGTTAAAGGTGCTTTTTTCGGTGCCGGCCCACCAGTTACGCCATAAGTTGCCTGGGTGCCTTCTCTAGATAACAGCCAAGCAAGCCATAACCAATGTAAGCTGAAACAAAGGTAAAGCAGGAGAATAACTAGCGAAAGAAAACTGCGGTCCGCTTCAATCGCCAAGACAATCAGGCCAAACTGTGCCGCCAAGAAGAAAGCAAAAGCGATGATCCCCGTTAGCACAAGCACCTGCAGGAGTAGTCGATGTTGATGCATAGCAAATAGCTCTTAAGATTCATCTAGAGCATAACAAAAGTATTGCATCGCCGCTTATCGCTTCTTTGAGCCCCTTTGCTAACCTAAACCTAGGTCCGCGTATACCGACCCGATAGGCATTGGGCTTTTTTCAGCGACGTTTGACCACACTCACCCGCCGAGTATGACCTTCGCATCCGGGACATCAGGCAACCGCTGATGAAATAGCAGATTCATCAACGGCACTTAAACCTTTTGTTGTTTATTCGGTGTTCAAAAACTAATGTCGTAACTGCTCTGATTGGGGTCGCCCAGCTGCAAGCAGCCGGGTAAATGCTCGTCGTCGTAATATTGGGTTGGTCATTTTGCACAAGAATTTCATAACCGCTGTCCACACTGCCATCTGGGTTCACACCGTCAATTGCAGCAAACGGCGTTACGTTTACCGTAAAAATGAGATCATTGAAATCATTGTCTGATAAGATCGGAGAAACACGCTTGGCCTAGCTTCTATCTCAAGTGAACATCAG
>ERZ1048872.2523-NODE-2523-length-13011-cov-6.495137_pt1 | contig 13011 bp, 9 predicted proteins | sample MGYA00383100_ERZ1048872 | MGnify/ENA primary metagenome ERZ1048872 (study PRJEB29581, sample SAMEA5548370) | metagenome | biome: marine; feature: coastal; material: water | depth 50 m | study: Short-term variability in the microbial, nano- and picoplankton... | reverse complement strand
CAATAGCATCACCATTATTATTGGAACCCAAATTAGCACCAACACCAGTTAAAATGGGTTTAGCTCCCGTACCATAACTACCAATTTCAATTGGGTTTTCTTCGGTCCCAGAACAGCCAAGAAGTAATTGACCTATAAACGTGTCTCCTTTATTGAAAAGCAATTTACCACCAGGTTGAAGATCCCCTCCATTTATTGCAACAGTATTAGCCTTACTTAAAGTTTGCCAAGGTGTACTTTCTGTCAATCCATCATTATTATTATCATCTCCAGCATTACTGAAATAATATGTGTAAACAGGATCTGCAGGTGTTTCTGTAGTTAATGTAAAATAATCAATATGGAGATTTGCCGCCATTCGCGTAAGTGTAAACGTATTTGTTCCTGCATTTAAATTAACATCAACACTCGTAAGTTGTGCTAATCCTTGATATTCCCAATTGGATGGATTAAGTGTAATTGTTTCACTAACACCATTAACTTTTAAGTCGGCTTCCTGACTTATATTATTATTAAAATGAAATATATTTAATTTATAAGTACCTGCTGATGGAATACTATTTACAGTTAGTTTTAAAGAACCCGTAGGACCACTTTTTAATAAAATCCACTCACCACCTGAAGCATTTGGAGGAGTTACTGTTGAAGTTTTTAAAACAGTATTCCCAAACAATTCTGTATAATTAGCTGTGTCTTCAGCTTCAATTGTAGTGTCTAATTGTGCATGGATTATACTTGAAAAAAGTACTGCAAATACTAAAGATAGTTTTGAGATTTTGGTGTGAATACTGATTTTCATAATTAGGTTTTGAGTTGATTTTGAATTTACTTCATGATATTATATCGAGCATCACTATTCTCTTGTCTGAATTTTATAAACTCATATAATATTTTGAATTCTTTCTTGTTTTTAAGACTTGTTTGTTCCTTAAATTTTTTTCCTGTTAACTTATTGAAGTACTTACCAAACTTTTTATTTGGAATCTTTTTTTACTCTTAAGTGATTTCTCCATTTTTAAACTTCTGCTTCGCTACATAAGATTCTTCGTAATGTTGTACTTTTTTCTTGTAAAGCTCTTGTTGTTGCTCTTTTGTATGACCAAATTCTTCTGCTGAAACTTCGGCGAATACTTTCGCACGTTCAAATCTGCCTTCATTCTTGTCATTTGTTTGAGCTACATTTGCAAAAGTGAGAGCTAACATTGCAATAATTAAAGTTATTTTTTTTGTGATTTTAAAATTTTAAGTGCTCTTAATAATTGATTATTTATTACTTGTTGTTTGATTATCGATATAATATAAATTGTTTGGTTTCAATAGTTGTGCCGTCATTAATTTTAATGAAATAAATACCATTTTTAAATGAAATTGGTAGTTGAATACTAGCTTTTTTATCTTCTGTATTTAAGGTTGTTGAATAAATTGATTTTCCTTGAACATCAAATACTTTAGCTTCAAAGTTAAGGGTTTCCTGCGTGAACAATAAATTAATGTCTTCTTTTACTGGGTTTAGATATAGCTTAAATTTGTTTTGAGCGTTGTTAAGCATGTTAATCCCTAAAGTATTTTCAGCATTAAAAGCGTTACTTGCACCTATGTTTGGAATAACGTTAGCAATATCTATAGTTTCTCCAAAAGCATCAATTGTTGGAAAAGGGCTTATGTTTTCAAAAATTCCAATACCTGCCATTGGAAAAGAAGGTTCTGGGAAACTTTTTCCATTATCTATTGCAGGACTTCCAGTTTGTATAATATAGTCTTCTTTTGTTGTGCCACCTTGGTTTACAAATAATGGTGATCCTGTTTCAGAATTAACCCCTAAACTTGAAAAGTCATTATGGATATCTCCTTCAAATAAATTATTCTCCATAATGAAACTTCCTGTACCAACATCAATTGAGACTCCTGCTCCCTGATTAGTCGAATAATATCCAATTTTAGCACCATCAACTGCCATAAAAATATTATTGTATATATAAGTATTTAAAGCAAAAATTGAAATTCGAGGCGTATAAATACTATTGTCTAAAAATATGGTGTTGTTATAAATATAATTTTCATCTGATCTAATAGGTGTGTTTCCTGAACCAGCATATCCTGAAACCCAAAGTGTATAACCATGAAAATCTCTAAACCCATCATTCATACTTACATTAAATCTATAAGTACTATTGTAATTATCTCCTAGAATTTCACAGAATCCGCCTTCGCTGTCTTCACTATAGTTATACTGAAAAATGATGTTTGTGTTACCAAAATCCATATGCATACCATAAGAATCTCCTGGACCACGTATGCTATAGGAACGATTGTATTGTGCAATAACATTTGTACAACTCCAAACCCACATTCCGCTACCTCTACCTGCAAGCTTTGGTAAAGACGCAGTGCTATAACCAGTATGGTCAAAATCATTATTTTCTACTAATGCATTATAGGTTTTTGATAATATGACTCCAGATCCACCTGTCTGAAAAAATGTGTTATTTCTAACTACAAAATTTTGGTTTCTGTTTATTGTATCGTCATTATCATCTGTAGCTCCTTTATGTATAGCCCAAACTCCAGCTTTGCCAATATGAGTAAAGTAGCAATCTTCTATAAGAACATCTGTAATTGCAATATCTATTGTAGCTTCATTTGCTTCAGATTCAAAACGAATTCCCGTAGCTTTCAGCGAGTTGAATTCAGATGGAGGTGGAAGTGAAATTCCGAATACATCAGATATATGTAAATTTCTAAATGTTAAGTTACTTATTATTCCACCCCATTGATTAGCTACAACTTTAATTCCAAAGCTTGAGTATTCACCAAAAGTATATCGACTATCATCTTGTCTGTCATTTTTCACCCAAAGATTAGTTACGAGTAAATTATTTGCATTAGTAAGAACTATAGCTTCGAACCAATCGCCACCAGTAATGGTTCCTCCAGAACCTGAAAAAATTGGTTTTTCTCCCGGACCATAACTACTTATTTCAATTGGCTTTTCTAAAGAACCTGAACACTTTACATTAAAATGCCCATAAAACGTATCGTCACCTTTGAAGAGTAATTTATCCCCAGGATTAAGAATTCCACCATTGTTTGGTTTCTCGGCAATTGCAGTAGCCTTGTCTATGGTTTGCCATGGCGCGTTTACACTTCCATCGTTGGTGTCAAGACCAGAACTCGAACTAATATAGTATACATTGAAATTATCTGTAACTCTAAATTTATCAAACAATACGGTTATATGAGGTGTTGAAATGGTAATTGTATTATTTCCAGAAACAAGATTGATATCTAAATAGGTAGATTTTGCTATTCCCTGAAAAGCCCAATTTGATTCTTGAAGTGTTACTGTTGTACTCGTCCCTCCATTTATTGATATATCAATATTTTGCTCTTGGTTGTCATTAAAATGAAATATCTCTAATTTGTAGACACCAGTAGTTACAACTCCATTTACATCAAAGGATAATGTTCCGATTGGATCTATTGTAAATGATTTAACAAAAATACCGTTAGAGGCATTGTCATTATATTTTTCTTCAGTGGTTCCTGTTAGTATTGCGTCTTCAGCCTCAATAGTAAAGTCTACTTGAGCAAAAGAGGCAATGGATAAGAGCATTAGTGCTAATAGTGATAAACCACTTTTTATATGTATTGATGTTTTCATAGTTTCAGGAAATCATAATTTATAATTACAGTCTGCTAAATTATAGTTTAATAATTTGAAATCCTCCCAAAAATAGTTCAATTTTACTTCCTTTGGCTATACAATTAAGCGTAGCATAATATCAGATGTAAACACAAAACTCATACAATATTCTTTCGATAACTATTGCTGATGGCAATAAAGAATATTATCAAATACATAAGGTTCCCTTAACATACGTTGAAATACAAAATGTTTGTAAAGTCATAATTGAGAAGAAATTAATTGGCGAATCCAAGCCTTGCAGCAAAACTTAATACACTTATTTAAATTAACCAAAAGTTAATTATTGAAATTGAGAATTACTTGAATTAAAATACTTTTTATCAATGAACAAATAGAAAAATAACGAAAACACAACACCGTATATAATTGCTTACGCCAGTTCGCTGCGCTCATGTCATTGCTAGTACTCGCCTACTTACGAAAATACTTGCGAATTTTCTATTCGGTTTGTATTTACTAAATTAGTTGCTTGAAACACGGAACTAATCTCATACAAAACCGTTAGCGACCATTATAATAAACACCATTAAATAAATCCAATCCAAAACCAATTATGTATGAAACCTATCTTAAAACCTTTTTATAGTTTAATACTTATTTCAGCTTTTCTCATCGGATGTTCAAAATACTTCGTCATTTGATAAAGAAATGATGGCCGCTGCAAGTGAATTAAATAAATCATGCCCAATGATGGTTGACCAAGACACTAGGCTGGATAATGCTATAGCACTACCGGAAAATGTATTCCAATACAATTATACTTTAGTGAACTTAACCAAGGATGAACTTGATTTAGAAAAATTCACAGCATATATGGAACCTCAGATCACTAATAATGTAAAACCTAACCCTGATCTAAAAATCTACAGAGATAATCAAGTCACGATGAAATATTATTATAAAGATAAAAATGGAGAATTCGTAGCTAAATTCGAAGTCGCCAATAAAGATTACAAATAATCACGGTCGCAAACACTGTGGATAATTAACTGCTTTAACACATAACTAACCATATACAAACCCTTTACCACATATTAAAGAAAAACGAAATGATACACCTAATAGTAGGAAATACAGGTTCTGGAAAAACGACATATTCAACAGAATTGAAGAGAAAAACAAACGGTATTGTTTTTTCAATTGACAAGTGGAATAAGACATTATTTCTTTCCGACAAAAAAGCAGATGACGGATTAGAATGGTTTTTAGAAAGAATTGATAGAGCAGAAAAAATGATAATGGAATTAGTTCAACAATTAGAAAATTCAAAAACTGACGCTATTCTAGATTTAGGCTTATCAAAATTCGAGCATAGAGAAAAATTCAGAAAGTTTGCTAGTTCAAATAACTATGAGTTGAGAATTCATTTTTTAGACGTAACAAAAGAAACTCGACTGAAAAGAGTTATGACAAGAAATGAAGAAAAAGGTGAAACTTTTGAATTTGAAGTAAGTAAAGAAAATTTTGATTTTATGGAAAACTGGTTCGAAAAACCAACTAAAGAGGAAATGATTAGGGGAATAATCATTAAAGCATAAAACGTGTGATAACAACGTATAACCAAAATTCCGAGTGCTTAACCAAAAAACATTAACTTAAAACCCGTAACGGCCAGTTAAACGAAACGTTATGCAAAATAAAAGAATAAAAAAATGAATACATCAAGCTTGCAATCAGAAAATCAATTATCATCGCGATCAATCTTTATTTGGCGTATAGTACAAACCTTAGTTTGGCTTGTAGGGGCAGGTATTCTCTTCAACTTAATTTTTTTCCCAACAATTGGTCTTCACTTATTTTGGAATATCCTAATTCCTGTTGCACCAGCACTTATCGTTGTTGCTGTGGGTGTATGGAGAAATGTTTGTCCAATGGCATCAAATGCACTTTTACCAAGGCATATGGGGTATTCAAAAAAAATGAAATTATCCATAGGTCAAACAGATAAATTGAACCTTATTTCAGTTATTGCTCTTTTTCTTATTGTACCCTTACGACATGCAATTTTCGATACCAATGGCTTAGCAACCGCAATATTGATACTGTCGCTAGCTGCAATTGCAATAATTATAGGATTCCTTTTTGAATGGAAGAGTGGTTGGTGTTCAGGTTTGTGTCCAGTTCATCCGGTAGAAAAATTATATGGGTTAAATAATAAATTATCGTTGCCAAATGCACATTGTGATAATTGTTTTCGTTGTGTAACCCCTTGCCCTGACTCAACACCAGGCATTAACCCTATGTCGTCAAAAGTGACAATTTATCAACGGCTTACCGGATTCCTTATGGTCGGTGCGTTTCCTGGATTCGTATGGGGATGGTTTCAAGTTCCCGATTACTCTGGTATAACCAACATTGAACAACTAATTACCATTTACAAGATGCCTTTGATAGGACTTCTTATTTCAAGTGCATTATTCTTGATATTGAAGAGATTTCTTAAAGAGAGAACTCTGATTGCAATATTTTCTGCTACAGCAGTTTCCTGTTATTATTGGTATAGACTGCCGGCTTTGGTGGGTTTTGGCATTTTTCCAAATGATGGGATGCTGATTGATTTATCCGATTCAATACCAAAATGGTCGTTAACAGTAACGGTTGTTGCTACCACTCTTTTCTTTTTTTGGTGGATTGTTGTTAGAAAACAAAACAAAACTAGTTGGGTCAACAGACCACCTTATGCGGATATATCAAAGAATCAAATACAGGTGAAATCTGTGTAACAAAAAATAAATACCATTAAAACGAACGTTTATTCAAACCATTGGTGTTCATTGAATATGAAAACAGTTAAATATTTAAATAAAAAAATGAAGATCGTATTAATTTTACTTGGAGTTATATTCATAGCTTTTGTTGTTATACAGATTTTTGCTTTCAAGAGCCAAAGGAATATTGAAACTTACCCTTATGTTATCAATAAAAAATATAACACTTTTGAAATAAGAAGTTATGAAAAAACATTATTTACCGCTGTCAAACTCTCAACTACAGGATATAAAAATTCTTCAAGTAAAGGGTTCTCTATTTTAGCGGGATATATTTTTGGAGGGAATGAAAGGAATGAAAAAATATCTATGACCTCTCCGGTAGCTATGACATTAGAAGATTCTATGACTATGATGTTCATGGTTCCAAAGGAATTAAAAAAAGAAATGCTTCCTAAACCTAATCAATCACTTATAAAATTTAAGGAGGAACCGGCAAAAACTGTTGCTGCAATAAGCTTTAGCGGCTGGGCTAATGATAAAAAAATAGAAAAATATAAACAGAAATTAAAATCAGCTTTAGACGCTGAAGGAATAGCTTATGCAGACCGATTTTACTTCTTAGGTTATAATGCGCCTTATGAAGTTTTTAATCGTAAAAATGAAGTTATAGTTGAATTGCAATAAGATGCTCTTGACAAATAGAAAAAATAAAACAACTACCAACAATGTATATAATGTATTGAAACGCACCATATACGAACCGTAAGCTACAAGCAAAAAAAGTCTAAAAAAAATTTAAGCTGTAAGGTGAAAATTTTATGATATCAAATGTTATGTTAAAAATAAATCAAACTGATATGAGGAAATTATTAATTCTAGCAGTACTCAACAAATTAAAACTGTGCGAAATGAAATCAACCTTGTTATTAGTATTTATTAGTCTAATTTTCATTCAAATTCAAAGCCAAAATAAATCTGAATTTTTCAAGGCAATTCCGAACATTAATAGTAACACCCCTGAATGGGCTAAATTAATGTATTCTGACAATCCAAATGTTGGTGAAGTTGAAGATTTATACAGACAATACTTCAAGATCAATAAATTTGTTAAAACCATTCACACACAAAATCACAAGCATTGGATTAGGTTGGTTGAACCATTATTAGATCAAAATGGTTTCATTAAGCAATTAAGTCAGGTTGAAGAAGACAACAAATTTGAAGCGCTTAAGGAAAAATATACGGAGCAACAAGGATTTCGAGTTCCGGGATCAGATGCAGGTTGGGTTGCTATGGGACCTTTTGAAACCTTTGGTACAGATCCTGCTATACCCATTTCTTGGCATAAAAACATTTATGCTATCGATCAGTCATTATCAGACCCCAACATTCTTATTTGCGGGACGGAAGCAGGAGGAGTATATAAATCTATTGACAAAGCGAATAATTGGACTTTGATTTCCTTAGGCGAGGTTTTTTCAGGTGGTAATGCTGCCGTTAAAATTCACCCAACAAATCCAAACAATTATTTAGTATCATCGAATAATAGAATATATCAATCTATAGATGGTGGTACGTCATGGCTTGAAAGGCATTTCACAAATGGTACCGGACATGAGTTTACATATTCTCCATTAAATAATAATATTGTATTTCATGCGTCTTCCTCGGGCTTATTTAAATCTATTAATGGTGGTTTGAATTGGACTCAAATTTATTTTGATAGTTGTTGGGATATCGATTTCCACCCCACGAATAGCAATATTGTTTATTTACTGAAATCTAACCCAACTGCTAAACGCAGTGAACTTTTTCGAAGTGATGATAATGGTAATACGTGGACTCTTAAAGATAACGATTGGTATGTACCTGCTGATTTTAATAATGCGTTTGACCGAGGAGGTAAAATTGCAGTCACACCAGCTTCGGTAGACTTAGTTTATGTATGTCTCATTGGAAGTTCCAAAAACGAAGATAATGGTTGGATAGGTGTTTATAAAAGTTCTAACCGAGGCGAAAATTGGAGCAATCCAAGTGGACAAGATGGAGGTCCCTATGGAACAATAAATAGTGGCCAGACATGGAATGTAGCGGCATACAGTGATGGTTATCACCAAGGTTTTTATAATTTCGATATGGAAGCAAGTGCAACAAATCCTGATAAAATATGGATAGCGTCCATCCGATTAACCGAATCTAGTGATGGTGGTCAAACTTTTCAATCTATAGGTGCAGCAAATTCTACACGTCTCAATTATATCCATGCCGATGTTCAGGATATTGAAGTTAATGGCAACGATATTTGGGTGGCTACCGATGGTGGTATTGACTTTTCTGAAGATGAATTAATGACGCATGAAGCCTTAAACAGAGGAATTCAGGCGGCCCATTTTTGGGGTTTTAATACAGGATGGAATGAAGACACATTCACTGGAGGTAAATATCACGACGGTACTAGTGGATGGTATGAAAATTATGGTTTAGGTAACGCTTATAACATTGGTGGTGTTGAAGAGGCTTCCGGTTATGTTCACCCTATTGAGAGTAGAAAATTATTATATCGAACACATTACGCTAGTGACAATACCTCAGTAAAGACGATACCTGAAATTTTTGGAACTGAAATAATTAATCATCCTTCTTTACCTGTTCGGCCAAATGAATCCTACTTAGCCGCTGAACGCAGCGGTGTATATTTTGATCCAAGATATGCAGATCATATGTATGTTGGCCTTAATAATTCGGTTTACAAATCAACAAATGGAGGAATTAATTTTGAAGTAATTTATTCTTTCCCTGGTGGCATTATTTTTGAAATGGAAATTTCAAGAAGTAATCCAAACGTTATCTATGCTGTGATACTTCCAACGGGAGGCTACTGGGATCCTTGTGAAATTTGGAAATCTATTGATGGTGGAGTTTCTTGGAGTAAAACAATTACAGATCCGAGTGGAAACAGAAGACGTTTTAGGATTTCTATTCATCCAGAAGATGAAAATAAAGTTTGGATATGTACGCCTCGAGGGGAAAATGGTTCAAAAGTTCACTATACAGAAGATGGCGGAGCTACATGGGAAAATAAAACGACTTCAACAATAGACGGTGAAGATATTGCCGATATATTATATCAAGGTGGCACTAATGATATTGTGTATCTAGCATCACGTCATGGTGTCTTTTATTGGGATGCTAATACTAATGACTGGATTAATTATTCAACAGATTTACCCTTAATAACAAAATCCTTGCAAATTAACCCCTTTTATCGTGATTCAGAATTACGCCTAGGCACCAATGGACGTGGAGTTTGGGGTAGAAAAATGCAAGACATACAGTTTTCTCCAATTGCCCAACCGATTACCTATTCAGACCGCGTAGAATGCCTCATGGATCCTATTCAATTTGATTGTTATTCTATGTTAAATCATAATGGAGCTTCCTGGGAATGGACGATTACGCCTGAACCCCTATCTATATCTTCAAATGTGGTTAGAAATCCAATTGTGATTTTTGGCGCTGAGGGTAGTTACGACGTTAGTCTAACTGTTACCGATGGTTCGGGTAACTCGGATACTAAGACGATAACGAGCATGGTGACAGCTGTAGACGATTGCCCTGCTTGCGAATCTTTTGGTAATATGGCATGGAATACAGCCGTGACGCTTGTTGATTTCAATAGTATATTTAATGCTACTGGAAAGACCCAGCCATATTCTGACTACACAGAAAGTCTCTCATCTACAATTGAAATTGGCAATTCCTACGACCTCAGTGTCAATGTAAATACCGACGGGAATTATAATGTTTTTGCCACCGCCTGGATTGATTGGAATCAAGATTCTGATTTTGACGACGAGGGGGAAACCTATAATTTAGGATTGGCTACAAACACTGCTGACGGTATCACAAGTCTTTCTCCAATGTCAATTGTTGTGCCAGATGATGCAGAAGAGGGGGAAACTACATTGCGAGTCGCTGCAAAATTTGCTTCTTATCCAGGACAATGTGACATTGACTACGATGGTGAAGTTGAAGAATATGCGCTTGTAGTTGGATCCTCTTTAGGTATACTAGAGAATACTTTTGAAATAAATCCCTTAATATATCCTAACCCAACAAATGGTGATTTCTCTATTGACTTAAGAACAAACTACAAAAAAATTGATGTTACAATTACAGATTTAAACGGAAAAGAAATTCAATCAAATTCGTATGTTAACAGTCAATTATTACATATTGTGCTGAAACAAGCTTCAGGTTTGTATTTAATAAATATTAAATCAGAGGATTATAAAGCGGTCTATAAATTATTAGTTAAGTAAGAAAAACTTCAATTTAGGCCATATACTAAAAACGCTGTAAAAATTTCATCCAAAATTATCTAATTCTACTAAATCCTTCTCAAAATAGTTCTATTCCATACACCCTTTGATCCCAGGTTTTTGTTCACAAGAATAACTTTTTATTTTTGGGATTATTTTTTTGATTAAATTTACTTTCAATTAAAAGGATACTCAGCTAAGAACATAAAAATAAATTTATGAAAAACACATTATTAATCTATCTGTTTTTAATCGTAACATCGGTCACTTTCAGTCAAAATATTCAATCATCAACTCGAAAATTTATTGACAAGGCTCAATTTACAAGAATCAATAAAGACTGGACGACTATAGCTGAATTTAAATCGGGAATTGGGGAGACAGTTGAATTTTATCCTGTTGAAGTCATTAATTTAAAAACTGGTGAAAAAACTAATGCTCTTCAGCTGGATATGAATATTAAAAAGCCGGACGTATTTAAAACAGCTTGGATTGGTTTAGAAGAAATTAATGAATTTATTTCCTTTATTGAAGACAACGTAATTCCTAATTTAAAGTTAAAGTTTAAGGATAAATCATCTGAGTTTATTTTTAAGGCAAATGAAATGACACTTTCATATTTTATTTTCGAAAAGAAAAGAAGGTTAACAATAAAGTTAAATAGTTATGATGATAGCGAATTTAATAATTATACATTTTGGACTGAAACACAGGTCGATAAAATCCCTAGATTATTAGAAATATTAAAAATTATTAAATAAATAACTATACCCATTTAATATAAAAAAGATTAAACCTTTATATTCCTTCTAGTCATGATAAATAATTATTTGATTTTAAAAATGACTCAAATATTTCTATTTTTTCTAATCGCACCAGTTATAGCTTTCGGTCAGCACGTCAAATACCAATTACTAGATTCGAGTCTCAATGTTGTTTCCGTTAAAAACATGAATAAGATTTCTTCAAAAGAAAGAAATAATATTTATCATTACGCAGAGTATCGGTACAATGATGATAAAGCACTAATTGAAATAAACAATTATTATGCAAAAGGAAAATATCCCAAGTATGACGTAACAAACTGGTCAGAAATAATTAATAAAAAAGGGGCTATTTCATTTTCGAATATTGAAAAAAGAGAAGGTAGTCTGAGGTCAAAAGTAGTTTTAAATCCTATATTAGTTGACCTAGATACCGTTTTTAATAGTAATGCCATCGCTGCTTACAATAAGTCAATTGAAAAATTTTATCCTAATGGGCAACTTATGCACAAAATAAAATTTTTGGATGGTAATATTTTAGGTAATCAAAATATTTTTAATGATTCTGGAGAAAAAATATCTACTCTTGAATGGCAAGACGGGCAACTCATTTCTCGCACTAATTATATCGAAGATTCTTATGGTGTATTTGAACCACTAGAGGAAGACTGGAATAATTATACCGTAACACAATACGATAAGAGAACCGATAGAAAATTAAAAAAATGGTACTATACCAACGGCAAAGAATCCATTGAAAAAAGAGAGGTTTTTTCTACTACAGGTCGGCGAATTTATTCTGAAATAGAAAATATAAATGAAATTTCTTTAAAAGAATACTTTAAAAATAATAACACCCCGATTTTAGAAGGTGTTTATACCATTAAAAATTCTACATCAAACTCTAACTATAAAATTGCATTGCTAGAAGGAGTTGACGATAAATTCTATGGGTATCAACTTGATGGTTTTATGTATAATGTAGAAAAATGGAAGAAAGGAGAAATACGTACAGTATTTGAGAATACATCTGTTGATGGTTATTACAATATTACTTGGCTAAATGATTATAAAAAACAAGAGCTTAGTGAAATTGTTGAATTAAAAAGTGGCGCGATTGCTAGTTTTGGGGACTACAACATGATTAAATTATATCCAGAAATAAATTCGAAAAACACTCAAAATCGTAAGATATCCAGTGAATGGGCAGGAAATGGTTCTGGTATTATTATCTCAAAATCTGGTCACATCATTACAAACCATCATGTAATTGAAAATGCCGGTAATATAGAGGTTGAATTTTTACTTAATAACTCATTACAAAAATTTAATGCAGAAATTATCCAAGTAGATAAGGTAAATGATTTAGCATTATTAAAAATATTTGACATGAATTTTGATGGGGTTAATGAACCGCCATACAATTTCAAATTAAGAGGCAGTGATGTAGGCACAAAGGTTTATGCATATGGATAGCCAATGGCGTTGACAATAATGGGTAAAGAAAT
>ERZ1048872.2516-NODE-2516-length-13030-cov-5.308208_pt1 | contig 13030 bp, 14 predicted proteins | sample MGYA00383100_ERZ1048872 | MGnify/ENA primary metagenome ERZ1048872 (study PRJEB29581, sample SAMEA5548370) | metagenome | biome: marine; feature: coastal; material: water | depth 50 m | study: Short-term variability in the microbial, nano- and picoplankton... | reverse complement strand
TGGAAGCGGCAGCTGCTGATATCCGGTCTGAATTTAGTGTTAATGTCGAAACGATTGCTTGCGACGTAACAACAGATGCAGGGCAGCAGGCCGTTCTAAAGGCGGCTGATGGCGTTGATATTTTGGTCACAAACGCAGGTGGGCCGCCCCCCGGCATGTGGCATGATTGGGAACGCGAAGATTTTATCAAAGCGTTGGATGCCAATATGCTAACGCCAATCACGTTGATGAAGGCATTGTTGCCGGGCATGATGGATCGTGGTTGGGGCCGTGTTGTGAACATCACCAGCCAATCGGTAAAAGCACCGTTAGCGGTTCTTGGCCTGTCTAATGCGGCGCGTGCGGGTCTTACGGGCTATGTCGCAGGCACATCGCGTCAGGTTGCTGGAAAGGGCGTGACAATCAACAATCTTTTACCCGGCATTCACGCAACAGACCGTGCATTATCCCTTGATGGCGGTGTGTCCGCGAAACAAGGCATCACGATCGAAGAAGCCAAAGCCGTACGTTGCACGACAATTCCAGCGGGTCGTTATGGAACGGCCGCTGAATTTGGAGCGGCTTGTGCGTTTTTATGTTCTCAACATGCAGGCTTTATTGTTGGACAAAATATTTTGTTGGATGGCGGCGGTGTTAACGCCACTCTCTAACGCGAAACCGAATATGGTCACGAAAAGTGTTGGTTTAAGATTGAAACCATCTTTTTTTTGTGGCCATTTCAAAATCCCATTGAGAGGGCGCAGCAATGGCTTTTTCTGAAATAATTACATTCATCATCGTCGCCTCGTTATTGGTGATGTCACCGGGTCCAAACGGGGTTTTGATTGCCAAAACTGTACCGACGTCAGGACGCAGCGCGGGATTTGCAAATGTGGCAGGTTTCGTTGCGGCCTTTTATCTACATGGTGCTTTGTCAATTTTGGGTATTTCGATTATTTTAGTACAGTCGGCGTTGGCCTTCAGCATCGTTAAATATCTTGGCGCGGCATATTTGTGTTGGATCGGGATCAAGGCCTTGGTTGCGGCATTCACAGGCACTGATGCCTCTAGTGTTACACCTCCTGCAATATCGCAAAGAACCTTGGCCAAAGCTTTTGTTGAAGGGTTTTTAACGAATGCGCTTAACCCAAAGGTTTCAATGTTTTACCTAGCGGCCTTTCCACAGTTTATATCCCTTGGGGAAACGACAGCCACCGCGTCTTTCCTATTGGTATTTGTTCATTCCATGATCAATGCGGTGTGGTTTGGGGTGATGGTTTTGTTATTTTCCAAACTGACCAAATTGGCAGGAAGCAGAAATTTTCAACGTTGGCTTAAGGGCATAACAGGCGTCGTATTTGTTGGTTTTGGGTTAAAATTAGCCAGTTTCAAACCGTCGTTGTAATTTTGGCTTTGGGCGGCGAAAAGGCAAAACAAAGATAGTGCCCCGCACAGATGGTTACGAACCGTTCAATTCAATGGCGCCTCTTGTTTTGCAATGGTTTGACTGGTATCCGACTTAAACCTGATAAAATTCATCGGATAAGCCTACGTGACACAAGAAACACCCCCAAGACTAGAGGTTCAACATCTCACCCGCGATTTTGCTGGGCGTTCTGTGGTATCTGATGTGTCGTTTCGCATTAATGCTGGGGAAGTGACCTGTCTTTTAGGGCCCTCTGGTTGTGGTAAATCAACGACATTGCGGATGATTGCGGGTGTTGATCGGCAAAACTCTGGTCGTATTTTGTTGGATGGTCAGGTAATTTCAGATGACAGCATCCACACACAACCGGAACATCGTTCTATTGGGTTGATGTTTCAAGATTTCGCGCTATTTCCACATCTGAGTGTATCACAAAACGTGGCATTTGGTCTGAAGATCGCCAAATCCGAGCGTGACCAACGTGTCGCGGAATTGCTGGATCGCGTGGAAATGGGCAGATTTGCCAAGGCATTCCCCCATGAATTATCAGGTGGTGAACAACAACGCGTGGCCTTGGCTCGTGCAATTGCGCCCCGTCCCAAGGTCATGTTGATGGATGAGCCGTTTTCCGGTCTTGATAATCGTTTGCGCGACGAAATCCGTGACGCGACGTTGGCAATCTTGAAAGAAGCGGGTGCGGCGGTTTTGTTGGTAACCCACGAACCAGACGAAGCCATGCGGATGGGGGATCAGATCGCCCTGATGCGCAAAGGTAAAATCGTGCAGGGTGGGGCGCCATACAATATTTATAATGCCCCACTTGATCGTCAGGCGGCAGGGTTCTTTTCAGACATCAATGTGGTGGAGGGAAAGGTACAAGGTGCATTGATTGATACAGCCTTTGGTGCGTTTCTTGCACCGGGCAAGCCTGATGGCAGTGAAGTGGAAATCGTTTTCCGCCCACAACACCTGAAAATTGACTTTGATCGTTCAGGGTCTGGCCCCAATCCCACGCCAGAACATGGTACACCAGCACGTGGAATAGTGGAACGTGCCCGTTTCATGGGCAACGAAAGCTTGGTGGAATTCCGAATGGATTTTGATGGTTCTACCTTACGTGCGACAGTACCGGCGGTTTTCTTGCCCAAAGTTGGCACGCCGCTTTGGCTAACCATCCGCCGTGATCGCTGTTTTGTGTTCGACGCTTAGCGCGACGTTGGTTATCGCTGATTTAGTTTTTGGAAATCAGCCAGTGTTTTTCCAGGTTCATCGACAAACAAGCCTTGGATGGTTTTCATCTCGGTAATTTTATCCAGCCTTAGCGATAAAAAGGTTGATGTTTCTTCGCACCACATCGCACCTGTCCAGACACGTCCCCAATAATCAAGTGCCAGAGGCCATACAACTGATTGGCACTTGTCACCCACACTGTCGGCGTAGCTAATCTTAAGTTTTTGTTTGGCTTGGATCGCGCGACGCATCGTTGGCATGTGATCAAAGCCCGCCGCCACGTCTGCAAATGGGTAGGTGGCAAATCCCCAACCCGAAGGCGCTGTTTGGCGGTCAATTGGTAAAACGGCATCTATTTTACCCGAAAGACTGGATGCTGCGGCCTTTAAATCGGTGTCACCACCATCGCCAACAATTGCCAACCCTAGATGCAGTGCCTCTAATTCAATCTTGGTCAAATTCAGCGGCGGCAGGGTAATCGCCGCCGTCAGCCTGTAGCCAATTCCGCGTTCTCCAACAATTGGCACACCAGATGCAGCCAGCGTATCCATGTCACGGTAAACTGACCGCAGGGATACATTCAGTTGATCAGCGATTTCTTGGGCCTTATGCACGCCGCCGCTGCGCAAAATTTGGATCAGATCAATCAGTCTATCAGCACGCCGCATTTCGTCCCTCATTTCTATGTGAGTCGTTCCCAATTTCCACATATTTGACAATAAAGTGTCAGTTGACAAGTAACTGTCACTAATATGCGATTTTTAACACGAATTGCGCATGTTTTTGGTCGGTTTCGCTTTTACTTACGAATTTTAGCGCCTAAGAAAGTGCAAAGCCCTGTGGTTCGCAGTGGCACTATTAGGAGAGATAAAATGCACACACCAATGATTTTGACGAACGTTCCCCCAATGGGTTGGCTACTTATTGCAGTTGTTGTTTTGGTTCTTTTTGGTCGCGGCAAAATTTCGTCGCTGATGGGCGAAGTTGGCAAAGGTATCACCAGCTTTAAAAAGGGTGTCAAAGAAGGCACTGCTGAACTAGAAGCTGAAGATGCGGAAATTGCAGAAGCGGCAAAAGACGTGACACCAGAAGAATCCGAAAAGAAATCCTAAGCTTGCACCACCGCAAATACGCGGCGGATTAACTTAAGATTAAACAAAGGGTTCAAGCCATGGGTTGGATGGAATTAATGTTAGTGGGCGTTGTCGCCCTGATTGTTGTCGGTCCTAAGGATTTGCCGGTGATGTTTCAGGCACTAGGCAAAATCACCGCTAAACTTCGACGCATGGCGCGTGAATTTTCGTCAGCAATGTCGGATGCCGCAAATGCGTCAGGCGTTAGTGACATCACCAAAGATTTAAAAGGTTTAACCAACCCAAAAGCGATGGGGCTGGACGCATTGAAAGATGCCGCTGACAGTTTTGACAAATGGGAACCCGGTGTAAGCCAAAAGGCAATGGGCGCTGATGGGGCAAAGCAAGCGCAAGAACGCGCAGCCGAGGTACGGGCAATCCGCGAAAAATCCGCAGAAGTGGCCCAAGCCCGACTTGATCGCGAAGCGGTTGAAATGGCGGACAATGATCTTGAAAATGAGGGCCCAGTCGTAAAGGCGGAAAAGCCTGCTAAAAAACCAGCTACCAAAAAGGCAGTTGCGAAAAAAGCAGAGGCAAAAAAATCAGCGCCGAAGAAACCTGCGGCCAAGAAAGCCACAGCAGCAAAACCTAAGCCTGCAGCGAAACCGGTGGCAAAAAAATCCGAACCTAAATCCACTACCAAAGCCGCCAAACCCAAATCACGTACAAAAAAGCCAGAGACTAAAGCATGAGCAACGCCGACGAACTAGAAGACAGCAGCGCACCGCTTATTGAGCATTTGGCAGAACTACGAACGCGTTTGATCCGTTCAGCCATTGCCTTTGTCATCGGTATTTTCGTGTGTTTCTATGTGTGGAATCCAATCTTTAACTTCATGACGCAACCGATTTGTTCGGCGCTTAATGAACGTGGACAGGATTGCGGGTTGATCTTGATCAAGTTGCAAGAAGGCTTTTTTGTAGCGATCCGCATTTCCATTATGGGCGGTTTCGCCTTAGCGTTCCCTGTCATTTCCTATCAACTTTGGCGGTTCGTTGCACCGGGGCTTTATAGTAAAGAAAAGAATGCATTTCTGCCTTTTCTTGTGGCCTCTCCCTTCATGTTTATCCTTGGTTCCGGTTTTGCGTTCCTAGTCGTCATTCCGCTTGCGTTTGATTTCTTCTTGAATTTCCAACAATTTGGAATGGGTGGTGAAGCAGCCGATCCTACCGAAGGATTGGGCCAAGCAGGCATTACCTTCCAAGGTTCCGTTGCTGAATACCTGTCTTTGACGATTACCTTCATCATGGCTTTTGGCATGTGTTTTCAGTTGCCAGTGCTGTTGTCGCTATTGGGAAAGGCAGGGCTAGTATCATCCAAAGGCCTAGCCCACGTGCGTAAATACGCGGTCGTGGCGATCCTTGTGGTGGCGGGGCTTGTGACACCGCCAGATATCTTCACGCAGGTGATCTTGTTTGTTGTTGTCTTTGGTCTTTATGAAATTTCCATTCAGATCGTTAAACGTATCGAAATCAAACGCGAAGCCCGCATGCGTGCCGATGGCACTTGGTATGAAGACGACGAATTTGACGACGATGAATTTGAAGACGACGAAGACGAGCATCCCGAGGAAAAATCGTGAAGCCGGAAGATCTAGCGCGAATAGCGGCGGCGCTTGAACGGGTCAGTCCGCCACCTGCCGATCTACCTGATTTCACGCTGGCCTCGGCATTTGTGTGGCATGTTGGTCCGGATCGTTTGGAAGCGATTGAAAACGTCAACCGAGTGGATTTGGATCTGCTTATCGGCGTGGACCGCGCTCGTGATACGTTGCTGGAAAACACACGTCAGTTTGCTAATGGGTTTGCGGCCAACAACGCGCTTCTTTGGGGCGCGCGTGGAATGGGCAAGTCATCCATCGTCAAGGCGATCCATGGAACGATTTGCGCCGAAGGGATGAACCTAAAGCTGGTTGAACTGCAACGCGAAGATCTACCATCTGTGGGTCGTTTGCTGGCAATTTTGAAAAATGTAGACGCGCGGTTTGTGCTGTTCTGCGATGATCTGTCATTTTCCCATGATGACGAGCATTACAAATCGCTGAAGGCCGTGTTGGATGGCGGTATCGAGGGGCGGCCTGAAAACGTTGTTCTTTATGCCACGTCAAACCGCCGCCACCTGATGCCGCGTGACATGATCGAAAACGAACGTGGCTCGGCGATTAATCCATCCGAGGCGGTTGAGGAAAAAGTGTCCTTGTCTGATCGCTTTGGTCTGTGGCTGGGCTTTCACCCTTGCGATCAAGATCAATACTTGGCGATGATCCGTGGATATTGTGATGCGCATGGTGTTGAAATTTCCGACGATGATCTGCGCGCCGAAGCGATTGAATGGCAAGCCACACGCGGTTCGCGATCCGGTCGTGTTGCTTGGCAGTATTTCACTGATTTGGCGGGGCGCCGCGGGGTTTCGGTCTAATTTTTCCGTTGATGCCGTCGTTGTCACATTGGATCAGGCCGATGCGTATTTGTCTCCTACATCTTCCCGAACGGGATGCGTGTCGTAGAATATCGACATTGACGAAAAACGCCCATCTTCACTGAATTTGAAATAATCGACACCTTGGAATGTGAACTGTTCACCGCTCTTTAGGGTCCAATCATATTCAAAATGCGCAGCGGCGCTGTCGCCGTTTTCCCCCAAGAGCACATCAAAAACAGTTAGCTTACTTGCATCAGATGCGTTTCCAAGTTTTTTGAAAAATTCCGACGCGTCCATTTTGCCCAGAAACGGCGAAAGCACATGGGCATTCGCATCAAACAACGCAATGATGCCATCAATATCAGAAGTGGTCATAAGTTCGAAATAACGTTTTACGCGCGTAACTTTTTCATCGGGTGTCATGGCAAGTCTCCTATCGTCATGTTTCTTCTAAACAAATGAAAGATTGGCGCATTTCGCAACCCGAAAAATAAGTTCTCTTTTCTCAGAAGTTAAACAGTTTTTACTAAACGATGTAAAAAATAGATAATAATAGGCTATTGCTTGAGCAACTGGTTGTTTCAAAGGGGAATTGAACCGGTACGTGTGGGAAAAGCGCAGGTTTAACTTAGTCAGGCGTCGGCAAAAATCTTACTGCAAAAACGGCAGTGGATCGACGCTTTCAAAACCTTTGCGGATTTCAAAGTGAACAAAGGCTGGATTGCTTTTGCGTACCACGGCCACGGTTTGTCCGCGGGTGATTTTGTCACCTTTGGCCACTTTTATACCGTCGATATTGGCATAAACAGTTAGGATGTTGTCGCTGTGGCGGATCACTAGGATAGGCACTTGATCAACGTCGCGCGTGATCGCGGCAACGGTGCCGTTGCCCGCGGCCTTTACGGCCTTGCCTGCGGTTGATGCAATGTCGATGCCTTCATTCTTACCCTTTTTGTAGGGGTTTATGATGGAACCCTGAACCGGAAAGGCGAACTGGCCTGTATCGGCTGATGCGGCAGTTTGGTTGGCGCCCAAGTCTGGTGTCGCCGCTGGTTTAGGTTTCGTGACTGTGTCGTCTTTGGGCAATGCCAACGAGGCACTTGGCGGTGTAGGTGTGGCTGATCCTTCGCCAGGTGCCGAATTTTCGGCAACAACGGCCTTGGCTTCACCTGCTACAGGGATCAACAGTGTTTGACCCGTACGAATGCCCAATGTTGCGCCCAGCCCGTTCCATTTGGCTAAGGCACGAACCGGCACGTTATAAAGGCGCGAAATTGAATATACAGTTTCGCCGCGTTCAACTTTGTGACGCACTGGTTCTGGGCCGGCCTGTATGATTGGCGTGCTGGGGGTGACGGTGACGGGTGCCGCGACAGTATCGCCATCGGCGCGATCAATGGCGGCCGAGGCCAATGTGGTGATATCAATGCCACCTGCATCGGCACCTGTTGCAACCGTTGGTTCAGAAACGCGTTTAGGTAAGGACAGCACCGCCCCTTTGCTTAGGCTGGTGGCGGGTTGCAAACCATTGTGGGCGGCCAATTGAGTGGCGTCCATGCCAATACGGCTGGCAACACTTGCAACAGTGTCGCCTTTTTCCGCCACAGCGACTTGGAAGTTGGGATAAGAAATCACACCGCGATCATCGGCGCGGGGACGGTCTGCGACTGCATTTGCCGCCGCAGCTTTGGTTGATAGGCCTGTTCCACCATCGCGCATATCCAGATCAAATCCATCAAGACAGCCTGAAAGAGCGAACAGAGCGACGAGCGACGTTGCCAGTCGCAAGGATTGGGTTGGTTTTCTCATCTGCTGTTCCTCATCACTCGATATGTGTCCGATTTTTCGAACTTTGTTTTTATTACCTAGGGGCACGTCTATTCCGGTGCAATACCCTCAAGAAGGGGCACAAATCGAACGGGGCGCAATTCGTCATATTCATACCCTGTTTCGGTTCGTGTCACTTTTATCAAGCCTTGCACCGTGTCTGATTGGCCCACGGGCACCACCATTATACCGCCAATTCGCAATTGCGCCAAGAGGGGACCAGGAGGATCCTCGGCAGCCGCCGTTACGATGATACGATCAAAGGGGGCTTGGTCTGGTAAACCAAAGCTGCCGTCGCCGGAAATCACTGTGATATTGCCCAAGTCCAACCGCTCAAAAAGCTTTTGTGCGGTCTGTGCCAGACGTCTGTGACGATCAATTGTGTAAATGCGGCGACCCAGTTGGGAAAGAATGGCGGCCTGATATCCAGAGCCAGTGCCCACCTCAAGAATTTTATCACGCGGTTGAACCTGTAACGCTTGCGTCATGAGCGCCACGACAGAGGGCTGGCTGATGGTTTGACCACAAGCAATCGGAAGCGGCATATCCTCATAGGCGCGGTTGGTAAAAATGCCCTTGATGAAATCCGCGCGATCAATCTTTTCCATGGCCGTAAGGACACGCTTGTCCGTCACACCCTTTGAACGCAGCGCATAAAGAAACTGCATTTTTTGTTCGGCCGAGGTGATCATTTATTGCGTGCTTTCAATGCGTGCTTTCAGATCAGCCATGCGATCATGTGCCGTCAAATCAACGCGCATTGGTGTGATGGAAATATAGCCATCCAAATTCGCCGTGACATCAGTATCAGGCCCCGTGCGGTGGTGTTGGGGGCCACCTTGAACCCAGTTGAAACGACGACCTGATGGTGAAGTATCTGATTTAACGCCAAAAAATGTCTCACGGCGAAAGCCCTGCGCCACGACAAGACGCCCTTTTACTGCAGAAGCGGGAACAGGTGGAAAGTTCACATTGTAAAACAAACGATAATCGCGATCCTCTTCCCATTCACCTGCATCAAGAATGGCGCGAACGGTTGCGGCACCATGTTCAAGAGACGCCTCAAACGGGTCATCAAGCTTTGCGTTATCAGGGCCATAAAATTGCGACAGTGCGATGGATGGAATGTGGTGAAGAACCCCCTCCATTGTGGCACCGATCGTGCCGGAATAAAGCGTGTTGTCGGCGGCATTATTACCCTTGTTGACACCTGATAAAATCAAATCCGGTTTTTGATCTGCCATCACATCATGCAAGCCTGCAAGGATGCAATCAGCGGGCGATCCTTCAACAGCAAAGCGACGTTCGCCAAGCTGGGAAATCATGGCCGGTTTGGTATAAGATATGCAGTGACCCACGCCAGATTGTTCAAATGCGGGCGCCACAACCCATACTTCGCCGTCGGATCCTGCAATGGTATTCGCAATCGCCTCAAGTGTTTTTAGTCCCGGTGCGTGAATGCCATCATCGTTGGTAATTAGTATGCGCATGATTTCGCCTATTTTGCCCTTCCACCCCCATAATACAGGCAAGGCTTTGCGTAAAGCGCCCGCAGAACTATCTATCGCGATGTAGACAAAAAACCACCAAACTTAGGCGTTTAGGCAATCTCGGCAACCAAACGCGCCGCTTCTTTTGTGATATCTGCCAATGTTGCGCGATCTTCGCCTGGGAAAAAACGAGCGCGAATGGCGGTTGGCATTGGGGCAGGGGTCAATATCTTTACGCGAGGACCAGTTGATGCCGTTTCAGCGGCCCACGCTTGTGCCAGCGATATTTGCGCGCCTTTACTGGCGGCATAGGCGCCAAAGAACTTGTCACCTTGATGGGGGTCATCAAAAAAGACGGCTTGCCCATCTGTGCCCAACAAGGGCGCAATCAAGGGGATCAAGGTCGCAGTGGCCGTTGCATTGATGGTCACAGATTTCGCCCAATCACGCCCGTCTACATGGGCAACAGGCGAAAGTGGGGCGGCGTGTATGGCTGTATGTGCCCAAATATCCAAACCACCCCAACGGTCAAAAATACCACGGCACAAATGCGCCATTGCGTCTGGTTTTGTGACATCCATGGGGGCCAATGTCGCTTGGCCACCTACGGCCTTGATCCGATCATCAAGTTCTTCAAGCGCACCACTTGTGCGCCCAACAGCGATAATATGATGTGTCGGAGCAAGCGCCAACGCCAAAGCGGCCCCAAGGCCACGGCTAGCACCGGTAATCAGGGCAGTTTTTTGTTTTGTATCGTTCATTGCAGAAACCAGTCAAACAGATGGATTATTCAGCGGCCTGAAGTTTGAAGCCCTTAGAAATTTGATCCGATGGGGAAACGGGGTATTGGCCAGAAAAACATGCATCGCAATATTGTGGGCTTGCGTTGTTGCGCCCTTCGGCCTCACCAACGGCGCGGTAAAGACCGTCAAGTGAGATGAATTTCAGACTGTCCACAGATAAATGCTGACGCATTTCTTCTTCGGACATGGTTGCGGCCAGCAGTTTTTCGCGCTGCGGTGTATCAACGCCATAAAAACAAGGCCATTGTGTTGGCGGACTAGCGATACGGAAATGAACCTCGGCGGCACCTGCATCAAGGATCATTTCCTTAATCTTGCGGCTGGTTGTGCCACGCACAACACTGTCGTCGACCAAAATGACGCGTTTGCCGCGAATAAGCGCACGGTTCACGTTTAATTTCAGGCGTACACCCATGTTTCGGATGTGCTCGCTGGGTTCGATAAACGTACGGCCCATATATTGGTTGCGAATGATGCCCATGGCATAGGGAATACCGCTTTCTTGGCTGAACCCAATGGCCGCTGGCGTGCCACTGTCTGGCACGGGGCAAACAAGGTCAGCATCTACCGGATTTTCACGGGCAAGCTCTACACCGATTTGACGGCGTGTCTCATAGACCGAGCGACCGCCCAAGATGCTGTCAGGTCGCGAGAAATACACATGTTCAAAGATGCAAAAGCGCGATTTCTTCTGTTCAAACGGGCGATGGCTTTCAATGCCATTTTCCGCCGAAATCACCACCATTTCACCGGGTTCGATTTCACGAACAAATTCGGCACCTATGATATCCAAAGCGCATGTTTCAGAGGAAAGCACCCAACCGTCGCCGATCTTTCCCAATACCAATGGACGAACGCCCAAAGCATCGCGCACGCCGATGAGTTTGGTACGTGTCATTGCGACCACGGAAAACGCACCCTCAACACGGCGCAGTGCATCTTTCAGGCGTTCTGTGTGGCTGTTCTGGAAAGACCGCGCCATCAAATGAATGATGCATTCGCTGTCAGATGAGGATTGAAAGATAGATCCGTGTTCGATCAATTCACGGCGCAATGCATCCGCGTTGGTGATATTTCCGTTATGCGCAATTGCGGCTCCGCCCATGGAAAATTCGCCAAAGAATGGCTGAACGTCGCGTATAGCGGTGTTGCCTTTGGAACCTGCTGTGGAGTACCGAACGTGGCCAATGCCGATTGGGCCGGGCAGGGCCTCCATTACGCTGGCTTTGGTAAAGTTATCACGCACATAGCCAAAACGACGAACCGAATTGAACCCTTGTTCAGGATCATGGACCACAATGCCGCCGGCCTCTTGGCCTCGATGTTGAAGGGCATGAAGGCCAAGTGCGACAAAATTAGCGGCATCAAGCACACCAACGGCGCCGAAAATTCCACATTCTTCTTTTAATTTGTCGTCATCAAATGGATGAGCAAGAAACGCAGGGCTATTTTTCAAAGTGTCGGCAGGTGACATATGGATGTAATTCCCGAATCCGTGGCAGCGGTTGTTATCGATCTTTTAGGGCTTTCGTGCGGCTAAGTCACGGGCTTGAATCCCGATTTAAGAAAATGTTGCACGAATAAAAAAAGCGGCGACAATTTGGTCACCGCTTTAACTGAACTTAACCTTCTACGGCACCGACGTCGGCACCACCTGGGGTAACTTTACCACAGGTGCCAACCAGCTCTTCGTAGCGTTCCAAAATCCAACCTGGTGCGTCGTTTGGAATTTGGTCATTGATTTCGTTTTGCATGCTGGCAAAAATCTGTGCAGAGCGGCTGTCGTCAACCATGGCAACGGTTTGGTTTGTCACAACGCGGTCATAAACCACAAATACCACGGCGACCAAAAGGATACCGCGCAAGGCACCGAACAGAAAACCAAGCCCTTGATCCAAGCCGCCAAGGACAGATCGGCGGATCATGCCGGAAAATAATGGGGTGAATAGGGAAACAACCACAAGGGCAACAGCAAAGACCGCTGCAAAGGCCGCAATGATGGATAATTCGCAAGATCCCGCCAAACGTTCGCCAACATACGGAATTTCACGAATGAGGGGTTCAACTTTATGGGCAAACATGAACGCGATGATCGCGGCGGCTATCCAGCCGACGATCGACATGGTTTCACGCATGAAGCCACGGCTATAGGCCAAAATCGCCGAGACGATGATGACGACTGCGACAACCGCATCAATTATTGTGAAACCGTCCATTCCTGCGTGCTCCTCTTAACTTTCCTGTAGGGGATTATTCTGCCCCAAAAACTTCGCCAACAAAACCGATCAAATCCCGCATTTGCCGCAGGTTAATTTCGGGTGGACCGCTCAATTTTGAACGTGTCGGCACAATTGCTGTCCTGAAACCAAGTTTTTCGGCTTCTTTCAACCTATTTTCCATCTGGCCGACAGCGCGAAGCGCACCAGACAGGCTTAGTTCCCCAAAAACAACAGTATCAGCTGGCAAAGCGATGTCTTCGCGGGCTGACAGCAGGGCGGAGGCTACGGCCAAGTCGGCGGCAGGCTCTGTTATCCGTAATCCTCCTGCCACGTTCAGGTAAACATCAAGTCCAGCAAATGAGATACCACAGCGGGCCTCAAGTACGGCTAAAATCATCGAAAGGCGCCCGGCATCCCATCCAATCACACTGCGCCTTGGTTGCGCTGTGGATGACGGTGCAACAAGCACTTGGAGTTCTACCAACAAAGGCCGTGTGCCTTC
>ERZ1048872.2513-NODE-2513-length-13048-cov-23.553144_pt1 | contig 13048 bp, 13 predicted proteins | sample MGYA00383100_ERZ1048872 | MGnify/ENA primary metagenome ERZ1048872 (study PRJEB29581, sample SAMEA5548370) | metagenome | biome: marine; feature: coastal; material: water | depth 50 m | study: Short-term variability in the microbial, nano- and picoplankton... | reverse complement strand
AGAAATGACTTTGAAATGAAGTAAACTAATGGCACTGAGCCCGGCAAACTTTTATCGATTTAATTTCACATCTTTTTATTGAAATTTGAGCGACGTGATCTGATTCTAATTGCTGGTTTGATTCTAGTAATGCTTGGATTGATTCAATATTTGGGACCTGCATATTCTGCAATTATAGTAATTGGACTATATTTTGGAATTAAAGTCTATGTTGGTAAGAAACGTCAATTGATTGAACAAGATGTTGGTGAAGGCCTCTGTATGGAATGTGGTTCAAAAATAATCAATAAAAGATGCTTAAATTGCGACAAATTTGAAGAATAACTTCTACGTATCTCTTAATACTCTGATTTTTTTTATTTTTTCATGATTTTAAGATCTTTGACTTTAACTAATAGCTCAACTTTTTCTCCATTTAATTCTAAAATGAGCTACTTTCTCAAGAAATATAGGAAATACCCATGAATCGCTCTATACTTCTTTTAATGGCTTTTGGTCTAGTTATTGGACTCTCTACTTCTGTATATGCTCAGACAATATCTGATAATGTTGTAATTAATGAAGTTGACACAAATCCTTTTGGTGATGATTCGATGACTGTTGCTGAATGGGTAGAGCTTTACAATCCTACTGATTCTGATGTTGATTTGAGTGGGTGGGAAATTGCATCTACTACAGTTTTAAAAAAAACATTAACTATTCCTGATGGAGTTGTTATTTCTCCTGGAAAATTTTTAACATATACTTATGAAAAAATTTGGTTTACTGATTCAAATGAATCCGTTGAATTAAGAAATTCTGATGGAATCATAATTGATAAAACTCCTCTTATCACTGATTTAAAAAATGATTTTTCATCTTGGCAAAGAAGTTATGATGGTTACTCTGATTGGGAATTTTCTCTTTCTTCAGCTGGTGGTTCTAATGGACAATATGTGGATGTAGTTGAATCTTCTCCTGTTGTTGTCACTGTTTCAACTGACAAGTCATCTTATGTTTTTGGTGATACTTTGATAATTCAAGGAACTGTATCTGACAAACTTTATGTTGAAAAACCTTATTTTCAAACTGAACCTATTTTGATAACTATTTCTGGACCAAATTATTTCCAGACCGTTTCTCTATACCCTGATTATAATTTAAATTATGAAACAACTTTGAATTTGTTTTCTGTTTTGGGAATTAATGAGGGGACTTATGATGTGATTGTTTCCTATGGTGGTACAAATACTCCGATTGCTTTTTCTGTTGGACCTGAAATTATTTTGGATGATGTTCAGTCTGACTCTGTATTGAATGTACAAACTGAAAAATCTGAATATCTTCCAGGTCAATCTGTCTCCATTACTGGATTTACTTCTAATATTGTGCCTTTTGAGACTGTTAAATTTAGTATCATTGATGCTGATGATCAATTAATTGATTCTGGAAATTTGTTTCCTGTCAATGGTGAATTTAGTACTGATATCTTTTTGAGTACTGTCAATCCAAGTTATGGCGTGTATCAAATTCTTGTTGAATATTCTGATCAAAGCACAACTACAACCTTTGATGTGATTGAATCTTTGGACGATGACTCTTCTTCTGAACTTTTAAAATCTTCACTTGTTTTGAACATTGCCAGATCTGATTTCCATGAAGATACTAAAGGAGATTGTGATACTTGTACAAAAATTATTGAAAATCCAAGTGCTGAGTTTTTACCTAATCAATACATTTACCTTTCTGGATACATTGAGAATTTTGAAACTAATGTAGCTTCTTTACCTTCTGCATATTATGCTTTTGTAGACTTTTCATTCAAAACTTTTGATGGTACCCCTATAACATTTTTAGGTAAATTTGATGAAAATGATAATGCTGAATTAACTGATCAATATTTTTCAACTAGTGCTGTAATTGATGCGTCTGGAAAATTTGATGTTACGATGCAACTTCCACCTACCCTCTTTTCTGAAGGTGATTATATTGTTGAAGGAAGATTTGGTTCCATAGTTGAAACTCAAATTTTTTCAATTGTATCTGAAAAATCTACTTTAACTGAATCTGAAATACCTGTTTCTGATTCAAAGGTAAAAACAATCATTGAAAAAACTAATCGAATTAGTGATAGTTTAATTTCCATCCCTACTCAGGAAAAAACTGTTGAGGAACAATTCGTCAAACCTCGAGTTGTTTCTGGGTCTATGGTGACTATTGATAAAAATAATCAATCATATGTGAATTTACAAGTTACTTCTGAATCTGGTGTTTGTATAATTGGCTCTAATTCTGACTGTTTAATCACTGAATCTACTAGAAAGCCAGGACAAATTTTTGAAGTGGTCCAAGTTGATGGATTGAGTCTTAATGTAAGGTATAGTGGACCTGATGTGAGATTGGAGAAATTTAGTATTTTACCTGAATCCTCTGATACTTTTTTACCTGATACTAATTGGAATGTTGAAATCTTGAAAGATGATGAAATTACTAGATTTTATTATAAAGTCACATACAAGACTTTAGAGTAAATTCAAAATACTAATAATTTAATACTAAATTAAATTGAAATTACAAGTTTTAATGTTTTATCAGGATGATCCCAAAAAATGTACTGCGGCAAAAATGATAAAATTTGGTCTTGCTAAAAATATCAAAAAAATCGGCTCAAAGGGATTAGTTTTAGATCCATTTTCAGAAAAAACATTACTTCGAAAAGATAGGTTTGTTGTGAATTCTATTGTAGGTATTGATTGTTCTTGGAATCTTGCAGATCACGCCTTTTCTCAAAAATTTAATGGAATTAAAAGAAAATTACCTCCGTTGTTTGCTGGAAATCCTGTAAATTATTCAAAATTAAATAAATTAACTACTGCTGAAGCTTTGTCTGGTTCTTTATTCATACTTGGTTTTAAAGAACAAAGTTTAGAATTATTAAATAAATTCAAGTGGGGTCATACTTTTTATGAATTAAATCAAAATCTTTTGGAAGACTACTCTAAAGCTGAAAATGAGAGTCACATTGAAACTATTCTTAATGATTATGGTTTACTTTGAAATTTAGTTTTCAGATATACTGCCACGATTATGATTAATACGATTAGAATAATTGGTATTGCAAAAATATTGTAATTTGTTACAGGTTCTATATTTGAAAAATTAGTTATTGTACTTGGTAGTTTGGAGTCCTTTTCGGTGACAAGAAAACTTGTTTCATAAAAATCCGGTTTTAATACTTCATCTGAAATTGCAAATATTTTGATATTATTTGAGCCTATTTGCAAATTTTTAGTTACACTTGATGCTACTTTTAATGTAATTTTATCTTCATTTACGTGGACTTTTTCCCCTTTCTGGATGTTTCCTTTACTGTCTATTAAAAAATATAATATTGAATTTGCATATTCTGTTTCAATTTCAATATCAATATTTTTTCCACTTTGAATGGTTTTACTCATTTCAACTCTTTTGATATTTGGAAATTGCGTTTTTTCAAATTCTGACCATTTTCCTATTTTAAATGGATATGACTCATTTTCAAATGTTTTTACCGTAATTGTTCTTGATTCTGGAATGTATGATTCTAGATAAAATGGTCCATTGCTAATTACTGCATGATTATTTTCTTCAATCCAGTTAATTGATGAACCATATCTATTTTCAAAATATTTTTCTTCCACTTCATTATGTTTTAATGGATTTGGAATAAAATTATCTTTCTTGAATATCTGCAAATTCTCTTTAATGATTTCTGCATCTTTTGGAACTATTAGCGATAACCAATTTACATTTTTATTTGTGGCTCCTGATCTTGAAAATGATACTTTTCCATCAATAACTGCTTTTTCCATTGCTGATGTTATTTCCCATGGTACTGGACTCCACAAAGCTGCCCATTCTGCAATTTCATTTTCATCAAAATGCCAATAATCTACATACACTTCAATTGTATCTTCATCAATTTGATTAATTCCAATAATTGTCTGAATACTTTGTGCTGCCCTTGGTGTAAATTCTGTATCAAATGTTTTGTCTTTTTCATTACTTTGTGTACCCCATTCAATTGTAAAATACAGTGAATGCAGAATATCGTTCATATCCATTAATTCTCCATTATGCCAATCACTAAATTTAAAATCAAACGTCACTTTACTTGTTGCAATTGTATCTATTGGTACATTTTTCCATTGTTGTGATACTGGACTCCACATTTTAGCCTCACTTGGAACTTTAATTTTTTCATTTTCTTTTGATGTTTCTACTTTCCATTCTGCTCTAACTGGAAATGTTTCTCCTGTAAATGGATGCTTGAATGTAACTGGATCTGAAATTATCCCCCAAATTTGTCTACTATACGTATCTGTTAGACCCATTACTGGATTCCATGCTCCTTGATAAATTTGCTTTACTCCAATCACTAATTCTTTATCGTTAGTTTTTGTATTGATTGGCGTAAATCTACTTGGTACTCCTGCTCCTAAATCATTTATCACTCCTTCTACATTTTCGTTGACTATGTATTGATCAACTTTACTTGCTAAAAAAATTCTTACTGATTCATTAATTCCTTCTGTTACTGCCTCTTGAATTAATTGTGATCTTTTTTCAGCTGTTTCAAAATCTCCTTTGTATATTTTTTGAGTGATATTGTCTAATTTTTTATTTTCATAATTCCAATAGGTTGGATCATTGAAACCTGGCATATTTGAAAACCATGGTGAATACATTTGACCTAATCCTATTGAATCATATTTTACAAATGCGGACCTGCCCCACCCTTCTGTGTATAAATTCCAATTCAAATCTGCTGGGTTTGAACCATATACTACGACAAATGCTTTATTCAAATCTCCATAGTCCTTTTTTACTGTAAATCCTATTTTTTCTAATTCAGAAGATAAAATTTCCCCAATTGATTTTCTAACTGGATCATCGCTTCTGATAAAAATTTTAATTTCTATTTCTTTATTTTCCATAGTCCATTTTTCATCTTTTTTTATTGCTCCTCTATCTATCATTGATTTTGAAATAATTTCTTTGGCTAATGTGGGATTATATTTAAAATTGAATGATTCTAATTCTTTGATTATTGTAAGATATTCTGGATCTGTTGGTCCGTAGTACGAAATTGTTGAAGACCCGTATCCTCCCATTAATTCATTGACAATTAATTTCCTATCTACTAAATAATTTAATGCAAATCTAGCCTCCTGTTCTGAAAATGGATTAAATATTTTAGATTCTGCTGGATTTACTAGCAAACTATATGATCCTCCTGTAGAATCAAAAACTTTCAATCCTTCTCTTGATTGTTGATCTTCTAATCTGTCTGAAGAAATTTTACTATAATACATATCCAGATTGCCGTTTCTTACTTCTTCTAATGCTGTATTTTCATCTAAATATTGGATGAATTTGATTGAATCAACAAACGTGTTTCTCTCTCCAAACGATTCATTATGTGTAATTACTATCATTGAAAGAGCTAGTATGATTACTAGCATTTTTTTCATATTGTTATTTTCTGTGCTTGTAATAAAACCTATATTGAAATTATCTAATGACCTAATCACCTAAAACCTATATCCTTGATATTATTCAAAAATCATTATTGAAAACTCATCCGAGAATGATTGTTGGTCTAAAAGGAATTATTTCTGGTGGTGTATCTATTAAGGATTTTTCTAAAGTTACTCAAATTGATGAGAATGATTCTGAAGATATTTTAAATAATTTTATCGATAATGGTATTGGAAATTTAAAAGATGATTTTTACTATTTTGAGGATGGTGATAAACTAAAAATTGCTATTATTTTACTTCAAAATGGATTTCCTTTAGATGAAATATCTGTTGTATTGGATTGGAGAGATTTTGAAGGTTTAACTGCAGAAATTTTATCTTCAAAAAATTTTGCAGTAATTAAAAATTTAATGTTAACAAAACCAAGGATGGAAATTGATGTTGTTGGAATTAGATTAGGTATTGCAATATTGATTGATTGTAAACATTGGAAACGATATAATTCATCATCTTTAACATCTGCTGTTCACAAACAAATTGAAAGAACCAAACAATATGTTGCAAAAACTTCAGGATCTATGGCTGTACCTGTAATTGTGACTCTTTATCAAGACAAAATTGATTTTATTGATAAGGTTCCAATAGTACCAATTTTTCAATTCTCTTCATTTATCGATGAGTTTTATGGTAATATTGATCAAATGAAGACTATAGAAACAGACTTGTGATGAATAATCCTAAACTGCCAATAACAAATAATTTAGTAATTTTCAATGAATTCTCTAGCGCTTTTGAATAATCTTCGTAGATACTTTGACCCATTACTCTTACTTTTGTTTCATTTTCTAAAATTTCATATTTTGCTATTTTTATTTTAGATTCGGCATTTTGTGCAATTTCCATAAACCATTTTGAAAGTTTGTCTCCACTTGTAATTAATCCTAATTGATAATATCCGTTTCTATTTCTAGCTTTAACTGCTGCATAATGTGTATCTGATGTACAAATTTCTAATAAATTATATTCTTTATTGGAAAAATTTTCTATAATTTTTTCTCTAATCCCATTTTCCATATTATTTGCATCTGCCCATCCTAGAAAATATTTTTTATTGTTGATTTTCAAACATGTTATTCCTAGTCCTCCTTTTGCCAAATCTTCTGTCCATACATCCATATCATTTGTATTTGCATATCCTAATTCTATTGGAAAACTTTCTTTTGTAATTAATGAATCTAAACATGATTTTGCAGCTTTCAACATATCTTCTCCATCTTCTTGAGATATTTCTTCACCCATTGCATTATGACAGTCTACCGTCATTATTTTTGTAAAATTTCTATTCTTCCCATATTGTTCAATCTCTTTTTTCATGTAACTTGGAATATCTTCCATACCGTGTGGAGATAATGATAGTAATAACAATGGATTATTTCCAAAAAGCATTCCTGTAACTCTTGCTTTGTTGATTTGTACTACTACTGGTTCTGTGCATTTCATACCTTCTTCTTTTATTTCAAAATTTTGTAAATTTTTTAGATAATTATCTACTTCATTTCGTGATGGTAGATTTAATGCATGATCTGAAATACTATGCATTACCATTGCTGATGATGATAAATTTTTGTAGATTAGATATGGTATGTTACTGCCTCCCACTGGATGGTAAGGTCCTGGATGTACTTCTGGTAATACCATTCTAAATTCTTTAGTTCCATCTTGTGATGAGAATTTTATTTGAGATGTACCAACTTTAGTTTCAGTTGCATGTTCTTCCATTAATTCTTCAGCATCTTCTACATCATTACCTTGTGATGCAAGATATGCTTGAATAGTTTTATGTGTACTTTTCATTCCTGGTCTTCCTGCTCTATCTGTTACTATTGACCATGCAGTTGCAATAATTAAAAATGTAAATCCATATCCTAATGCAATTGGGTTAGTAAGCATTGGAATCCATGATTCTTGTGGAATCAATACCAAAAACATTGCTAATGGTTGAATGAATGCAATTGCCCATGCTTTTTTCAAACTTGCCCCTAATGTTGTTGTGTATAGACCAATTCTAAAACTTGCAAAAAGTATCATTCCAAATGTAATGAAAAATAATGCTGTTTCTTTTGCTAATACTACACTTGACAATATTCCCATTAGAATTGTAACTACCCATAACATATTTCCAAAAAGTGAAGAATGCAATGATTTTGAATATTCTTTTTTCTTTGCAAATTTAATATCCAATATTTGCATTACTGCCATTACTCCTAATACTAATGGAATTCTGTACCAAAATTCTTCTAAGTTAAGATTATTGATATACCCAAAATATGTTGCTAGTACAGTAACTAATCCTACTCCAAGAGAAGCTGCTAATGAAAAATAATGAGATCCTGGATTTACTAAAGTAAGTGAAAATCTATTATGAATATTTGAAACGTCATCTGATTCTTGTTCCATTGTTTTTTCACGGAGATAAAAATAATTCCATTATCCATGAAATTACAATTAAACTGATTGGAATTGAAACTACTATTTTTGGATCTATTTTGAAACCTTTTGTTTCATCTTCAAAGAATCTCATAAGACCCCCACTTGATGCTGGAAGTGGAGCTGCTTTATCTGCCATTATGATTCAGGAAAATAAATTTTAACATAAAAACTTTATTATTTTTATTTGATTTTATCCTTCATTTCTAATATCGAATTGATAGATTTCAGTATGGATTGCTGTTTATCATGGTCTTTTTCTTGTTCCAGTTCTTTTGATAATTCCTCTAATTTCTTCTCTAATGTATCTATTAGTGGTGTTTTCTCTTCTTTTTCTTCTACTGATATTTCTCTTTTCTCTGGTTTACGTCCACATTTTGTGCAAAGTGCTTGCCCTTCTTTCATAACTCTCACTCCTTTACAATATGGACATGGTTCGCTAAGCAGAGTTGCACCATTTAGTAACATTTCAGCTGCTTTTTTTCTAAGTTCATCTGACACTAGTTTTCATTAATTTTGGATTTAAAAAATATGATTATTTTTGATTTTTACATCAAAGAAGGCTTAATAGTGCGATTCATTGAATCCATTTCGAACGTATGGCAGTAATTTGTAATACTTGTGGTCTACCTGAAGACTTGTGTGCATGTGGGGAACTTGCAAAAGATAGTACTAAAATTATAATTCGATTGGAAACTAGACGATTCAAGAAAAAAGGTACTATGATTGAGGGTCTTGATCCAAAATTAAATAATTTAGAAACTGTTGCCAAAGATCTTAAAAATAAATATGCCTGTGGTGGTACTGCAAAAGAAGGTTATATTTTCTTACAAGGGGATCATAGAGATACAATCAAAGATACTCTTGTTCATCTGGGTTTTGCTGAAGATACTATAGAACTACATTAGAAAAATTGCAAAATCCAAATAAGATACTTCAATTATTTGGAATTCCTTTTACTGCTTTATTATCCGTTATTTTTGGATTACTTGTAATTTCATTTCCTATTGGAATCTATGTTGTATTTGAAACTGATATTGGTGATGAACTTAATTATGATTTTCCCATAACTCATTTGGATATTTTTCATGAAACTAATTTCTATCAGTCTTCTTTTGATCTAAGTATTGGAGATGTGTTTGTAGTTTTATGGTTATTTTACCTGACTCTTTTCGTTATTTCTATTCTTGGACCTAAACAAAATTTCCTAAAATCTATTTCTTCTTTAATTTCTATTGGTCATTATGATGTCAAATTAAATTATATGTTTGCCATCACAAAATGGCTATCAATATTAATTTTAATTTCTGCATTAATTAATTTCATTCAAGAATATTTTGGAATAATTACTGTACCTCCTCTTGGTGATAATAATTTAATTCAATTTTTTTACGTTTCACTTGCTCCTCTTTTGGAAGAATTTGTTTTTCGTATACTTTTGGTTGGGATTCCTTTATTTGCAATATATTCTGGCAGGGCATCTATTCGTTATTTCTTAAAATGCTTGTGGACTCCTTCTTCATTAAATATTTTGGATTCCAAAAAAGCAATTTTCATAATTATTTTTGTAGGTGTTTCATTTGGATTTGCTCATATTGCATTTGGTGATTCCTGGAGTGAAGGCAAATTTGCTCAAGCCACTGCAGGTGGAATTATTTTAGGTTGGGTATATTTTAGATATGGAATTGTTGTATCTTTATTAATTCATTGGGCTACAAATTATTTCATTTTTGCCTATGCTCATTTTATTTCTCAGATAAATTATGTTTCTTTAGAACTAGCTTTTTCTAACACTTTGATGTCTACTTTGGAATTGTTGTTTTTATCTTCGGGTGTGTTGGCTGTATGTGTTTTGTTATTGAATAAATTTTATTTGAAAAAATCTTTACTTTAAAATTTCTCTAATTTTTTTAAGTAGTTCTGGTTTCTCGTTTTGTTCTAATAATATATCCAAATCTTCTTGATTGTCTATGTCTAGCATAATTCGTTTTACAAATACCATTGCAACATTTAGCGTATGCTCTTTTGCTGTTTTCATGTGATTTCTATAACTGTCATTATCATAATGTGTTTTCATGATGTCTATGGGCATTCTTACTAAAGCATTTGTACCGTCAAAATTTCGTGATGGAACTATTATTACAAAATTTGGATGCATTTGATATTTTAACATAAAATCAATATCTTGTGTTTTGATATATGGTATGTCTTGAGGGAATACAATTGATGCATTAAAATTATTTTCTAACAGATATTTGTCTGCAAGTGAAACTGCTTGATTAACACTTTCTTCTTTTGCATCTATTATTGTAATTGTATTGAATTTTTTACCAATTTCTATTGCCTTTTTTTCTTTAGTAATTAGAATTATTTTTTCAATTTTTGGGGATATGGATATTACTTGTAATATCTCTTCTAACATTATTTTGCATAGTTCTTCTACTTTGTCTGAAGGTAATTGTAAACGTGTTTTTGCATTTGAAAAAGTCTTTACTGGAATAATTGCTGCTATTTTCAAATTAAACGTGTACTTGTTTTAAAATGAAATTTGCTAATGCCTCTTCTGCTAGTTTATTTTTCATAGTGATTTTTGTTTCATATGCTTTCATATCCAATCCTTGAATTTTACTAACTAGTGATTTGTCTTTTGTATCTACAATAACATTTGAACATACATCTGAATACATTTTTGCTAATCCATATGCGTTTGATTCTATTCCTGCTGCTTGCATGTATTTTGCTGCTGGACCGCTAATTGAATTATCTCCTATTAATGGACTTACTGCTACAACCTTTCTTTTAATTTTTGATAACTCTTTTCTGATTCCTTTAATTTGTAACATTGGCCCAATTGATGTTAGTGGATTGCCTGGTGCTAGTATGACCATGTCTGCATCATGAATTGCATTAATGGCTTCTGGATTTGGTCTTGCTTTATCTGCCCCCACATATTGAATTCCTTCTACTGGATCCATTCCTCTGTGTTTTACCCAATACTCTTGCAAATGCAATTCTCCTTTGTTTGTTGTAATTCTTGTCTCTACTGTGTTATCTGTTACTGGTATTATGTTTGCAGTAACTGCAAACTTTTCACACATCCATTTTGTAATGTCGCTAAGATTTTTTCCATTTTTTAACATGTTAGTTCTAATCAAATGTGTTGCTGCATCTCTGTCTCCTACACCAAACCAGGTATCTTCACCAAATACTTCCATTTGACGTAAAAAGTTGAATGTATCTTTTTTGATTCCCCATCCTCTTTCTTGATCAAGTAAATCTGCTAATCCATAAATTATTGTATCAATATCTGGGCATACATAAAGTCCGTATAACCAATAGTTGTCGCCCACATTACTAATTACGTTGACTTTTTTCTCTTGAGCAACTAACCCTCTTACGAGTTTAACCGATCCTGTTCCTCCTGCTAGTACTGTAATCATATTATATCATATCCTTAAAACAATATTTTCATTATATTTACTCCATATTACTTTTTAGAAGATCCTAATTTCGTTGGATTAAAATTTATTTTGAGATATTAGGATAAGTTTATTATGGTTATTTAGTGATTTTTAGTCGTGACTAAAGCAGTATTGATGACCGTTTTACTAGCAGGACTTATTGTTATTAGTACGAGTGGACCTGCATGGGCTGCACAATTAGATACTACACTTAATCCAAATAATGCTGAATCTCCATTTAAAATGAGTTATCTCAAAACTGTCTTTATTGAATATCCAAATGGTGGTGATTTGTTTGATGCTTTAGGTGGAACTCAATGGAAAACTGCTGGAACTGCTGATGCAACAAACCCTGGAGTTCAAAAATTAATGATGGAACTTAACGAAGGAATTCAACAAGATGGAAGTCAAGCAAGAGTTTCTGACTTGAACGTATTATATGAATTTCAATTAACTGGTAGAAATTTACAAACTTCTATTGATTACCGTGTAATTTTAGAAGGAAGTATAAGTGATTATATTATTACTGAAGATTCTCAAAAAAAATTAGTTGATTTAGGATGGAGAGGTTTGACTGCTACATCTTCTATTGTCATTGATGGTGTTGAAATCAATATTCCTTTAGACACTTTGAAAACTGAAGAACCAATTCTTTACAATACTTTCGTAAATACTGAAGCTGAAAATGTTTTGAATAGAGAATTAATTAACGCTCATTTTATTGTAGAACAACCATTAACTAATTGGCATTTCTTATTTGATCCAACTGGAATCAATGCTGATGCAAATACATTTGGATTAGATGAGTCAATTCAAGGCTTTGTTGTTTCAAGTTGGACTATGGGTGAAAGTAGTATTAGAGAAGGTAGACAAGTTGAACGTGTCTTTGAAGCAGAAGTAATGGCTGATGAGATTTACATTGTAAGAAGTGTTCAATCTACTGATACTGCAAACTTGTCTTCCATTGGATTTGGTGCTTTAGATATTTTAGATGGAGTTGAAATTATTGGTGTCACTCCAACTCCTCCTGAGGATTACATGACTACGTCAACTGGTGGTTTCCCAATTATGATTATTTATGGAATGGCTGGAATGGCAGCTCTTGGAGGTATTGGATTTTTCATTATCAGTAGCCGATCAATGAAAAACCAAGCACAAGGACAGCAAGGAATTGATCCTAACAATCTCGTTGGATATCAAACTAGTGCATCATCTGGTGGATACCAAACCAATAGAGGTGAAGCTCATTTGAAAGACGATACTGATTATGCACAAACAAGAAGTGTTTATGAAGAATCAGCAGAAGTTACCCCTCAAGAGACAACTCCTCAAGAAACCACTCCTGAACAAACTATGCCTTCAAGTGGTGAAGAGGCAGCATGTGGATGTGCTGCATCTGCAGAAATTGGAACTGAATGTGATTGTGAAATGCATGGTTCTTGTCTATGTGATGCAACATGTGGTTGTAATGCAGATATTTGTAAAGAACAAGTTCGTGAAATGAGTTAGAACTTAGATAAAGAATAATTCTATTTTAAAATAATATAAAAATATGTGTGCTGGGAGTAACCCTCCTTCTGTTTTCACGATATTTCGCTT
>ERZ1048872.2507-NODE-2507-length-13069-cov-8.652835_pt1 | contig 13069 bp, 11 predicted proteins | sample MGYA00383100_ERZ1048872 | MGnify/ENA primary metagenome ERZ1048872 (study PRJEB29581, sample SAMEA5548370) | metagenome | biome: marine; feature: coastal; material: water | depth 50 m | study: Short-term variability in the microbial, nano- and picoplankton... | reverse complement strand
GATCAAGAAAGATTAGCCATTGCCAAGGCTGGTTATGAAAGATGTTTTAAAGATAATTATACCTTTGAAAACAGAATGCAGGGTATTTTAAATAACCTATTTAATGTCTAAAAAGCCAATCAATCATATTACCGTTTTAATATATGCGCATCCAGAGTTGTATCCACCAACATTGTCTGCTATTGAGGAGCTATCTCAAATAACAGATACCATAGATGTTGTTACCCGCAACATGCTAGCCTCTAAATGGGAGTATCCAAAAAATGTAAGGGTTAACTATATTAATAAGAAAAAGTATGTTGGCTTTGGTATAGAAAAAGTTTCATTTGCTATAAAAATAATTCATTTTTTAAAATTTGTAATAATGAGTCATAGGCTCATTAAAAAAAACAAATCAAAAATAGTATTGGCCTATGATGCAATACCACTGTATGTGGCGCACCTTTTAAAAGTGACCCTTAAAAAGCAAGATTCACTTTTATGGTATCACAATCATGACGTTACAGATCTAGGCAAGGCAAACTATTTTTCTATCATGTCTATAGCATCACGTAAGCAAGATAGCGCAATACAAAATATTGGGATGTTCTCTCTGCCATCAAAAGAGCGATTAGTCTATTTTAAAAACATTCCCAAAGAAATTAACCCTATCATAATTCCTAATTACCCACTTAAAAAGGTTTATTCTAAACACATTAAAAAAGAAATAAAAAATACAAATACACTCAAGCTTGTCTATCAAGGCTCAATTGGTAAAGGTCACGGCCTAGAAAGCATTATAAAAATATTAAATCAACCCATTAATAATAAATCGTTAGAGCTTCATCTTGTTGGAAAAATTAGGGCGCCATACCTTCAGCAGTTAACTGCCTTAGCTAAACAAAACGCTGTGCTGGACCGCTTTGTGTACCATGGTATGAAACCTTTTACAAAGTTACCAGCATTCCTGTCGGGCTTTGATGTTGGTATAGCAATACACAAGCCATATAATATTACCTACGCAACAGGAGGGTCTGCCTCAAATAAAATTTATGAATATGCTGCTATTGGTTTACCTGTTTTACTATTTGATAATGCGCATTACAGATTTTATCTTGGGGATAATAATTGGTCTTTTTTTACAGATTTAACCCATGACTCATTAATAAAAACACTGGAAGGTATAGATCTTAATTGGCCTAATGCATCAAAAGCTGCGCAACAAGACTTTATTGAAAAATATAATTTTGAAACTTGTTTTAAAAAGCTAAAACACACCTTAGATCAAAAAATATAGAGTAAATCACTCTATTTTTGTTAATCCTAAAACATATTAAAAACATAAATAATACATGGATTTTTGGACGAGTATAGGGGTTATACTAACAGGCTTAATAGCATTTCGCTTTATATCCCAATTGGGTAAGAGCTTGCCTATACTAGAGTTCATGCTCTTAATAGCTGCTGCCCAATGGATTATTGGCCCCCTTATAGAGTATAACGCGCCAAGTCTTCATTATAAATATTTTATGTACGTAGAGCAAGAGCGGTATATGAGCTATGTGGTACCAGCTTTTGGGGTCTTTGCTCTGGCGGTATTAGTAGGCCTTCGTTCTTTAAAAGATAGCACTACACCTATAGATAGATTAAAACAGTTTAAAGATTACGGGCTCACCATTTTTGGCATTGGGATGGCTTTTGACCTTGTAGCGAGCAGTTTGCCGGGTAGCCTTGCTTTTTTTGCGGCGATTGTGGCTAACTTTAAATTTATTGGTGCTATTATTTTATTCTTTTCAGACGATCCGCGATTAAAAAAGCTATTTTATGGGGTATTGGTCTATTTATTTTTAAGAGCGTTACAGTCCGCTATGTTTCATGATTTGGTGTTATGGTCGGTATTTTTTTATATGTTTTGGACCATAAAGTTTAAACCTAGTCTTAAATTTATAAGCATTACTATTGTTGTCGCTGCTTTGTCTTTAACCACCTTACAAACTATTAAAGCGGCCTATAGGCTCAAGGTTTGGGATGGCTATTCGGGCAATAAGCTAGAGCTTTTTGTGGGGTTAGCCATAGATGCCATACTTTTAAATGGGTCTAATGCGGATGAGTTAAGTGGTGAATTAAACAATGTACGCCTTAACCAAGGCTGGATTATCAGTGCGATAATGGATGAGATTCCACGTCGTACGGATTTTTTAGAAGGCGCCACGATTAAAGATGCTGTTACGGCATCTTTATTACCACGGTTTTTAAACCCCGATAAGAAGAAAGCGGGTGGTCAAGCTAATTTTAGAACCTTTACAGGTTTGCGACTTGGTGATGGTACATCTATGGGTATTAGTATTATAGGCGAAGCTTATGGTAATTATAAAGAATTTGGCGGCATAATTTTTATGGGGATTTGGGGTTTGTTTTTAGTCCTATTTTGGCGGTTTCTTTATAAGAACGTGCAACAAAATTTAGTATTATTGGCCTTTTTACCGCTTATTTTTTTACAAGTGGTTAAAGCTGAAACTGAACTTGTCGTAGTGCTTAATCACCTTGTAAAAGCATCTATAGTTGTTTTTGGTTTTTTATGGGCAGCAAAACGTTTTTTAAATTGGGATTTTACAGATGCAGAAGAGGATTAATTTTATTAACCGTAAACGCTTAGCTCAGTACCATAGTATCGAAGGGGTGTTTCAATCCCTGCAACAACAGCTAGAGCAGGACCATGCTTGTAGTTGGACGGAACTAAAGTACTCAGGAGCTTTCCCTTGGGTAGTATTAAAAAATCTCAGGGCCGTAAAACGCCAAAAGAAAACGATTTATCACATTACAGGCGATGTGCACTATATGGCTGTAGCGCTGCGAAGTACAGCGATATTAACCATACACGATGTGGGTTCTGCCTTTAAAGGGGCTTTATTAAAACGTTTTTATATCCGTTTGTTTTGGTTTTGGCTACCAGCTGTTTTTGTAAAGCACATTACTGTGATATCTGAGTTTACCGAAGGGGAACTGGCAGGCATCATACCCTTTGCAAAGCATAAAATTAAGGTGATTCCCAATCCGGTAAGCGCCTTGTTCACTCCCACGCCCTTAAGGTTCAATAACCAATGTCCTGAGCTATTATTTTTTGGCACCAAACCCAATAAAAATTTAGCGCGGGTGGTAGAAGCAGTCAGGGGATTAGAATGTAAGTTGCATATTATAGGCAGTCTATCGCCACAACAGTTGGCGCTTTTAAAACGCTATGAGATCAATTATAGAAACAGTGTTAACCTTAGACAAGAAGATTTGGTGAAGGCGTATCGAACCTGTGATCTTTTATGTTTTCCATCAACCTATGAGGGTTTTGGCATGCCTATTGTTGAGGCTCAGGCCGCAGGGCGACCGGTGTTGACGTCTAATGTAGGTGCCATGAAAGAGGTGGCAGGTGATACAGCTTGTTTGGTAAATCCTAATGACATAGATTCCATCCGTGCTGGATTAGAACAGATAATGACAGATGCAGGTTATAGAGCAGCGCTTATTGCCAAAGGCTATGAGAATGTAAAACGCTTTTCTCTTGAGCGCATCACGAGGCAATATAGTAATCTATATCATGACATGAAATTGTGATGCAACCGAAAAAAGTTTTGATTTTCATCGATTGGTTTTTGCCCGGCACGGCTTCGGGAGGTCCGTTGCGATCTTACGCCAATCTGATTGCGCAACTCAACGAAGGCTTTGAGTTTTACATCATTACCCGCGATACCGATTTTGGGGCTACTGAACCCTACAAAACGGTGGTATCTAATAGCTGGAACCCATTGAATGCTTATACCCAAGTGTATTATTTCTCAGATAATCGAATTAATCATTCTAATTTAAGAGCACTTATTGCTGCGACCACGTTTGACCTGGCGTTGGTGAATGGTATGTACAGTTGGTATTTTTCTATTTTACCCCTTTGGGTATTAAAGTCTTCCCACAAACCGCTAGTCGTATCGGCTCGAGGCATGTTGAATCCACAGGCTTTTTCGGTTAAGGGCTCTAGAAAAAAGATGTTTTTAAGCTTGGCAAGAGCCCTTCAACTATATAAGGGAGTCACCCTTCACGCTACCAATAGCGATGAAGCACAGTTTATTAAAAATGAGCTTGGTGCCCAAACGTCCATAAAAATAGCACCTAATTTACCTAGACCCGTACAAACGTATCATCCCAAAACAATAGTGAGCAGTTCCCCTGTTAAAATGGCCAATATAGCCCGTATTGCCAAAGAAAAGGGAACACTCCTTATGTTGCAGGCTTTAAAGCAGGTGCAGCACGCCTTAGAATTGGATATCTATGGTCCTATTTACGATGCGTCTTACTGGGAGCAGTGCCTGGTTATGATAGCGACACTGCCGGTCCACATTAAAGTACGGTACCGAGGGGTATTACCCGGTGATGAAGTGCCCATTGTGCTGCGAGATTACCATTTTATGGTGTTGCTTTCGGAGGGCGAAAATTTTGGGCATGCCATATTTGAAGCCTTCGCCGCGGGTTGTCCGGTAATTATTAGTAATCAAACCCCTTGGCGTGATTTAGAAGGTCAACAACTAGGCTGGGATGTGTCTATAAGGGATACTGCTGCGGTAGTAAGGGCTTTTGAGACTGCCTTGGGTATGACGGCAGAAGATTATAAGGTTTGGTCTAGAAAAGCCTTTGAGTTCGCGAAAGGGGTCGCAGAAGATGCATCGGTACTAGAAGCGAATAGGGAGTTGTTTTTAGAGTGAATTGCTAAAATAGAAATGGCATTGTAAAATGAGATGCTTCACGTCGCCACTCTGATGGCACGTTTTGATTGACATGCAAAGTAATTTGATTACATTTGCGTTCTATATTAAACATTAAAAACGCTACTATAAATGAAACGAATTTTGGTCACTGGAGGTGCTGGTTTTGTTGGTTCGCACTTATGCGAACGTTTACTTAACGAAGGTAACGAAGTCATTTGCTTAGATAACTATTTTACGGGCTCTAAAAAAAATATTGAACATCTTATGGATAATCATTATTTTGAGTTGGTGCGTCACGATATCACTAACCCTTATATGGTAGAGGTTGATGAAATCTATAATTTAGCATGCCCAGCATCACCAGTGCATTACCAATATAATCCTATAAAAACCATAAAAACATCTGTAATGGGTGCTATAAATATGCTTGGTTTGGCGAAACGTATAGGGGCAAAAATATTGCAGGCCTCGACGAGTGAGGTGTATGGTGATCCTGCTGTGCACCCACAACCCGAGAGTTATTGGGGTAATGTAAACCCTATTGGACTACGCTCGTGCTATGATGAAGGTAAGCGTTGTGCAGAAACCTTGTTTATGGATTACCACATGCAAAATGATGTGAACATAAAGATTGTTAGGATTTTTAATACCTATGGTCCACGTATGAACCCTGAGGATGGTCGTGTGGTGTCTAATTTTATAGTGCAAGCATTAAGAGGTGAAGCTATTACTGTTTTCGGTGACGGTAGACAAACACGTAGTTTTCAGTATGTCGATGATTTAGTTGAGGGAATGATTAGAATGATGAATAGTAGAGATGGATTTTGGGGACCGGTAAATATTGGGAATCCTGGTGAGTTTACGATGTTGCAACTGGCAGAGGAAATTATAAAGCTGACCAATTCTAAATCAAAAATAACATTTTTACCCTTGCCTCAAGACGATCCTTTACAACGTCAGCCTGTAATCGATCTGGCAAAGAGAGAACTTAATGATTGGGAGCCGAAAATACCTTTGAAGGCGGGTCTAGTTAAAACAATCGATTATTTTAAAACAGTAATAGTTTAGTTTAATTCTGTTACAAAAACATCTAGCGTATTTCTTTTATATGAAATAGTAGTACCTTTTATACCACAACAACAGCCATACAATTAATGCGGTGTCAAAGAATAAATAATCAATTAATTTTAACCGTAGGCCATTTAAAAGAGGATACCCGTTAGCCCTCATAATAGTTTTTTAAGATATTCTTGTAAACAAAAACGTTGATTTTTTGATAGAATTTATTTAACTTCGAGATTATATCAATGGAGAGCGCCTAAAATGTTAACCCTATGAGAAAAAGGAATACATATACATTAGGGCTAACTTTCATAAATAAATTTCAAAACAATCAATATTTAAGTTTTAGAAAAAAAAATTTATAGCTAACCCCATAGCATGAAGAAAGCGAACGTGGACTTATTGGAGTACGATAATTCTTGGTACAAACCCGGGTCAAGAATTAAGTGCATGTTATGGTATTTTATGAATATCCTCATTTTAAAAAACAGTTGGATACCCTCTTCAACATTACGTATTGGGGTGCTTAAATTATTTGGTGCATCGATCGGAAAAAATGTAGTAATTAAGCCAGGTGTGAATATAAAGTACCCTTGGAAATTACGAATTGGTAATGCCTCTTGGATTGGCGAAAGAGTGTGGATAGATAATTTAGATCAGGTTACTATTGGTGCTAATGTATGCATATCTCAAGGCGCCTTAATACTCAGTGGCAATCACAATTACAAAACCAAATCATTTGATTTAATGCTAGCGTCTATAACCATAAATGATGGTGTTTGGATTGGTGCAAAAACAGTTATTTGTAGTGGGACTTTCATACACACGCACGCTGTTCTTACAGTGGGCTCTGTAGCAAGTGGCAAGCTAGACGCTTACAGTATTTATAAGGGTAACCCAGCCATAAAAATAAGAGAGCGAGCGTTAATATTATGAGTTTAAAGGTTTCAATTATAACACCAACTTACAATAGCGCTGCAACTTTAATGGATTGTATAGCTTCTGTAGTGCAACAAGATTATACTAATGTAGAGTATGTTATTATTGACGGAAATTCTAAGGATAATACTAAAGCGTTGATTGCAAATGCGATGGAACAATATCCTCAGATCAAATACCTTTCGGAATCTGATTTTGGCGTTTATGACGCACTAAATAAGGGTATATCAATGGTTACAGGTGATATTATAGGGTTTGTGCATTCTGATGATTTTTTAGCAAATCCAAAGGTGATAACAACTATTGTAGAGGCATTTAGCACTACAAATTGTGAAGCGGTTTATGGTGACTTAGAATACGTTAATAAAAAGCATACATTAAAAGTGATACGCTATTGGAAGAGTTGCAATTTTAATTCTAAATTTCTTCGAAGAGGATGGATGCCGCCGCATCCTACCTTGTTTTTGAAGAAATCAGTTTATGACAAGAATGGTATTTTCAATATAACTTACAAAATAGCTGCAGATTACGATTATGTATTACGCATATTTAGAGATGAGCAGCTAGTATCATGCTACTTACCGATAGTAATGACTAAAATGCGAATAGGTGGCATAAGCAACAGGAGTTTAAAAAATATTATTTTAAAATCTAGAGAAGATTACAAGATTTTAAAACAAAATAAATTTTCAAGTCCACTTTATACGCTTTTATTTAAAAATCTGACCAAATTAAAACAGTTTGAAAAACTCTCAATATTATTTCAAAAATAATACCTTTGTAAGTATTTTTAAAGAACAAGTTTAATCAAACCGACTATGTTTTCAATTAATGTTGATGATTTTCATTTCGAGTTTCTCAGTTTTGCATTTTTTGTTGCTTTCGTCCTGTCTTACTTGTCTTACGAGACCATAATAGAGTTTGCAAAACAAAAGAAACTCATGGATGAACCGGATGGTCGTAGTAGTCACAAAACTAAAACACCAACCCTTGGTGGTGTGGCTATTTATTTAAGTTTATTAGTCGTCATAATGACTATTGGAACGTTTTTAGACAATAAGTTTATGCTAATGACGCTCGCTTGTCTAAGTGTATTATTATTTTTAGGGCTTAAAGACGACTTATTAGTGTTGTCTCCGCGTAAAAAATTCATAATACAGCTGTTAACGGGTGTTATATTCATTGCAATCACAGACATACGTATTACAAGTTTATTCGGAGTATTGGGTTTTGTAAGTTTAAACTATTTGCATTCTTTTTTATTTTCTTTATTTGTATATGTTCTTATTATAAATGCCTACAATATGATTGATGGTATTGATGGTTTAGCAGGTGGTTTTGGAGTATTGTCTACAACGACTTTTAGTGTCTTATTTTGTTTTGAAAATGAAATAGATTTCGCGGTTATAGGATTAGCAACATCAGGATCGTTGATCGCATTTTTAAGACACAATTTGTCAAAAAATAAAAAAATATTTATGGGCGATACCGGTACAATGATTGTTGGATTTGTTTTGGCCATTTTGGTTTTAGGTTTTTTAAATGTTACTGATTCAAATACAGAAAGTAGCTTTCATAAAACAGCTCCTGCTATCACAATAGCCATTTTATTTTATCCGCTGATGGATACCTTGCGTGTTTTTATTTTACGAACATTTAAGTATAAAAAAAGTCCTTTTACTGCCGATAGAAATCATATTCACCATTCGTTTATTGATTTGAAACTATCACATTTGAAGATTTCAATTCTTCTTTTGTTTTTGAATGCGTTACTGGTACTATTTAGTTTTATAGTCTGTTTACAGGATTTCACTAATAGAGTATGGCTTATTATAGTGATTGGTTCAGTAATTTTTTATTCTTCATTTAGAATAGTTAAATTCTTTAAAAAAAAAACACACTTAACATAAACATAATTATGTCTTATCAAAAAAATATTAACTATTGGAGCGCGAAACCAATTTATTATATCTTAGTTTTTATAATTTGTCTTACATCATGCTCAACAAAAAAGCAAATAGTATATTTACAGGATATTGATGTCTATAACAATACTGCAGTTGTGCTACCAGACAATACAATTCAGCCCAATGATATTTTAAGTATTCAAGTGTCATCTGCCATTGATGAGGAAGCTTCTGAGCCCTACAATAAACAAAATGTTAGTAATTCTAACATGAATGGAAATATGCAAGGTAATCTGCAAATGCTAGGTTATTTGGTGTCAAAAGAATTGATGATTAAACTTCCTGTTTTAGGTGAGGTATCCACAGCAGGTAAGACCTTGAAAGGTTTAGAAATAGCGATTGAAAAACGCTTAATTGAAGACAATCACCTCAACGCACCGACGGTTATGGTGACCCTGTTAAACGCAAAATTTACCACATTAGGTGAAATGGGATCAGGAACGCATTATTTTAATGAAAATAACCTTACGATTTTACAGGCTATAGGAAAAGCAGGGGATTTAGATATTCGTGGTAGACGTGATGATATCGTTATTATTCGCGAGGTGGATGGCGTAAGACAAATAGGTCATGTAGATTTAACGGCGTCTAACCTACTCGATAGTCCGTACTATTTTATTAAGCCCAATGATGTTATTTATGTAAAGCCTAATGAAGTTCGTGTGCGTTCTGCGGGTTTTATAACCGGACCATCTGCACTTATCGGTTTTGCAACACTTTTAGTAACAACAGCATTATTAATTAAAAACTAATATGGCTAAACCATCTCAAAAAAGCTATACAAAATCTCAAAATAAAGGGCACGAGATTAAAAAAGAAATGGCTAAGTACCTAAGATTATGGCCTTTTATTCTTGCGAGTGTATGTATTGCTGTATCTCTAGTATTTATCCAGCTGCGTTATACAAAAAAGCAGTACAAAAGCTTTTCTAAAATTAAAATCCTTAGCAGTAACAAAGGGCTAGAATTGCCGCAAGCAGGTTTTATTTTTAGAAGACCAAATATTAATTTAGAAAATAATATTGAAATTATAAAATCTTCTAGATTGTGGGAAGAGTTGGTATTGAACCTTGAACTGGTAACTTCTTTTTACCAATATGGTAATGTGCTTTTAACAGAAGTTGATAACATCCCTTTTAATTACCAATTAAAGACACCGCTCACTTCAATTACTGAAGAAAACACATTTAAATTAGAAGTACGCAGCGAAGGCTTAGTTATTTTTAAAAATAATGCACTAGATCCTATTATTTTTCCAAAATATAGAACTCATGGCGAACTTCACAATTTACCATTTGAACTAGATTTAACTCAGCCAGAGTCTGTGGATGCATTAATTGGGATGGTGTATGAAATTAAGATTAGTCCTGTTAAAACCATCGCAGATCGCTTAAGACAACAATTCAACGTAACTGCTGTGGGTAAAAACAGTGAGCTCCTAGAATTGAGTATGGAGGGTGAGATAAAAGCTAAATCTGAACGGATTTTAAATGGGCTAATGGAGGTTTTTCAGTCGGATGGTATAAAACTTAGACAAACTATATCTGAGCGTACGATAGCATTTATTCAAGAGCGCTATAATGTGTTAGGTCAAGAGCTTGATTCTATCGAGGGTGTTATGAAGGATTTTAAGCAAGACAACAACATGTTTAGCATAGAAGCTAGAGCGGAATCAGATTTGGCTAAATATAATTTATCTGAAGAGAACTTAGTAGCTATTGAAGCGCAGTTTCTGGTCTTAGATTTTATTAAAAAGACGATTGAACTGCCTTTAGAAAACTTAGCGGTGTTGCCAAATTTTATATTGGAAGAAGAGTTTAGCATCAATTCTGAAATCAAAGCATTTAATGATTTAGTATTTCAAATGAATCGCCTAGAGGCAGATGCGAGTACGAACAACCCCAAATACAGGCTTTTACTAGCGGAATTGGAGAGTTCGAAACAAAATTTAAAAACTGCGCTACAACTTTTAAATTTACAACTCGAGACTAAGAAAAAAGAATTAGAAGATAAAAACGAGACTTATAATGCAGCATTACAAGAAATTCCGAGTATGGAGTTGTATCTGCGTAATGTAAGGCGCCAGCAACAAATTAAAGAAACTTTATATTTGTTTTTACTTCAAAAACGTGAGGAAGCTGCCATAAATAAAGCCATAACAGAACCAACGATGCAGGTCGTAGAGTACGCTAGCTCTTGGTGGGATCCTGTTTCCCCAGTTCCAAAAAATTTATATAGTTTGGCATTGCTGATAGGCCTAGCTATTCCTATTACCATAATATATCTTATGGTATTATTGGATACTAAAATTAAGAGTACTGAAGATATTAAAACTATTGCGGCGGAGTTACCCATATTGGGGGAAATACCTTTTGTGCGAAATAACAGTCATTTCATATTAAATAAAAATGATAATTCCCCATTCTCCGAGGCGTATAGGATATTGTGTTCTAACCTCAGCTTTTTATTACCTTTAAAATTGAATAAAGATGCGCATACAATTCTATGTACCTCTATGATAAAAGGTGAAGGTAAAACATTTACCAGCATAAATATAGCGGTAGCTCTAGCCAGTTTAGGTAAGCGTGTATTGCTTATTGGTGCGGATTTAAGAAATCCACAAATTCATAAAACAATCGGTATTCCTAAGGATACTGATGGGCTTTCTAGCTATTTGCATAATGCAGATGTCAATTGGAAAACACTAGTTAACAGTATTGTCGCCGTCGATAATTTAGATGTTATACTTTCTGGATCTATACCGCCTAATGCACCGCAATTACTAAATAATGGTAGGCTAGAGACCTTATTAGAGGCTGCTAAATTAGAGTACGATTATATTGTTATTGACTCTGCACCAACATTATTGGTGAGTGATGCGATGCTTATAGCACGGCTTACAGATATTACTTTATTTGTTACGCGCTATGGCTACACGGATAAGAACCTTCTTAATTTTACTAAGGAAATCAGTGGTTCCGGTAAAATTAAGAATTTAGCTTTAATTTTTAATGGGGTTAAAGCGGTAAAATCTTATGGCTATACGTACGGTTATAAGTACGGTTACAACTATGGTTATAACTATGGGTATGGTAAAGGGAAATAAAAAGAAGTAGTGTTACGCACTCAATATAAATACGCTAAGCCAAAATCTAATACATAAGTACTAAAACGCCCGTTATGGAAATTTTGATAAGTAACTTATCCTTTAGTGTCTTATTTCGTAAATTATAGTAGCGAACTAAATGAGAGATCATAACACAGTGATAACAAAAAAGGACCGCATCTGCGGTCCTTTTTTGTTATATAGTATTAAAGGTTTAATTACAACTTAAATACGGCCTGCAAATGGTATTGATAATGATTGTTATCAAATCCACTTTCTGGATGGTTAAATGCAAATTTACCAATAACCTGCGCTCTTAATCCAAAGCTTTTAGCTTGATTTAACCAAAATAAAACTCCACCACCAAGATTGGCAGAAATATTTGTTTCATCAATATGAAAGAAACCTACACCTGCATTGGCATAAAAATCAATCCAATCTACTCTACGATTAAGAATATGTTTGCCAAAGTAATATTTCACATGAGTATCAAAAGAAACGTAGCTATAATCTTCTTTTAAATCCGCACCATCAATTCTATTTTCTTCTGTAAAACCATTTAAAGTAATGGCTTGTTCTATTGCAAAATCATCACTCCAATTAAATTCTACAGCGGCAGAAATTGGGAATTGAAAAGTCCAGTCTTCTGGGTGATAAATTGGAGATCGCGACCCTAAAGTATTTATAGCATCCAACCCTACACTTAATAACCATTCGTTGTTTTTTCCTTGCGCGAAAGAAGAAAAACTAAATGCGACTAAAGTTACTATTAAAGCTAATTTTTTCATGTTAAAATTATTTGTGTCAAAGTTAAACTTTATGAATTATAAAACAAATATTGGTGTGAAATTATTATTGCAAATACCTAAAAACCTTTAATTTTTTGTAATTATGGACTTAAAATGTACGTAAATGCGTTTTTTATCATTTATAATTGCTTTCCGATACGATTTATTTGATAAAAATAAAAGCATTCGTCTAAATAGAATAGGTATTAAACTGATTAGTGTGATGCATTTATTCCAAATTTTATAAAATTGACTATATTTTAACTTGAAAAGATAAAAGGATTTAGAATAATCAAAGGTCTTTAATCGTTTGGTTTTAAGAGCTTTAAAAAAGATACCTGTAATCTTAAAATAATTAGTAAAATACTTATTTAGATTCCAATTTAGATCCGTAGCGTTAATTCGAAGTAAAGAAATAGTGTCAAAAGCAGCTCTAAAACTAATACTTTTATATAAGGCACCATTATCATTAATTTGAAAA
>ERZ1048872.2504-NODE-2504-length-13072-cov-10.097718_pt1 | contig 13072 bp, 11 predicted proteins | sample MGYA00383100_ERZ1048872 | MGnify/ENA primary metagenome ERZ1048872 (study PRJEB29581, sample SAMEA5548370) | metagenome | biome: marine; feature: coastal; material: water | depth 50 m | study: Short-term variability in the microbial, nano- and picoplankton... | reverse complement strand
AATTGCGTAGGGCAAATTGTTTTTGTCGGTCGGTAGTTTCCCCAGTGCCGGAGCGGAGGAGTATACCCCACATTTTACGAACAGCGACGATGTATGGCGCTAGCTGAGAATTATACGAATTTAACGATCGGTTCTATTGGATGATACAAATTCGCGACAGTTAAGAAAGCGGGGTCACACTTTAATTGTCACGCGCCTGAGATCTACAGGCTGAATTATGACGTATATCAACTCCGTGTAGTAAAGCCGTCATGCGTGCAAGTTTCCGCTCGAGTAGACGTAATGAGCACCCTGCAGGGCGCGTTATCGGATAGCACCTCGCTAACATCGCGAGGTAAAAAGTAAGCCCCGCGAATTCATGACGGTTACGATCTTAACTAAGTTTGAAAACAGGTATCTGGGGCTTTTTACAGGGCTTATGTTGCCGTGGGCGACCGCATTGATTATTGTTTGGTTCAATAGAAACAGCATTATTGTTGATTGACCTACATGTGTGAGGGGGCTTGAGCCCAAAAGACGTCGCCTCAACCAAGGTATTTGAATCCAAGGGAAATCCCATGAAAAGACACTTATGCAGGTTTTTATTGGCGTGCGCGTTGCTGCCAGCGTTTGGTGCGTCCGCGCAGTCTATGGAAAATCGCTTCAGTAACGGCCTTCAAGACATCCGGGAATCGCCTACGGCGCTTGTAAACGGTGTGCTTGTTTTGCAGCCCGGCGACCAGCGTTCCAATCAAACGTTACTTTTTCGCAATGGTCGCATTGAGCGCGTCATCAAGGGTGAAATCCCCGAGGGCTATCACAAGATTGATTTAAAGGGCGCCTATGTTTACCCAGGGTTAGTCGATTTTTACAGCAATTATGGTATGCCAAAAGTCGGCAAACGTTCCGCAAGCCGTTTTTCTGGGCCTGAGGTCCTGGCCTCGACAGCAAGCAGTGCAACGAACGCCAACGAGGCAATCAAATCACATTTGCGTGGGAGCGATTTGTTTCGAGTTGATGCCAAAGAAGCAAAAAAACTTCGTAAATTGGGATTTACGAGTGTCCTCAGTTTTCAGCCAGATGGTATCGCGCAGGGCAGTTCCGTGGCGGTGTTAACGCAGGAAGGACTGGCCAACGAGATCATACTAAGCAGCCAAGTCGCGACTCACTATTCTTTTGACAAGGGGTCATCCAAACAGTTTTATCCTGTCTCGCGCATGGGCGTTGTCTCATTGCTTCGGCAAACCCATCTCGACGCCGAGTGGTATGCTGCTCAATCACCAAAGCCTTTTGCTGATCTGTCCTTGGACGGCTGGTTACAAGCCGACGCGTTACCTAAAGTTATGTCAGCTTTTGATTGGAAAACCACGCTGCTAGCCGACCAAATCGGTGATGAATTCGATAACCAATTTATTATTAAAGGCGGCGGGGACGAGTACAAGAGACTGGCGTTAATTAAGCGCACTTCGGCAACGATGATTGTTGGCGTCGACTTCCCTAGAGCACCAAATGTCTCTGATCCGCTTGTTACCGATAGAATCAGCCTAGCACAACTTAAGCACTGGGAATTGGCGCCTTACAACCTCGCTCGGTTGGAGCAGAGCAAGATACCGTTTGTGATAACTTCCGCAGGTAGCGGCGATGATTTCTGGCGGCATTTGAGACGTGCAGTGAAAAACGGGTTGTCCGAACGGGCCGCGTTGAATGCCATCACGCTGGCACCTGCAAAACTGATGTCGCTGGAGGCGGAAATTGGCAGCCTAGATAATGATCGCCTCGCGAACTTCGTCGTTTCGGATGGTCCCTTGTTTGAGGAGGGTAGCCGAATACTCTCCACATGGATAAAAGGCGAGCAATATATCGTTACACCTGCCTCCGAGTTAATTTCTGGTAGTTACGTATTAAAAGTGACGGATATACAGGGCGACGTGTCTTATCCAGTAACGGTAAGTCAGCAAGGTGATAGGTATTATCTGAAAGCAGACAATGACGATGGAGTGAGTTTTAAGCTGAACGTCGAAGATGATTACCTTAACCTCGTGATTGATCGGGATACAGATGTCATCCAATCATCTGCTTGGTTTGTTGGCAACACATGGCAGGGGAGCGGCACTGACGGGATAGGCACATCTGTTTCTGTCGAACTCACGCAGACCATGCTTGATAAGCAAGACAATTTTCCCACAGAAGAAGCAGCGGGCGATATCAGCGATCAACCCGGTGCTGTAATTTACCCCTTTATTGCGCATGGTAGTGCTCAACTACCTGAACAAGAAACGATTTTAATTACCAGTGCGACGGTCTGGACGAACGAAGCGGAAGGCGTACTAGAAGCTACCGATGTGTTGGTAGAAGATGGCAAGATCGCACAGATCGGCAGTAATTTAACAGCTGGCGACGTGAGAGTAATAGACGGAACAAGTTTGCATTTAACGCCCGGTTTGATTGACGAGCACTCTCACATCGCTTTGGATGGCGTGAATGAATTCGTCACCAACTCTAGTATGGTGCGAATGGCTGATGTGGTCGATTCTGAGGATATCGGTATTTATCGCGACCTGGCTGGCGGCGTCACCGCTGCGCAGTTACTGCATGGGTCTGCTAATCCAATTGGTGGCCAGTCAGCCTTAATAAAAATGCGCTGGGGAGCACCCCCTGAAAAGCTCTTGATCGAGGATGCAGATCAATTTATCAAGTTCGCGCTGGGAGAGAACGTCAAGCGTTCTTCCAACAAGCAGTCGATTAGGTATCCGCAAACACGTATGGGCGTTGAGCAGTTCTATATTAACGAGTTCAGCGAAGCACGGCAGTATGAAGCGGACTGGAAGGCCTATAAAAAGCTGTCGAAGCGCAAGCGTAAAAACGTAGCGCAACCTCGGCGAGACCTCCGAAAAGAAACGCTGGTCGAAATCCTGAACGCAGACCGATTCGTTACCAGCCATTCTTACGTTCAGTCGGAAATAAATATGTTGATGCACGTGGCTGAACAGTTCGATTTTCGCATTAATACATTTACGCACATTCTCGAGGGTTACAAAGTCGCCGACAAGATGGCAGCCCATGGGGTTGGTGGCTCAACCTTTTCAGATTGGTGGGCCTACAAGTGGGAAGTGCGATATGCCATTCCCTACAATGCTGCATTAATGCACCAAGCTGGTGTTGTTACCGCCATAAATTCTGATGATGCGGAAATGTCACGCAGGCTGAATCAGGAAGCGGCAAAATCAATTCGTCACGGTGGGCTAACTGAAGAGGATGCACTGAAGCTCGTGACATTGAATCCAGCGAAGCTATTGCACCTTGATGATCGTATGGGTTCTATCGCGCAAGGCAAAGACGCTGACTTGGTGCTGTGGAGCGGACACCCTCTTTCTATTTACAGCAAGGCAGAAACAACGCTGGTAGATGGCATCGTATATTTTGATCGCAAGAAAGACTTGGCGCTGAGAGAAGAAGTGAAGGTCGAGCGTAGTCGGCTCATCCAGAAGATACTCGCAGAGGGTGAAGGCGAGGACGGCAAAAGTTTTGCGCCACCGGACCCCGGCAAGCTTGATTACCATCACGACGAGATCGAGCATATGGTTGAGGTGTTATTGGAAGGTGCCGGTGAAGACAATAGAACGACACTAGAGGGGGCAGAGTATGAATAGGTTCGGCTTATTACTCACAAGTTTCTTTTTTGCGACATTAGTCCATGCGCTTCCACCCAAGCCGGCTGAACCGCAAGTTTCGCCGTTAGCGATAACTGGCGTCACCATTCATGTGGGTAACGGTGATGTTATTGATGACGGCATAGTCACATTTAAGGACGGTATTATTACTGGCGTATATCGCCATGCCGACGCTCCGGGGTTAGAAGGTTATGACATTGTTCGGCGTGACGGCGAACATCTTTACCCAGGATTCGTTTTGCCTAACTCAAGCGTTGGGTTAGCTGAAATAAATAGCGTACGTGGTTCAAGAGATGATAGGGAAGCTGGCCTTTTAAATGCGTCTGTACGATCAATTGTCGCTTACAATACTGACTCCGAATTACTGCCAACATTCCGCTTTAACGGGGTGTTAACCGCTCAAATTGCACCCCGAGGCAACTTGATTGCTGGGAATTCTTCAATCGTGCAATTAGACGCATGGAACTGGCAGGACGCGGCAATTAAGTTAGATGATGCGATGCACATCTCATGGCCGAGACTCCTCAAGGCAAAGCCAGATTATCTTCGTAGACAAGTGAGTTATGAACCCAGCGATAGATACACGAGTAGTGTGCAGCAGCTGAAAGATCTGTTTGCTGAGGCGAGTACGGTAGGTGAAACAGACAATCTCAACATTCAGGCTGTTCAACAATTGCTTACGGGAGAGCGACAGCTGTTTATCCACGCCAACGGAGCTCGGCAATTAGTGGATGCGATCCAGTTTATCCGTCAATTCGATGTGCCACGACCTGTCTTTGTAGGGGCCAAAGAGGCGCTTAAGGTCAAGCAATTGTTGCTTGATGCCGAAGTGCCAATACTGGTGGATTTTGTACACGGCTTACCTGCAACGACTCACGGAACAGTGGATGACAACTACGAGCGGGCAGCGCTGTTCAAGAAAGCCGGTTTCAATATAGGCCTTGGCGCTAATATACGCCAGGCCCCATCGAGCGATCGAAATCTACCGTTTATTGCGGGTACCGTTGCCGCCTATGGAATGGATCCTGAGCAGGCTCTGCAACTCATCACGGAATCCAATGCGCAGATTCTCGGCATCGCCGATGTCTTGGGCACGATTGAAGTCGGGAAGCACGCGACATTCTTTACCTCAGCCGGTGATGCGTTGGAGATGCGCACTAGCAGACTTACTAGCTGTTTTATTCAAGGCCGCACTGTTGAAATCAACGGCATGCAACAAGAGCTATACGATCGATTTAGTGAAAAATACACGGATTAAACACGCGACTATGATCGGGCCAAACGCCGCAGAGCTTTATTAGTTAAACCAGTGCAATAGGTGACTTGTTTTTATTTATCATCGCCGAAGCCTGAGTCGTTTAGTGCGGGTGTGCATTAGCGATGGCACGCAAGAGATAAAAAACAGGGAAATTCAAGGACGTTTGCTAAATCAAGGTCGGACGTTCCGATTGCAGATAATGATTGAAAAGACAAACCAAGTGATGTGGCTGTCTTTTTGTCGAGGCGCCAGTGTCACTCGCGAAGTCCAGTAGCTAGGACTCGTTGCTATCTTCCTCGTCAGCCGATAGCGACGCATCATTAATAAAGAGCGCCTTGGCGCGATAGAGGGCAATAGTAGGTACCATGAAAATTGCACCGCTGATCAAAGCACCAATGATGCCTCCACCTTTAGGGTCATCATTCATGCCAGGACCTTGGAACAAATTGAACACGACCATCGCGATCACAACCTGAAAACTATACGCCGCGGCCCAAGGCCACATCCAACTACGCATTTTCCAAAACCCAAAAGCGCCAGCGCCGTAGATTAACCAATGTAGCGGTTCGGTGAGCTTTGCAGGCCAGCCAGTGAGAACAAAACCAAACCAGATTTCTTCCCATTGCTCAAAAGACTTGGTGAACATGTCAAAAGGCATGTAAATAAAGGTCATATACAAACAAAAATACCAAAGTAGATTCATCCACCAAGGGCGTTTGTTCCATTGTTCTATGAATATATTTTTCATTGCTTGTGCTCAATTAAGGCGACTGGTCGGTAGTATAGGTGCCTCTTGAAGCCATGCCGCGTATAGACTGCGTTCATATCAGCTTGCCATTGCCTTCTGGAAGGCCGGTCGCTCTTCGATGCGCGCGACGTAACCTTTAAGGTTAGTCCTCTCGTCAGAGACGCAGCCCAGACGGTTACTCATGAAACAGGCATGGCCGAGCATCACGTCAGCAGCGGAGAAGCCTCCGATCATATATTCTTTGCCTGTAAGTGCTTCATCAACTGGTTCCAACGCCTTCGCAAGCAGGCGCTGGGCCTGACCCAATGCTGTTTCATCGCGACGTTCTGGTGGCAGTAATACCGTCTGCACCACGATAGTATTTACCGGTGGCATCAGCATACCTTCGCAGTAGTGAAACCACTGCAGATAAGCTGGGAAATTAGGGGATTCAACCGCTGGCTTTAGCCCGCCATTTTTATGGCGTTCAATAATGTATTCGATAATTGCACCTGATTCATAGATGCTAATGTCACCGTCATCGAGCACCGGTACCCTACCTAGTGGATGGCGGGCACGATGCTCATCAGACTTAAGGTCTTTGGGATGAAAGTCCATACGGTTTAGCGCGTAGGGGAGTTGCAACTCTTCAAGCAACCAGACAATCCGACCAGCTCGGGAATTGGGCGCAAAATGCAGTGTCAACATGGCTATCTTCTCCTCGTGCTCATGTAAGAGTAAAAACATCATACCGCAACGGTTAGTAGGTTGCCGATATTCTGCAGTTTAAATAGAACCAGCTCGTTCTGCGAGTCATATATGAAAGCAGTCCCGAGCTAACGGTGTAAGTTCCCACGGCGTTGTGGAGTTGTTGTGAGCGAGGCATCTGATTGCGTTCAGTAAATGATGTTTGTTCGATTTCAGGGAATACTCAATAGCAAGCTATGAACGACTGAAGTTAAAGCTGTTTCGAGGCGGTTTTAGTTTGTTTCGAGACAGGCGCGCTTAGCATCCCCTCCAAGGCATCGAGTACGCTCGTCAGAAAAAATTCTGCTTTAGGCCCGCTCATGGGCGATTTTTGTTGGAAGTGACTGCCCATGGCGGCGCTGCAGGTTCTGATGGCGAGATCCATCCTTGCGGCGTAAGTCTTGTCTCCGAGGTGGGGTAGTGCTTCTCTCAATAAGGTGCCCAGTTGAGCGCCACTCTCTCCACCACCGCCAATTTTTTTGGCTGCATCCAGTGCGGAATAGCGGGATGTTACGATTTCAAAGCTGAACGCCATGACGTAGTTTCGGTACTTTGTGTCGGATCTGGCGAGCAAAAAGCTGGGTAGAATCATGAGTTCGCAAAGATCGCGGAGTTTTACCATCTGCTTGCTACGCTCCAATTCAGCGATCATCTCGGCTCGCTTTGTTTGAACTTGTTTGCGACGGCGCGTATGAATTGCGTCTAACAAACCTTTAAGGTTCTGAAAATGGTACTGGAGAGCTGAAGGGTTTTTCTGGCCGGCTTCAATCACAATGTTTTTAAGCGTCACGTGGTGTGCACCGTGCTGAGCGATCAGTTTCTCTGCAGCTTCCATCAGCGCAATTTGGGTTGTTTCACTTCTCGGTTGGCGGCTATTTGGTGTTCGTGAGCTTGGTTGTTTTGTCTGCATACGTTAATTGTAAACGTGCTTGCAGGCAGAATACAGCGGTAAAGAACCGATAGTGAGCGAGGCTTGGTCCAACTATTGGATTCGATTGGCTATTAAATAATGCATGACATTATTAATGTTTTCCGTCACTATTGCGTTGCTCGATTTGGCTTCTCTCATTCAGCCTTAGGAGAATCGTTTAAATGGCATGGAAGATTTGGATCTGGGTTCCACTGGCAAGGGCCTCTAGGTGTTGAAGAGATTGATAGGCTTATGCTCGATTTTGACAGGCTCGAAGGTAGCAAGCACTCCGACGCGGTAACTTTTCGGAAATTTCTTGAGGAAGATGACGGTGGTGAATTTGTGATGCTGAATCTTGTACAAACGAAAACTGGTGAAGTTGCACATCCAGTAACGGGAGAGCCCATGAGCGCGAGTGACCTAATAGGAGAATATTTCGGACCGTTTGCGGTTTCGCTAATCAAGCGGGGTGGCCATCCGGTTTTCCAGGCGAGAACTATAGGCAGCAACATTGATAGCTGGAACGCTGATCATAATGTCGGATTTGGCGTGACAGCGATGATGCGCTACAAGAGTCGCAGGGATATTGTCGAGCTTATCCTCGATCCTGCGTTTGCTGATGCGCACATCTACAAGCTTGCCGCGATAGAGAGAACGATCTCTTACCCAACTCGCTTCATGATGAGTATCGCACTGCAACCGCCCATTGCCGTGCTGGTGGTGTTGATTCTGTTGGCTTCACTTGTGCAGAACTTGAGTTTTTTGATTAGACCTTAGCCTCTTCAATTGGAGAATATTCATGGATGCGATTAGAACGCCCGAAGAACGATTTGGAAATCTGAAGGACTACCCTTTTGATGCCCACTATATTGACGTGCCCGCCGGTGATGGTTCGAACCTCCGTATGCATTATCTTGATGAGGGGCAGGGTGAGCTGATTCTTTGCATGCATGGCCAGCCAAGTTGGTCTTACTTGTATCGTAAAATGATCCCACTCCTCGTTGAGGCTGGTTATCGAGTAGTCGCGCCTGATCTCATCGGCTTTGGCAAGTCAGATAAACTGGTAACCCGCAGCGACTTCACCTATGCCAATCACGTCTTCTGGATGAAAGGGTTCATCGAAGCGCTTGATCTACGTAACATGACCATTATCGGACAGGACTGGGGTAGCCTAATTGGTTTTCGACTGGTGGCTGAAAACGTCGATCGATTCGCCCGTGTTGTTGCATCTAATGGCGCGCTACCTGATGCGACGGGAATACCTGACGAGATGTCGCCTCGCTTAAATGAGATGTTAGCGGCTACACCTGCCTTACCTGTTGAGGAGATGTTCGCAAAACTATCAGGGCCGATGGAAGATAGACCACAATTTATGTACTGGGTGCGTCATACGGATGAGCATCCGGATTTCCATCCAGCTGAAGTGATGAAGCTATCACTCAATCACTGCGATGATGATGAATATCGCGCCTGGGCAGCGCCTTTTCCCTCAGAGGAGTACATGGCGGGTGCCCGCCAGTTTCCCTCACTGGTTCCGATTGGCCCTGATAATCCCGCTGTGCCTGCAAATCGTGCCGCTTGGAAAGTACTCGAGCAGTTCGAAAAGCCATGGATTACAGCGTACGGAGATTCTGACCCGGTAACGAAAGGAGGTGAACAGCGATTTATTGATTCAGTGCCAGGCGCTAAGGGGCAAGCCCACGTCATCATTGAAGGGGCAGGGCACTTTATCCAAGACGATGCAGGGAAAGAACTGGCACAAGTTGTCATCGACTTTGTTAGGGCCAACCCACGATGAACAAGATAATCGGCATTGTTTGTGTAGCAACCCTCATCGTTGGTATTGGTTGGCTTAATCGGGTTGATATGCTCTTAATGGTGGTGAAGTTCCAGAGCGATCGAGAGTTTGAGATTGAACCGGCGAGGGAATTGGCCTGGCAGCAGGGACCTGAGACGCCAGCTTCTGACCAACGACCACCGAATATCGTATTCATACTTGCGGACGACATGGGCTACAACGATATCTCCACGTTTGGTGGAGGCATAGCGGATGGCAAAGTAAAGACACCCAATATCGATCAACTCGCCGCCGACGGCGCAGTGTTTGAGCAATCTTACGCCGGTAATGCGACCTGTGCGCCTTCTCGAGCGATGTTGATGACGGGGCGGTATCCTACAAGAACAGGATTTGAATTTACGCCCACGCCCTCTGGTTTCGGGCCGATGGTGGCTATGATCGGCAATAGTTTGGATAACGGCCTGCCGCCCTATAAATTCAATGATGAGCTGGCAGAGACTGGGTTACCTTATGAGGGGCAGGGCCTGCTGCCTTCCGAGGTAACGGTTGCCGAGGTTCTGAGAGAAAAAGGCTACTACACAGCGCATATTGGTAAATGGCATCTTGGCCAGGGTGAGGGACAGGCACCTAACGATCAGGGCTTTGATGACAGTCTGCTGATGTCTAGTGCGCTTTATTTACCCGAAGATGATCCGAATGTGGTTAACGCGAAATTGGATTTCGATCCCATTGATCAGTTTTTGTGGTCACGGCTGAGTTATGCCAATTCATTCAACAATGCCGGAGAAAAACGGTTTGAGCCAGGTGGATATCTGACAGATTATTGGACTGACGAAGCGGTTAAGGTGATACGGAACAATAAATCGCGACCTTTCTTCTTATATCTTGCCCACTGGGGTATTCACACACCGCTTCAGGCAACGCGAGAAGATTATGAAGCTGTAGGTGATATTAAACCGCACCGCCTCCGGGTTTATGCGGCGATGATGCGCGCGCTGGATCGGAGTGTCGGGCAGATTAATGATACGCTGATCGAGGAAGGTTTAGCCGATAACACAATCGTTGTGTTTTCTTCGGATAATGGTGGCGCCGGGTATATTGGACTACCTAGTGTCAACCAACCGTTCAGAGACTGGAAACTAACAAACTTTGAAGGTGGGCTTCGAGTGCCCATGTTCGTTAAGTGGCCAAAGAAAGTGGCACCTGGGACTCGAGTAAGTAATCCAGTTGCCCATATTGATTTGATGCCAACATTGGTCGCGGCGGCTGATGCTAAAATTCCGCAAGATGTGGAGCTTGATGGCGTAGATATTTTGCCTCTTGCGACAGGTGACGAGGGAGCGGCCTGGGATCGAAAGACGTTGTTTTGGCAGAGCGGCTATTACCGGGTGGTACGGCACGAGGATTGGAAACTACAAATTTCCGATAACCCCAAAAAGACCTGGCTATTCGATCTCGCTAACGATCCAGCTGAGCAGAACAACCTTGCGATCAGTGAACCTGAAAAGCTGTCCGAGCTTCAAGCACTGCTTGCAGAGCACAAAGCCTCAGCGCGTGATCCCCTTTATCCGTTCGTGGCTGAAATGCCTGTTGCGGTAGATAAAACGCTGGCGACCAAGTTTGTCGAAGGCGATGAATACATCTATTGGCCTAATTAGAGAGGTAGAGGGATAGTGAAACGCGTAGTTCGTTTTTTTGTTGGCGCTGCTGCTCTGCTTGTGCTGCTTTTTGGTGTGGGCTTCTGGGTGATGTTCTTTTCTGAGCGACCACCGCTTACGATAGATCCTGCGACCCTGGGTGGGGATGGCAGCACGCTCAATTACTGCGAGATGCCTGTGCTCGATGGCAGCGGCAAATTGGCGGCCGAGATACCCAAAGGTAATACGCCGGGTTGTAGCTATGATCATTTCCCGCTGCCTGTTTTGGCTGAATGTACCGAGCCGTTGCCTGAGGGTGCGGATGATATCCGCGGCCTTTGGGTGGGCGTTGAGGGTGGTCATACAGGTCACGTTGAGCGTGTTGAACAGTGCGGCTCGAGGGTTGTGGTGACCGCGGCTGGCATCATTCACGATGCGGGCCCTAACAGCACTGGTGGTTTGCCGTCGAATGACACAGAAGGTGCCGTTATTTTTACTATCGGTAATCGTGAGTACTGCCCTAGGACGTCCGCCGGTGTGGCCTGGAATGCGGGCGTGTTGGATTTTCATGTGTTCGGTTGGGGGCCGGTTGTTGTGCGCCGATATATGAATAATAACCAACTCATCTGGGAATACGCAGATGGATCAACCACGAGAATGGATCGTCTCTGTCAACTACCCGAAGAACACAAATACCCTGAGCCTCGTGGCCCGAGGTTTCAGCTAGGATGGAATTAAGATGAAAAGAAAATTACTGATCTCGTTTGGTGTCGTTGCGTCATTGATGACGATTACCGCGCTTGCCCTGCCGACAATATTGCACACGGCAGGCCTGCATCCTGAATTTCAAGGAGAGATGGCGGGACCTTTGCCGGGGAGGCGGGCGCTGATCATCACGACAAGTCATGATGTTCTGTCAGCGCCCGGTGAGACGACAGGCGATCAAACGGGTGTGATGGCGTCAGAGCTAACCCACCCTTACTACAGTTTTCTGCAGTCTGGTCTTGAGATCGATGTCGCGAGCATTAAAGGTGGGCTGATTCCCGTTGATCCGCAGACGCTCAATTTTGTTGTCAGAACACCCGAGGACGAACGCTATATGGACGATGCTGTCTTGCAGGCGAAGGTGGCTAACTCCATTGCTGTTGCAGACGTCGATTTCACTGTCTACGACATTGTTTTCTTGTCCGGAGGTTGGGGTGCTGCTTATGACTTGGGGCAGTCACCGGTTTTGGGAAAAAAGATAAGTGAAGCCTACTATAGTGAGAAGAAGCCGCTGATTGGTGGCGTCTGTCACGGGGTGCTTGGTCTGATTAAAGCGCTTGACAGCGAAGGTAATCTGCTGATTGCTGGACGTAAGATGACAGGCGTCACGGATAAGCAGATCAAAGAATTGGGTATTGAGGTGACACCACTGCATCCAGAAACAGAACTGCGTAAAGCCGGTGCTCGATTTGAGGCGAACAGTGCATTCCGCGACGTTTTAGCCACGCACACTGTCGTCGATGAAGAGAAGCGATTCGTCACGGGGCAGAACCAGAATTCCGGCCGTGAGACAGCCCAGGCGATGTTGACGTTGCTATCAGAGAGATAGTAGATATGAAAATGAGGGCTTTTGCGCTGGTGCTTTTGACCTAGGATGTGTCGGTAAGGCGCAGTGCGGCGCGCAACATCACTTCTTGCGCGCACCTCTCTACGATTGTGTGGCGCATCTCGGTGGTGTTTCTAGGCGGCAGTGGTTCATCCGTCAGTGCAAGGCCATCAACTAATAAGTCGGGAGTACAATCGATGAGCTTTCTTCGACCGGCTTTGCGGCATGCCATTCGGCCATCTACGTCTTCTCTCGCGATTTCTTGCCGACAGAACAAACCGGTTGAAATGCACAAAAGCGCGTTGCCGCTAATGCGCCTTAGTTTGTGTAAGTTTGCTATGTTTGTTAAAACAACCGCTAATAAAAAATCAGTAACGGAGTGTAGAGATGTCTGACTTAACGGGTAAGGTTTACATTATCACAGGAGGTAACGGTGGGATTGGACTCGGTATGGCTGAAGGCATCGCTATGGCCGGAGGCAGTGTTGCCGTTTGGGGGCGCAATGAGTCAAAAAACCAAGAAGCTTTAGGTGGGCTAAAGGCAATCGGTGTCAAAGCTGAAGCTTATGTGTGCGACGTTGGAGATGAAGCAGCGATTGTCGACACGATGAAGCGAACCGTTGATGACTTCGGTAGATTGGATGGTCTGTTTGCCAATGCTGGTCGCGGTGGTACGGGTAAGAAATTTGTTGATATGTCTCTGGCTGATTGGCGCAGTGTGATGGCGATTAATCTCGATGGTGTGTTTCTGACCC
>ERZ1048872.2500-NODE-2500-length-13079-cov-4.276182_pt1 | contig 13079 bp, 10 predicted proteins | sample MGYA00383100_ERZ1048872 | MGnify/ENA primary metagenome ERZ1048872 (study PRJEB29581, sample SAMEA5548370) | metagenome | biome: marine; feature: coastal; material: water | depth 50 m | study: Short-term variability in the microbial, nano- and picoplankton... | reverse complement strand
AATGGAGCACAACTATTAGCAATTATAACAAATGATGGATGGTGGAGTGAATCTCAAGGCTATAAACAACATTTGAGTTATTCTAAAATACGATCAATTGAAACAAGAAGAAATATTATAAGAAGTGCTAATACGGGATCTTCAGCAATAATTAATAAAAAAGGAGAAATCATCAATCAACTTGATTACAATATAAAAGGAGTAATTAATGCTAAAGCTGGAGTCACAAATCTAGTTACTGTTTACGTAAAATATGGAGATTTTATTTTTAGATTTTCATTGTTTTTCTTCTCTGTAATAGTATTGTATTATTTTGGAAAGAAAAAAAAATATTAAATTTTTGTCTAAAATATTGCAAGAGTCAATTAAAAATTTACTTTTGCAAATATTTATAGCTTAAAATTATGTATTGGACTTTAGAATTGGCATCGTATTTAAGTGATGCACCTTGGCCAGCAAATAAAGATGAATTGATAGATTTTTCTATTAGAACTGGAGCTCCCCTAGAAGTTGTTGAAAATTTACAGGAAATTGAAGAAGAAGAAGGGGATGTTTATGAATCTATTTTAGAAATTTGGCCGGATTATCCAACTGATGAAGATTACCTTTGGAATGAAGATGAATATTAGGTTTTATAAAACTTACACAAAGTCTCTTAGGAGGCTTTTTTTTTACTTAAATTTGATTATAAATAAAATTTTTAATGAGTTTAATTAATTCTTTACTAAATATTTTTGTAGGAGATAAATCTAAAAAAGATTTAAAAGAGGTTGAGTCTATCGTTAAAGATATTTTAAGCTATGAGGATGAATTATCTTTATTAAATAACGATGCATTAAGGAATAAAACAATTGAATTTAAAGAAATAATCCATTCTGTAAGGGAACCTTTTAATGAAGAAATAAATGGGTTAAAAGAAAAAATAAATTCTTCCAATAATATTGATGATAAAGAAAAATTCTATAAAGAAATTGATAATATAAATGAACTTTCCAATCAAGAAGTTGAGTTAAAATTAAACGAAATGCTTCCTAAAGCTTTTGCTGTCGTAAAAGAAACAGCGAAAAGGTTTAAAGAGAATACTAAACTATCTGTAAAAGTAACTGAATCAGATATGCTTTTTTCTTCATTAAAAAATTATGTTACAATTGAAGGTGAAAATGCAATTTGGATTAATAAATGGGATGCAGCTGGAAAAGAAGTTACATGGGATATGATACATTATGACGTACAATTAATTGGAGGAATAGCATTACATCGTGGTAAAATAGCTGAAATGCAAACTGGAGAGGGGAAAACACTTGTAGCTACACTTCCTGTATACTTAAATGCATTAACTGGAAATGGTGTGCACCTAGTAACAGTAAATGATTATTTAGCAAAAAGAGATAGTGCTTGGATGGCACCAATTTTTGAATTCCATGGACTAACTGTAGACTGTATTGATCATTATAGTCCAAATTCTGAGGGAAGAAAAAAAGCATATGAATCTGATATTACATATGGAACAAATAATGAATTTGGATTTGATTATTTAAGAGACAATATGGCTCACAAATCGTCTGATTTAGTACAAAAAACTCACAGCTACGCTATAGTAGATGAGGTAGATTCAGTTTTGGTTGATGACGCCAGAACTCCATTAATAATTTCAGGACCAGTCCCTAAAGGGGATATCCATGAATTTAATGAATTAAAACCGAAGATAAATTCAATTGTTCAAAAACAAAAACAGTTATTAACACAAGTTTTATCAAAAGCGAAAAAATTAATTAGTGAAGGAAATAATGAAGATGGAGGGTTTCATCTATTGCAAGTTTTTAGAGGATTACCTAAAACTTCTGCATTAATTAAATTTCTTAGTGAAGAAGGTGTAAAACAGTTATTACAAAAAACTGAAAATTTTTACATGCAAGATAACAATAGAGAAATGCCAAAAGTTGATATGGATCTTTTCTTTGTTATTGATGAAAAAAACAATCAAATTGAATTAACAGATAAAGGTATTGATAGTTTATCTACAGAGAATCAAGATTTAAATTTTTTCATCCTTCCTGATTTATCAACTGAAATAGCTGAAATTGAAAATAAGAATTTAGAAGTTAATATTGAAGTTGAAGAAAAGGAAAAAATATATAATGATTTTGGAGTGAAAAGTGAAAGAATCCACACTATAAATCAATTACTAAAAGCTTATACTTTATTTGAAAAGGACACAGAATATGTTGTAATGGATAATAAAGTCAAAATTGTTGATGAACAAACAGGTAGAATAATGGATGGTAGACGTTATTCAGATGGTCTTCATCAAGCAATAGAAGCTAAGGAAAATGTAAAAATTGAAGATGCAACACAAACTTTTGCCTCAGTTACTCTACAAAATTACTTTAGAATGTATAAAAAACTTTCTGGAATGACAGGAACAGCCATTACCGAAGCAGGAGAATTTTGGGACATATATAAATTAGATGTTATAGAAATTCCAACAAATAAACCTGTTACAAGAAAAGATCACAATGACTTAATTTATAAAACTAAAAGAGAAAAATACAATGCAGTAATTGAACATGTAACTAAAATATCTGATGAAGGAAGACCTGTTTTAATTGGAACAACATCTGTTGAAATATCGGAATTACTTGCAAGAATGCTAACAATTAAAAAAATAAAACATAATGTTTTAAATGCTAAACTACATAAGAAAGAAGCAGATATTGTAACAGAAGCAGGAAATGCAGGAATAGTAACCATTGCTACAAACATGGCTGGTAGAGGAACGGATATAAAAATTAATGAAGAAGTTAAATCAAATGGAGGTTTAGCAATTGTAGGAACTGAAAGACATGACTCTAGGAGAGTTGACAGACAGCTAAGAGGAAGGTCTGGAAGACAAGGTGATCCAGGAAGTTCTCAGTTCTATGTGTCTTTAGAAGACAATTTAATGAGATTATTCGGTTCCGATAGAGTTGCTAAAATGATGGATAAAATGGGTTTAGAAGAGGGAGAAGTAATTCAGCATTCAATGATGACCAAAACAATTGAAAGAGCACAAAGAAAAGTTGAAGAAAATAATTTTGGAATTAGAAAAAGATTATTGGAATATGATGATGTAATGAATGTACAAAGAGAAAATATTTATAAAAGAAGAAAACATGCTCTTGAGGGTGATAGATTAAAAGTCGACATAGCTAGTATGATTTATGATACTACTGAAATAATAGTAGAGAATAATAAAATATCCAATAGTTATAAAGATTATGAATTTGATGTTATTAGATGTTTTTCATTAAGTTCTCCGTTTTCTCAAGAAGATTTTGAAAAAACAGAATCAGAAGAAGTAGTATACAAAACATACAAAAGTGCTTATGAGCATTACAATTCAAAAATGAAAATAAGTGCTGAAAAAGTATTTCCAGTAATCAAAAATGTATATGAAAACCAATCCAATAATTTTGAAAGAATTGTTGTTCCTTTCACAGATGGAAAGAAAACTCTTAATGTTGTTTCTAATTTGAAATTAGCTTACGAATCTAAGGGAGAGACTTTAATAAATGATTTTGAAAAGAATATATCATTAGCCATTATTGATGAATCATGGAAAAATCATTTAAGAAAAATGGATGAATTAAAGCAATCTGTTCAATTAGCAGTACATGAACAAAAAGACCCATTAGTAATTTATAAATTCGAAGCTTTTAAATTATTTCAAACAACACTAAATGAAATAAATAAAGAAATAATTTCGTTTTTATTTAAGGGGGAACTTCCTTCAAAAGATCCATCCGAAATTAGAGAAGATAGAAAAGAAAGAAGAAAACAAAAATTTAATATATCTAAAGAAGAGGTTTTAAACAGTGATGAATTAGCCTCAATAAACAGAAATGCAGGACAAAATGTATCATCAAGAAATCAACCAGTTGAAACTATTGTTAGAGAAGCTAAAAAAATAGGTAGGAATCAAAAAGTTACAATAAAAAATATTTCAAATGGTGAGCAAAAAACATTAAAATATAAAATTGCTGAAAATCATTTAAAAAATGGAGATTGGATATTAGTCAATGATTAAAATAAAGAAATGAATATAGTTGTTATAGGTCCATATTTTCCTTATAGAGGAGGTATTTCAGACACAAATCAAGAACTATGTGAAAATCTTCAAAAATCAGGACATTCAGTAATAGTATTTACTTTTAGTTTACAATATCCATCTATTTTTTTTCCTGGCAAAACACAATTATCTTGCAAATTTGACTCACCAAAAATTCAAGCAAAAAGAATTATCAACTCAATAAATCCTTTTAATTGGATTTCAATTGCAAAAAAAATTAATGACATAGATCCAGATATATTAATTAGTTGTTATTGGACACCTTATATGGCTCCCAGCTTTTCATTTATTAATAGGATACTTAATAAAAAAATTCAAAAAATCGGATTAATTCACAATGCATTTCCACATGAAAATAATTTTTTACAAAAAAGTTTATTAAAGTTTTATTTAAATAGTATTGATAAACATGTTACCCTTTCTAAAAATGTAATGAATCAAATAAAAAAAATACATAATATAAAAAATGGAATTACATTATTTCATCCAGTTCCAAAAAAATTTGGTGAACCAATAAATAAAAATTTAGCGAAGGAAAAACTTAATTTATCCAAAGATTCAATATATATACTTTTTTTTGGATTAATAAGAGAATATAAAGGCTTGGATATATTAATTAAATCCATGTCAACAATAATTCAAGAAAAAAATGAGGTAAAATTATTAATTGTCGGAGAAAGCTATAAATCTATAAAAAAGTATAAGGAAATAATTGATAGAAAAAATTTAAAAAATAATATATTATTCAAGGAGAAATATATCGATGAAAATGAAATAAAATATTGGTTTTGTTCTTCAGATTTAATTATACAACCTTATAAAAAAGCATCTCAAAGTGGTGTTAGTTCTTTGTCATTTCAATTTGAAATACCAACTGTTACTACCAATATTAAAGGACTTTCAGAATATATCATAGATAATCAAGATGGTTTCATATCTGAACCTAATCATAAAGATTTATCAAATAAAATTTTATTCGCAATAGATTATGATAAAAAATTAATGATAAATAAAATAAAAATAAAAAAAGATAAATATAATTGGGAAAAATTTGTATCACATCTAATAAATAATTAAATGATTAAGATATTATTAATATTTACAACCTTAATTGTTCAACAAAACAATTTAAAATTTGATAATGAAATACAAAATCTAGAAAAAGCATATTTTGCTTCAGGATGTTTTTGGTGTGTAGAAAGTATTTATGAAAGTTTAAAAGGAGTAAAAAAAGTTGATTCTGGATATTCTGGGGGTTTTACAAAAAACCCAAGTTATTATGAGGTAATAAGTGGAAAAACAGGTCATGCAGAGGTTGTTGAAGTAGTATATGATCCTAATATAATTGACTTTAAAACATTAGTTAAAGTTTTTTTTGGTTCACATGACCCTACAACATTAAATAGACAAGGTCCTGATGTCGGAACACAGTATAGATCCATTGCTTTTTATAATTCTAAAAATGAAGAATTAATCATTAAAAATGAAATAAAAAGACTTTTGAAAAATAACGTTTTTAATAAAATAACAACACAAGTATTACCTTTTAAAAAATTTTATAAAGCTGAAAATTATCATCAAGATTATAAGAAAAAAAACCCTAATGATTTATATATAATTGGAGTTTCTGCTCCAAGAATTAACGAATTTAAAATAGATTTTAAAAATATTTTAAAGTAACTTTAATTCAGTTTTCCATCAATCACTCTTTCCATATAGTCTTGAAAAAAAGCCTTTAAATATTGTTCTTCAAAAGAATAATCAATCTGATCATCATTAATCAAGTTTTTATTTAGTGCATAGTCATCAATATTATATACCCCTATAACATTGTCGCCATCAAAAACTAAAGTAAATTGATTCATTGAAAAGCGATAAACTGTTCCTGAAAAGTGGATTGAGAAAGGTTTGTCTAAATTTTCAGTAAAAAGACTTCTTCCCCAAGCATTTATTGGTTTATCATATCCTATTAAATCAATTATAGAAGGAAAGATATCTAATTGTTGGGCAAGTTTATTATTAACCCCTACAAAACTATTATCAGGATGATAAAAAATAATTGGGATTGCAAATCTGTTAATACCTTCACTATAAAATGGATACCAAAATTGATTAGAATGATCTGCAGTTATTACAAATAAGGTATTTTTAAACCAAGGCTGATTTTTAGAAGAATTAAAAAATTCTCTAAGAGCATTGTCTGAATAGCCTATAACCTCATGCATCTGTACATTTCCAACAGGAAAAACATCTTTGTATTCTAATGGAACCTTAAAAGGTTCATGTGATGTTAGACTAAAAAATGTTGTAAAGAAAGGTTCTTCAAATTTATCAATTTTGGTTTTCATAAATTGCAAAAATGGCTCATCCCATATTCCCCAATATCCGTCGTATAAAGAATTGTTATTAAATTCATTTTTTCCAAAATAATTGTCAAAACCTAAAATATTTGACAAACCTAAAAAACCCATTGATCCATTTGGAGCACCATGAAAAAAAGAAGTAGAATAATCTAAACTATTAAAAACAGAAACTAATGATTGAATCTCTTGATTTGCATATGGAGACGAAGTAAAAGGAATTCTAAATGAGGGGAGACTAGCTAAAATAGAAGGTAAAGCCTCAATAGATTGTCTCCCATTTGCAAATGAATTAGGAAATATTTTACTATGTTGTGAAAGAGAGTCTAAAAATGGTGTATAACTAATATAATTGTCAATAGCTTTATCTTTATTAAAAGATCCTATATACTCTCTTCCAAAACTTTCCATAACTATTAGAACAATATTTGGCCTTGAAATTATAGAATCATTAAATTTTTTAATTGGATTAATTATTGAGTTTTTTTCAGAATTTGTTAAAAAATTTTTCTTTTGAAAAAAATTCTTTTTATATGTTCTTATCATACAAAAAGGAGAATTCAAAACTAAATCGGCATGAGAGCCTTTTTTTACAAATCTATGGGCATCAACCATATTAATTGGTCTTGTGGCATTACCAATTCCACCTCTCATACCAATAACACAAACAAAAACAATAAATAGGAACCAAATTATTGAATATCCATAATAATTATATTTATTTAAATGAGAAGAAACCTTAAATTCTATTTTATTATATAAATAAATCCAGGCAAAAACTAAAACAAAAAATAAAACAAATACATGCCAATAATCAATTATAAAGGAACCCATTAAATCCATCTTATTTGTTTCATTTTCAACAATATCAAAAACAGTTGTAGTTAATCTAGATTGTGAAAACTCATAATAGATAAAATCAAAAAAATTAGTAGAATAAGCTATGATATTACTAGAGAAATAAAGGAAAAACATTCCTTTTTGAAAGGGAATTGAAGAATTACTTTTTATTGGTAATAAAGAAATTAATATAAATAAAGCATTGGTGTATAGGATAGCTGAAGTGTCAAAAGTTAAACCAATTAAGCATAACTTAAAAAATTCTTCGAAACTTTCTACAATGATAATATGGTCATTATAGATATAAAATAAAACTCGTGCTATAAAATAAAATAAATAAGCTATAGATATTCTTAATAAAAGAGTTTTATATTCTTGTATTCTATCTAACATTGTTAGAATATTTTTTTGAAGGAAGCAATGAAAATATGTATCCTAAAAGAATACCGAAACAAACACCAAACAATACATCAATTGGAAAATGAACTCCAATATATATTCTACTATAAGAAACAATTAAGGCCCAAGCAAAAAGAAATATAAAATAATTCGAATAATTTCTTAGTAACATATAATAAAATGTAGCTAATGCAAAAGTATTTGTTGCATGTGAAGAGAAAAAACCATACAATCCCCCACATCCTTTCTTAACTATTCTAATATAGGTATTAATCTCAGGGTCATGACAAGGTCTTAATCTTTGAAAATAATCTTTAAAAAGGCCACTTATTTGATCTCCAAATAATATCAAAAGGGCAACAATTAATAAACATTTCCAAAAATCATTAGTGGATAATTTTTTATATGAATAGATTAATAAAAAAATATATAATGGAATAGAAGATTTCTTGTCAGTAATTAATAACCAAATAAAATCAAAACTTTCATCACCTAGTGAGTTTAAAAAAACTAAAAGAGCTTTATCTAATTCTATTAAACTTTCCAAATTTTAATTATTAATTCCGTATTTATCAAATAAATAAATTAATGAAGTCATAGTAAATGTTCCTAATTCTAGTTCCCTTTTGTTTATGGCATCAAAAGTATCACTTGCTGCATGATGGTAATCAAAGTATCTTTGAGAATCAGGCCTCAAACCCGCTAAAACATTATTATTAGTTTTTAAAAGAGAAATATCTGCACCACTTCCTCCTATTACAAAAGATTGAATTAAATAAGGGTCGAATAAATATTTCCAATTTTTAATAACAGAAAAATTTTCAGCATTCGAAGTAAATGAAAAGCCTCTTGGAGTAAACCCCCCTGCATCTGATTCTAAAGCAAAAATATGATTCAAATTATTTCTCTTTGAAACTTCGAAATATTTTTTAGCTCCTCTGGTTCCATTTTCTTCATTCATAAATAAAACTACTCTTATTGTTCTCTTAGGTTTATAACCAATATTCTTTAAAATATTAACTACATCCATTGATTGTACAATTCCAGCTCCATCATCATGTGAACCATCTCCTATATCCCATGAATCTAAATGTCCACCAACCAAAATGATTTCATCAGGATATACAGAACCTTTAATTTCAGCTATAACATTATGGGACATGACATCTTTAAATTGTTTGCATTGTTGTCTTAATAAAAACTTAAGATTTGGATTTATTTTTAATAAATTACTTAATTTCTCTGCAGCATTAGTACTAATTGCAGCTGCAGGAATTCTTTTACTTGGTGGTAATGATCCATAATTCATAGTTCCAGTATGAGGATAATCATCTAATCTAAGACTCATAGATCTTATAATTACTCCAATAGCTCCATATTTAACAGCTTCGGCTGCACCACTTGTCCTTTGATTTACAGCTTCCCCGTAAGCTTGAAAAGTGTTTATTAAATTTGGCTGCATAGGTCTATTAAAAAAAATAATTTTTCCATCAATTTTATCTTTTCCCAATTCTTTTAATTCTTCAAAATCATGAACCTCAATTACATTTGCTTTTATTCCAACTGAAGGAGTTGCAACAGATCCTCCAAGCGCACATACATCAACATTAAAAGTTGTTCCTGGTTGAGTTTCAATTAAAGCAAATTCTTTGGGACCTCTTACCCATTTTGGAACCATAACTTCTTGAAGCCAAACTTTATCAAATCCTATATTTTTTAGCTCATCTCTACCCCATTCTACAGCCCGTTTTGCATTTAATGAACCCGATAATCTTCCTCCAATTTCATTAGACAGGTAATCTAGTAACTCATAGCTTTTACTATTTGACAGAGAACTATCAAATATTTTTTTTATCATTTGTTCATCGTTTTGTGAAAAAATACTAAAAAATGAAAACAACATTATTAATTTTAAATATTCTCTCATAATTTATTATTTACCTGAATAATTAATGACATCTTCTTTTGAAATGATCGAGTTTTCAGTAAGAATTACTAATCTCTCAATTACATTACGTAATTCCCTGACATTTCCAGTCCAATTAAATTTTTGTAATTTTTTAATAGCATCTAATTTAATTTCCTTTGGAACTTCACTATTTTCTAAAGCAATTAGTTTTAAAAAATGTTTTACTAAAAGAGGTATATCTGAAAACCTATCATTTAAAGAAGGTACATTTATTTCAATAACAGCTAATCTGTGAAATAAATCTTCTCTAAAATTATTTTTCGAAATTTCATCTTTTAAATTTTTATTAGTTGCAGCAATAACTCTTACATCAACTATTAAGTCTTTTTCACTACCAACTCTTTGAATTTTATGTTCCTGTAATGCTCTTAAAACTTTAGATTGTGCAGATAAACTCATATCTCCAATTTCATCTAAAAAAATAGTTCCTCCATTTGCAGCTTCAAACTTTCCTATCTTATCCTTTATTGCAGATGTAAAAGCACCTTTAATATGTCCAAATAATTCACTTTCAATCAATTCTGATGGAATAGCTGCACAATTGACTTCAATAAATGGACCTTCACATCTAGAACTATTTAAATGTATTTGATTAGCAACTAACTCTTTACCTGATCCGTTGGGTCCAAAAATTATAATTTTAGCATTAGTTTTTGAAACCTTATCAATTAAATTATTAATCTTTCTAATTTCAACAGATTCTCCAATGATCTTGAAATCTTTTGTTTTTTTTAATACAGATTTATTTTTTTTTCTAAAAAGCTTGTTTTTAAGTGCTCCTCTAACAGAATTTAATAATCTGTTCAGATCAGGAGGCTTTGAGATATAATCAAATGCTCCAAGTCTCATTGATTCAACAGCAGTTTCTAAATCTCCGTGACCAGAAATCATAATAACAGGGATTTCTTGATAATCTTTAATAAGAAAATTAAGAACCTCTATTCCATCTTTTTTGGGCATTTTAATATCACATAAAATTAAATCGATCTTATTTTTTTTTACCATTTCAATAGCCTGATCACCATCAAAAGCTTCAATAATATTATATGAACTATCTTCTTCCATTAGAACTTTTCTTAAAACTCTTCTAATAGATTCTTCGTCTTCAATAATTAAAATCTTTGACATATAAAATTATTTCTCTAAATGCACAACAGCTTGAGGAAAAGGAATTTCAATATTATTTTCTTTAAATTTTTTATGAACTAAAAACCTAATATCACTTTCAATTAAATTAACTCTAAAACCATTATTATAAGTAAAAATTAATTTAAAGTCCAAAGCACTATCACCAAAATTTTTGAAAATAACTTTAGGGGGAGGATTTTTAATTAAATGAGGGTGTGAATTAGCAATATCTAAAAGAATTTCTTTAACTTTTTCTACATCAGAATCATAAGAAACGCCTACTGATACACTTCCTCTAAGAATAGTTCCATTTTCAGTCCAATTAAACAAAGTCGATGTTAAATATTTATGATTTGGAATAATTAGTACTTTATTATCAAATGTTACTGCTCTAGTAGTTCGAATTTTAATATTTTCAACTCTTCCTACCTTACCATCAATTTCTATAATATCTCCAACATGAACAGTTTGATCTGCTAATATTAAAATTCCTGAAATTATATCCTGAAAAAATGTTTGGAGAGCTAAACCAACTCCAACTAATAAAGCAGCTGAAGCAGCAAAAATACCTGTTAAGTTTATACCAAAATTTTGAAATGTTATTAATGCTACAATTATGTAAACAAAATAATTTAAGAAAGAGAAAACAGATTTGAATTTAAGTTTTCTTTCTTCATCTAATTTTTTAGTAGCAATTTTCTTTAATAATTTTAAAAATAAATAGGTTATTAAAAAAATTAAAGAAACTAAAAGAATAGTAACAATAGAAAACTTAATGTCATCTGTTATAAAAAACTCCTTATTAATAAACTCTATGAATTTCTTCATTTGAATATATTTTGTTAAATATAATCAAATTGAAAGTAAAAAATAAGAGAAGAAGATGATTAAAATAGAGAAGTAAAAAATTAAGAAAACATATCCTTTACTTTTTCAAAAAAAGATTTGTCTCCTTTTTCTGGTGAAGGAATAAAATTTTCATCATTCTTCATTTGTTCAAAGAAATTTTTTTGTTCTTTATTTAATGTTTTAGGTGTCCAAACGTTTATATGAACCAATAAATCACCTGAACCATAGGAATTAATACTTGAAAGACCTTTTCCTCGAAGTCTTAATATTTTTCCAGATTGAATCCCTGATTCAAGTTTAATTCTTACATTTCCAGTCACTGTTTCAATTTCTTTAGAAACGCCTAATACAGCATCTGAAATACTAATATATAGATCATAATGTAAATTATTTCCCTCTCTCTTAAGAAAAGGGTGTTCATTTTCCTGAATTAAAACGATCAGATCACCGGAAATACCATTTCCTGTAGAATCATTTCCTTTACCCGAAACCTTTAACTGCATTCCATCCTCTACACCAGCTGGAATTTTAACTAAAACAGTTTCTTCAAAATGAACTAAACCATTTGCATCAGAATTAGAAGGTCTATTAGAAACAACTTGACCTGAACCATTACATGTTGGACATGTACTAGCTGATTGCATTCTACCTAATATTGTATTTGTTACTCTAGTAACTTGACCTGAACCATTACAAGAATTACAGTTTTTATAAGTAACACCTTTTGCCTTTACTTTTCTTTTTACTTTAATTTTTTTCTCAACTCCTAAAACAATTTCTTTAAGATCTAAACTTACTCTAATTCTTAAATTACTCCCTTTAGATCTTCTTTGACCACCACCAAATCCCCCAAATCCTCCAAAAGCTCCACCAAAAATATCTCCAAACTGACTAAAGATATCTTCCATATTCATCCCACCCGCTCCAAAGCCGCCATTTCCGTCAAATGCAGAATGACCAAATTGATCATATTTTGCTCTTTTATCTGAATTCCCTAAAACTTCATAGGCTTCGGCTGCTTTTTTAAAATTTTCTTCGGCTGAAGAATCTCCAGGATTTTTATCAGGATGGTATTTTATAGCTTTTTTTCTATAAGCTTTTTTAATCTCACTATCTGAAGCAGATTTGTTAACACCTAAAATTTCATAATAATCTTCCTTCATTTTTTTTTAATTACCAACTACAACTTTTGGGTATCTTATTATTTTATCACCAAGTTTATATCCTGACTCTGTTATATCAATTATCTTACCTTTCATACTCTCATCTTCAGCTGGTATTTGGGTAATAGCTTCATGAATTTCTGCATCAAATTCATCTCCTTTATGAACTTCAATTCAAATCAATCCTTGATATTTTAATATTTCAGAAATTTTATTTTTTATTTGAGCTAAACCGTCTGCCAAACCAGTGTCCTGTAATTTGG
>ERZ1048872.2493-NODE-2493-length-13109-cov-22.288954_pt1 | contig 13109 bp, 10 predicted proteins | sample MGYA00383100_ERZ1048872 | MGnify/ENA primary metagenome ERZ1048872 (study PRJEB29581, sample SAMEA5548370) | metagenome | biome: marine; feature: coastal; material: water | depth 50 m | study: Short-term variability in the microbial, nano- and picoplankton... | reverse complement strand
CGGCGGCAGCTCGGCTGCGTTGTTGGTTGATTGGCTTAGGCAACTTGGCCAGCGCACAACGCTCTATGTGCCGGATCGGATATCAGAAGGATACGGCCCCAACATTCCAGCGATGGAAAAATTGGCCGCATCGCATGACCTGATCATCTGTGTCGACTGTGGAACCCTTTCACACGAACCGATCGCAGCCGCTTCAAATGCTGATGTACTCGTGCTCGATCACCACTTGGGCGGCGAGACCTTGCCGCCTGCCCTTGCCGTCGTGAACCCGAACCGGCAGGACGAAACCGGCGATCTTGCGCATCTCTGTGCAGCGGCGGTTGTGTTCTTGGTGCTGGTTGAGGCTGGCCGCCAAATGCGTGAGGCTGGCACACAAGGCCCAGACTTGATCGCGATGCTCGATCTAGTGGCGCTTGCGACAGTTGCAGATGTCGCGCCTCTGATTGGTGTAAACCGCGCCTTTGTGAGACAAGGTTTGCGGGTAATGGCACGTCGCCAACGACCCGGACTGGCAGCATTGGCGGATGTCACAAAACTCGACAAAGCGCCATCCAGCCAGACACTGGGCTTCATGTTCGGCCCGCGTGTGAATGCAGGAGGGCGCATTGGCAAGTCAGACTTGGGCGCACGGTTGTTGTCGACACATGACCCAGCCGAGGCCCTTTCCATCGCTCAGAAGCTTGATGAATTAAACGCCGAGCGACGGGCAGTTGAAGATCAAGTCCGTTTGGCTGCACAGGAACAAGCAGAAGATCGTGGTCTTGACGCCCCGCTTGTTTGGGCCGCTGGCGAAGGGTGGCATCCCGGTGTTGTTGGTATTGTCGCGTCTCGTCTGAAAGAAAATACAAATCGCCCCGCGATTGTCATCGGGCTTGAGGGGGACGAGGGCAAAGGGTCAGGTCGCTCGGTCTCGGGCATCGATTTGGGCGCGCAAATTCATCGTCTAGTACAAGAGGGCCTGCTGCTTAAGGGCGGCGGACATAAGATGGCCGCTGGCCTGACCGTTGCGCGCGACAAGCTGGATGAGGCTATGACGCGGTTGTCTGAGCTATTGGCCAAACAGGGGGCCTCGGAACTAGGCGCTACAGACCTAAAGCTTGACGGTTTATTGATGCCTGCGGCTGCTTCGGTTGAGATGATTGATCAGCTTGAAAACGCTGGTCCATTTGGGGCATCTGCCGCTGCACCGCGGTTTGTTTTTCCTGACATGCAGATCAATTTCGCCAAGAAAGTCGGGGCAAACCACTTAAAAATCAGCTTTTCTGACGGCACTGGCCCAAGATTAGACGCGATTGCATTTGGCGCATTTGATACCGAATTGGGCCCCAGCTTGCAAAACCACAATGGACAACGATTTCACCTAGCTGGCAGGTTGGATTTAAACACTTGGGGTGGCCGTACATCGGCACAACTGCGCTTGGAAGACGCTGCGAAAGCCTGATTTCCTTGGAATACACCTGATCCAAAAAATCTTCATTTGCGGCGTGTTTTTCGCTTGCGCAAAGGCGCAGCTTTTCCTAAATACCGCCTCACGCTAAGCGCGTCCCGTTCGTCTATCGGTTAGGACGCCAGGTTTTCAACCTGGAAAGAGGGGTTCGATTCCCCTACGGGATGCCATTTTCCAAAAATGTGCATCAGAGATTTTCACCCTTGGCTGCCATTGGCATTGCACATGGTCGAATGCTCTCCTATGTCACGATGTAAGGCTCGGGTTCTCTGGCATCAACTGTTGGTTTCCCTGAATACGCCCTTTAATTCCCACCTCTGTTCCATTGGTCGATCCATGTCGGTACAGGGCACTAATTTGAATGGAAAAGATCATGCAAGACGCACGCAAATTCTACATCAATGGCACTTGGGTCGCACCAAGCAATGGCCGCGACTTTGCGGTCATTGATCCCTCAACCGAGGAAGCCTGCGCAACGATATCTCTCGGTGGCCAAGCTGACACAGATGCCGCTGTAGCGGCGGCCAAGGCAGCGTTTACCAACTGGCGCCTGTCATCCAAGGCTGAGCGCGTTGAGCTGATGGAGACCATTCTTGACGTTTACATGCGCCGGTCCGATGACATGGCTGCAGCGATCAGCATGGAAATGGGTGCACCGATCGATATGGCTAAGGTTCAGCAATCTGGCACAGGCTCGGCGCATATCAAGGCATTCATCAATGCGCTGAAGGAATTTGATTTCGAGACGCCGCTGCGTGCCGGTGATGAGGATACACAAATCATCCGCGAACCTATTGGTGTTTGCGCATTGATCACGCCTTGGAATTGGCCAATGAACCAGATTTCGCTGAAAGTGATGCCTGCGTTGGCGACTGGTTGCACCATGATCCTGAAACCGTCCGAGCAATCGCCTCTTTCTGGCATGTTATTCTCGGAAATCATGGACGAAGCGGGCGTTCCGGCTGGTGTTTACAACATGCTGAATGGCGACGGACCGGGTGTTGGCAGCCAGCTGTCATCACATGCGGACGTAGATATGGTTAGCTTCACTGGGTCGACTCGCGCTGGTCGTGCGATCACGATTGCCGGCGCTGAAACCATTAAACGGGTCAGCCTAGAACTGGGCGGCAAAGGCGCAAACATCGTGTTTGCCGATGCAGACCCGAAAGCGGTCAAGCAAGGGATCATCCGTTGCTTTAACAATACCGGTCAAAGCTGCAACGCCCCGACCCGTATGCTTGTCGAGCGTTCGCGTTACGATCAGGCCGTTGAGGAAGCCAAATCTGCAGCGGAAAGCATCACCGTCGGTGCGGCAGCAAGCGAAGGGCGTCACATCGGGCCGCTGGTTTCTGAGATGCAATTCGAAAAAGTTCAGGGCCTGATCCAAAAAGGCATCGACGAAGGTGCGCGATTGGTTGCAGGAGGTATGGGTCGTCCAGAAGGATTGAACCGTGGTTTCTTTGTGCTTCCCACGGTTTTCGCAGACTGCAAAAATGACATGACCGTCATGCGCGAAGAGATCTTCGGGCCAGTTTTGTCGATGATGCCGTTTGATAGCGAAGAAGAAGCAATCGCGATTGCAAACGACACCGAGTACGGATTGACCAACTATGTTCAGACAACTGATGACGAAAAAGCCCGCCGCGTGGCGCGCGCTGTTCGTTCAGGCATGGTGGACATGAATGGCAAAGGTCGCGGGGCCGGTGCTCCGTTTGGTGGCATGAAGCAGTCCGGCAACGGTCGTGAAGGCGGCAAGTGGGGACTTGACGAATTCCTAGAAGTTCGCGCGATTGGCGGTTGGCCGGTCGAGTAATCCACCCGACATAATATTGAGAAGGCGGTCCTAAACGGCCGCCTTTTTCTTTGTTAGGATTGGTCGGCGTAAAGCCCAGGAACCAAGCCCTCGGCCAGTCTTTTGAGGTCCTCTGCTGGCGTGCCCGGTGCTTGCATCTCACCGTAGTGAACGTCGTAATTGCCCCCCAGTTTCGCCAACAGTTCAGATACATACCGTAGCGAGGCCACTTCACGCCCAATGTATTCGTTTCCACCACTTAGTAAGCGCGCAACTTTTCGTGTTCTGTAGTAGTGACGAGAGTTTCTCATGTCTGGCGAAGAAGGAACAATTGGCGCGTTCGCAGCCTGAGACATCCGCGTGATGCCGGTCCGCCATTCAGGCTCTGCCAATCGTCCATTTTGCATATCAGGAACTTTACCTGAACCAAAAACCAACAAGGCACCACCCTGCCCTAAATGACTAAGCATGCCTGAACGCGTTTGGCGCGCCGACAAAACGGTATCACTGCGATCTAGATCAACGGGAATAATGCGATCCGCGCCAAGAAATCGCTCGGCCTCTCGATTGGCGACGACTTTCAGATCGGGGCGATGATCCAAAAGTGCTGCGGCGTGTGCGAGGAAATCAAAGGTGCCGATTGGGTGGGTCGAACCAATAACGACGGCACCAGCAGAGGGGACATTGTGCAGGCCCACCGCCTGAATGCTTGTGCCCCCATTTCGCGACATAAGTGCCCAAATCAATTCGGGACCGATAAGCCCATCGAGTTCAATCAAAGCTTCCTCAGTCTCTCGAAGGGCAAAGAACGCCTGCCCCGAAAGCCCGCGGCTAAACAAGTCGACGGACTGCATCACTATGCGCAGGGTCTTTAAACGCAGGTCTGCCCCTTGCGGAATGCGAAGGCGTGCGCGCAAAAGCTCATCCATAGGGCTGTCAGGTTTTGATCGGAACAATGCTTACTGATCTCGGTTTTTCGTACTTGTTGCCCACGTTAGCATGGGCTCGCGGTATTGGCACACAGACAAGTCGAAAATCAGGTGTGGGGGTGCATCACAAAGCAAATTGGCTAGACTGAGTTTAAATGGACGATAGGCTACAATAAGAAACATAGGGTGACTGCTTTGAACGCTGGTATTGATGACGTCTTACTGAACTTTTCACCTGCGAGCCTGCAAATCCTAAACGCAGTGCTTGCCATCGTGATGTTCTCAATTGCCATCGACCTTAAGACACAGGACTTTAGGCAATTGATCACCGCCCCTAAGGCATTGTTAACTGGCCTATTTTCACAGTTTCTTGTATTGCCTGCCCTAACTTTCGTTCTAATATTGATATCCCAACCGCATCCCTCAATCGCTTTGGGATTGATCCTTGTCGCGGCGTGCCCGGGGGGGAATATTTCGAACTTCATAACGCATCGTGCAGGGGGGAATGCCGCGTTATCTGTGTCGATGACCGCGTTTTCCACCGTCGGCGCGTTATTCTTAACCCCCCTTAACATCGCGTTTTGGGGCAGCCTCTATCAACCAACCCGAGAAATCTTGCGCAAAACCGCTATTGATCCTGCATCCGTTGCGATCACGGTTGGGATAATGTTGGTGCTCCCGCTTTGTCTAGGATTGCTACTAAACGCCAAAAAACCAAACCTTACGGCGCGTATTCGCCAACCGCTCCAGTATCTTTCGATGGGTATTTTTGTTGCGTTTGTCGTTTTGGCCTTAGCCGCGAATTGGGGTGTTTTCCTGCAATTTGCTGGTGCGGTGGCGGCGCTTGTATTGATCCACAACGCGTTGGCCTTGCTAGGAGGGTTCACAACCGCAACCGTCGCAGGCTTGTCGCGCTTTGATCGGCGCGCTGTCATGATCGAAACGGGCATTCAAAACTCTGGCTTGGGTTTGATCCTGATCTTTGGCTTTTTTAGCGGCTTAGGCGGAATGGCCGTGGTCGCAGCCTTTTGGGGGATATGGCACGCGATTTCAGGCATTGGACTAGCCGCTGTATTGGCGCGCAGACCAGTGTCCAACTAAACGCGACTGAATCCAATCAGTTGGAATTTGACGACTTCATCCGCAGAAGAAGCGGAATGATCATAGCAACCAAAATCGCCGCCAATAGAAACGGGGCTCCCGGCAAGTACGTGCCAGTTTCATTCACAAACCTTTCAAAAACGCCGGTCATAGCCAAAGGCGCAATTACCGCAGCGACGGAGGAAAGTGAGGCGATCACACCCTGAACCACGCCTTGTTGATCTTCGCCCACCAGATTGGCGGCAAACGCGGTCATCAGTGGTGGCGCCATGTCTGACAGGGCCGCAATGGGTAGAAATATAACGACGGCCCAAACCGCTGACGTGAAACCAATCCCAACCAATCCGATCAAGGCGGCAAAAATTCCCAGCATCAGCGTTTTATGATCACCCAACCGTTTCGTAAGTCTGGGCAACACACCGGCTTGTACACCTGCAATCAGAAGGCCGTATGCCGAAAGCGTAAGTCCTATACGGAAGCCATCCCAACCAAAAACCTCACGGCCCCAGAATGCCCAAAGGGTAGGATAGACCATATTCGCGAACTCAAAAACGAACAGACAGACCAATGGAATTGCCAGTCCGGGGATCAAAAAAGCGCGTCCGATCGTGGCAAATGGATTGATGTCTCGTCTCCCAAAGGGTCGGCGGTTTTCAGGTTTCAAAGATTCCGGCAACATAAATAGGCCAAAGCCTACATTCAGCCCTGCCAAACCTGCAGCGATCCAAAACGGAGCCGTGATGTGCCAACCTGAGGATAGACCACCAAGTGCGGGCCCGAGCACAAATCCTAACCCAAACGCGGCCCCGATCATGCCAAACGCAGCGCCGCGTTCCTCGGGTTTTGCTATATCGGCGATGTAGGCTGTTGCTGTGATGTATGTCGCGCCCGCCATGCCAGCCACGATACGGCCTATCAGAAGCACCCAAAGCGATCCCGCCAAAGCCATAATCACGTAATCGACAGTCAGGGTTGCAAGTGCTGCTATCAGTATCGGGCGTCGGCCGAATGCGTCAGATAGACTGCCGACGATCGGGCCAAAAAGAAACATCGCTGCTGCATAGGCAGACATCAATATGCCACCCCAAAGGGCGCCTTCAGCAGTGCTTGCAGCCCCAACACGCTCCATCAGGTCAGGCATGATCGGAAAGACAATGCCCACGCCGATGCCATCAATCATCAACGTGGCAAGAATTATCAAAAAGGGACCATTTAGTTTCATGCGATACAACGACCTCAGATACTTGGAATGCGCAAGCAATTATGTCGACGCGATAGGGTTGCGTGGTTATTTGGCCTGCATCTCATTGCTAAGAAATGCTTCGGGGCTTTCGACTTCTTCAAGCCTTTTGCGGTTGATCCACCAGAACCTATTTCCAACATTGCGCAAAAAGCTTCTGTCGTGACTGACAAGAAGGCACGAAGTGTTATGCGCAATCAATTCGTCCTCAAGCGCCTCTTGCCCCGGAATATCGAGATGGTTTGTCGGCTCATCCAGCAGATAGAAGTTTGGGTTTTTTAGGCGTAGGATCAGCATAGCAAGACGGGCCTTTTGACCACCTGAAAGTGAGCTGATCTTCGTGTCCTGCATTTGCTTTGAGACCCCAGCTCCCGCCAGAACGCCACGGGCACGTTGATCGCCGATATCGAATTGGCTGGTGATAGCTTGCATCGGCGTGTCGTCGTCGGAAAGTTGGCTTAAATGTTGGTCTGAATACGCAGGCGCAATAGAGGGAGCGCATTTCACGACATCATCTTCTCCTGCCAGTGCTCGGTTTATCATTTGTACAAGCTGGGTTTTGCCTGTGCCGTTCGCCCCAAGAAGAACAATGCGATCCCCTTTGGTGATCCATTTCTTCCCAGTCTTATAGAGCAACCGTCCATCTGGTGTGGTAACCTCGACATCATCCAAGGTGATCAATGCTTTTGCATGGGTGCCGCTGTTTACCAGCTTTATGGCACCAGCACTGCGTTCCTGATGGGCAGGTTTGGCAGCGGCTTCCATTTTGTCTGCCCGTTGCGCCAATTGCTTTGTCTTAGTCAGCAACAAATCTGAGCCTGAGTTTATTCCGACGTTCTTCAACTTTGCCGCCTGTTTGCGCAGTTGCTGTGCCTTGTTCAGTTCATTCGCAAAATGACGCTCGTCCGCAGCGTCAGTTTCATCTAGGGCACTCCGCGCGGCGCTATAGGCAAGCGGAAACATGCGTGACCGTTCAGCTCGCAGGAAAAGGGTGCAATTGGTCGTGGCATCCAAAAATGCGCGGTCGTGGGACGTAATAACAACCGGCATTTCACGGGGCAGTGCGGCCAACCAATCCTGCAAAAGCGATATGCGATGAAGGTCGAGATGGTTTGTCGGTTCATCCAGCAACAACAGATCGGGATCGGTTATCCAGACAGCGGCCAACATTGCTGTGCGTTGCCAGCCCCCGCTAAGTTCGTTCAACGGTTTGTGTTGCAGGTCATACGGCACTTTTAATTCGTCAAGAACCACATCCACGCGCCAGCTTTCGTACTCGGCTTGTTCGGGCGGTAATGCGACCAACACCCAATCGTACAGAGTAAGCCCAAGTGCTTCGTCAGGAACGTTTTGCTTAACGTATCCAACTCGGAGACCCCGCGCGCGGGTGATTTCCCCAGTGGATTGCTCAAACGATCCCATAAGGCAGCCAAGCAATGTGGATTTTCCGCGCCCGTTCGCAGCGACCAATCCTATTCTGTCGGATTTCGATATCGTTAGGTTTAGATCAGTGAAGAGTGGGTCCCCAAGGGTAACGCCCAGGGCATTTGTATTGATGATTGTCATAATAAACTCAGGTCACATAGTGGTTAGGCCGCGATGCGGCTTAGGGCAGACCGGAAGGTGAGACAAATTCTCAGGTCAGCCCTGCAAACGGATCTGCAGGGCGGTACGGGGACCATGCTGAAGTCGACGGACAATACGCATTTTCAGCTTGTTCCCTCCTGTTGTTAAAGTGTGAACTTGCTAAGCGTAGTTTAGAAAACCAATTCGGCTTTGGCAACGGCCCTGAGTTCTGCAACCAATACGTTTATGGTCGCTTTGGCTTAAAGCTGCGATCCGGAGTGCCCACAAAGCACCTAGGTATCATCGGAAATTCCTCGGTCAGGAAGTAGGCATAGGACCCATTCGGATACTCCGGCGAAACTGTGAATGCGCCATTGCATTCGTCCAATGCCCCTGCGCCTTCGACGTATTTATAGTCTTCGTTAAAGGCGCCATCGTATTTGCCTGTTGGCTTAGTTCCACCCGGTCGACTGCCACTTTTGAGACGATAGGACGATGTCATTTCCTGAACGCGCCCGTTCACAACTCCGTTGATCGCATAGATCGGAAATCCATCAGCCGCATAGCCAATCAGTGGCGAATGGGTGTTCTTTGACCAGTCCAGCATCTCGACCAATTTGGTGGGCAGACCATGGTAGTGATATTTACCCGTCGGCTGCACATGTGCGTGACTTTCATCGAACCCTAGACTAAGAGCCCCGCCCAGCGCGTTGTAGGACCATCCTGATCGACGATCACCACGCCAAAATTCGGCGGCAAGCGGATCGAATAGCACGCCGTGCAGCGAGATACCAAAACTGAACCCCAACTCAAGATCGGTTATGCGGCGCGCAGCTTTCGGGTTGGCTGGAATCGTATAGCTTACCTTCTGCTCAGTTATTCGGTTCGGGTTGGATCGATTAGGAAAACGACCAACCAAATGATCAGGAATACCATTGCCCGTGATTTTAATCGAACTCCCAACTTGCTTAAAGCTAACAGCGTTTTCGCCTGCGGACTTGTTTGCCTTAACCAGAGAAATCGATCCCGCCTCAGTTTCTGTGTGATTTCGCAAACGGTGTTGTTGCGAAATCGCTGTCCCTGCGATCAGTACTGCAATCGAGACCGAGGTCATTAGCGTGACGTGTTTGCGTTTCAAAGGAAATCTCCTGCTACTCAATTAGATTGGTTTCGCATTGGCAAGACGATCAGCGATTGTCCATGCGAAACTATTGTTGGTTATCATTAGATCTGTGTGTTCAGTCGGATCGGATTGAAGATCGTAGAGTTCAGCCGTTGAATGATCATGCTGTATCAGCTTGTAACGCGCATCGCGGATCGCCCAGCCAGACTTTGAACCACCCTTGGAGTCGCCTGAGATCTCTGTGAATACAATCTCTCGTCCAGTGCTCGCATAATCAAAAAGTGCTGGAGAAAGATCAAAGCTGTCTTTGGTTGAGATCTTCACGCCTGCCAAGCCGAGTATTGTCGAATACAAATCGGTCGAGGCCACAAGTTCGGTGCCTTGACCCTGCAATACCTCAGGTCCAGTGACAACAAGAGGGACGTTTGTGCCGCCTTCGTACAGGCTGCCCTTTGTCTTGCCTTGCTTTGATGTACCGCGAAATAGTTGCCCCGGTGTCCCATTGTCACCGAGAAAGACTACAAAGGTGTTTTCTCGCTCGTCTGGTGCAATAGCACCCAAAACGCGACCCAACTCGCTGTCCATAGCCTCTAACGCCGCAAAGTAATAGCGGTCAGGGTTTCGTCGGATATCACGCTTATCGCCAGACAATTCTCCAAAGCTGTGAAGGTTCCGGGGTGGAGCATGAAAAGGCGTATGGGGCGCATTGTAGGCCAACCAAAGGAACCAAGGCGAGGATTGGTCATCGATCCAGTCTATAGCTTTGTCTGACAATGCCGAGGTCGCGTAGTCGGAAACCTTGATCCGCGTGCCCTGCTCTACCGCCGTCCACGATGTGTAGTCCGAAACACCCCCAGAAAGCGGGCCATAGAAGTAGTCAACGCCGAGTGTTTCGGGGTGATCCAGATCATTTCTCTCAGAACTGAGGTGCCATTTTCCGATCACGGCTGAACTATAGTCTGTTTCACGCCCCAAAACATCAAAGAGCGTTTCTTCGCTAGATGACAGCCCGTTGTGTTCACTGGGTGAAACTACGCCCGTAACGCCCGTGCGAAACCCATATTTTCCTGTCATAATCGTCGCCCGCGTGGGCGAGCACAAAGGCGCTGCGTAGGCTGCATCAAAAATCATGCCTTCGCCGCAAAGGTCTTCGAGGGTTGGCATCTTTGCAAGGCGGCTGCCCTCAACATGGCAAGGGCTTGCGTCGACACCCATGTCATCCGCGATCACGAGCAGGATATTCGGAGCGGTTTCGGCATAGCCAGCAAACGCCCAAAAGGACGCCAAGCAAGTTGCTGAAAGTAATCGGTTAAGGTTCATGAAGTGTAATACGGATGAGCTTGTAAATTTTGTCGCTCAATTTTTGAAAACCCCGTTTGGCCCTAGTCTTTACTGCCAGGCCGTTCTTCTGCTGCTTCAGCATATACGGCAATCACACATCCGGTTTCGGTTCGTGAAGTATGCTCTGTGCCTGCACCAAGCCATACAACATCACCCTGTTTGTAAATTGTTCCATCGTTGTCGATCAGTTCACCTTGGATCATTAAAAACTCCTCGGCCCCACCATGGCGATGAGGTGTAGAACTGGATCCGGGTTCCATTCGATAAATATAGAAACCTTCGTTGAGACGCGTATTCGGGTTCAGCTGAATGTAGTGGGTGCCGGTCTCAGACACCTCGGTTGGATCATACGCCGTAAAGACCCCTTCATCGTGAATATTCACAACTTTTCGCTCTTGCGGCAGAATTGTCTTCATCTTCGTCTCCTTGATATTGACTGCGATCATTACGCCCTCATTGTTAGTTGAGGAAAAAAAGATCGACAGTCACCCTGCGCCCCTTTCATCTATCAGTAGAGACTTAAACGGCACAGTCAAAATTTCTGGCCACTTGCATTTGGATTGTCCACAATCCGTCGTCCGTTTCATTCGTTGAGAGCCGATAAAATGCACCTTTCACAACGATCATTTTTTTAATAGAACGCAGCATTCTTCACTCAATTGGCTAGTCACATGACTCAGAATAAATCCGAATTGCTGATGCCCGCTGGCAATCTGCGCAAACTCAAGATGGCAATTCTTTATGGTGCTGATGCCGTTTATCTTGGAACGCCAGATATGTCGTTGCGCACCAAGTCTGAGTTTTCTCTGGAAGACGTGATTGAAGGTGTTGAATTTTGCCACAGCCACGGACGGCGTGCTTATCTGACGCTTAACCTTTTTTCCCACAACAAAGACATCCCGAAGCTGGCTGAATACATTGAGACGGTGCGCAAGGTAAAACCGGATGGTTTGATTATTGCTGATCCAGGTGTGTTTCAATACGTGCGTGAGCGCGCGCCAGAACTTCCACTGCATATATCGACCCAAAGCAATATCTGCTCATGGCTCTCAGTGAAGTTTTGGCAGGATCAAGGGGCTGAACTTTGTGTATTGGCACGCGAAGTTTCGTTTTCGGAACTCACAGAAATTCGTGAAAAATGCCCAGACATCAAGCTAGAGGCCTTTGTTCACGGCGCTATGTGCATGACCTACTCTGGTCGCTGTTTGTTATCGAACTTCATGGCAGAGCGCGGTGCCAATCAGGGCAACTGCGCCAACTCATGCCGTTGGAACTATACCTTCCGCATGCGGATGAAAGACGGCACGGTACAGGATTTGAACATCACCGACGAAAACGCGGATATGTTCGAGTTTCTGCTAGAGGAAGGCTGCCGCCCGGGTGAACTGATGCCGATTGAGGAGGACGCGCGCGGGTCTTACATCCTCAACTCAAAAGACCTTTGCATTATGCCAAAGCTTGATGAGTACCTTAGGATTGGTGTGGACAGTCTAAAGGTCGAGGGACGTGGCAAGTCTGAATACTATTGCGCAATCGTGGCGCGCGCCTATCGCATGGCAATTGATGACTATTACGCCGATCCCGAGAATTGGGACCCAAAGCCCTACATGCGAGAGCTAGAGGCCGTCGGAAACCGCGGCTACACGTTGGCGTTTCATGAAGGACGACTAACTAACTATTCTCATGACTACGAGCATACGGCTTCGCTTGCTCAGTGGGAATATGCAGGTGTTGTCACGGAAGTAACCGAAGATGCGTTTCTGGTTGAGGCCAAGAACAAATTAGTCGCCGGTGAAGTGCTGGAATTCGTTTCGCCAATCGCACGCGAAACCGTGTTGCTTCGGGCATATGACTTTGAGCGCGCCGACAACGGTAAACGTTTAGACGTTGTTCAAGGTGGTCAGAAAACCGTTATTCGCCTGCCATTCACACTGTTCGATCACGAAGACATCGACGATCTACGCGCCCGTTTTCCTGCCCTCTCTGTGATGCGGAAAGAACGCGCGTTGACCGAAGAACAATGGAACCGAGTTCGTTTTGACAAGCTGACACAAGGTTTGGAAATATCGGGCCGTGACAATCCAAAAGCCTATGCCCGCCGACGTGATGCTCTTGCCGAAAGCATTGGTGATGACGCCAATGAACGTAGGTTTAAGACAAATCGCGTGGGCACCGAAGGTTGCTGTGGCAAGGGTTGCAATGGCTGTCTAATATTCTGGCAAGACGATCAATACGCACACGCGCGCGAAGTGCTGTTGAAACGCAAACAAGGCGAACAGCTAAGCCGCGCCGAAGCCACAACGCTGAAACTACCAACCGCTGTTTCTTAAGGCTATTCAATCTTTCACATGCTAGGCCTCACCGTGACGGGCTGGGTACTATGTCGTGTTAGACTGATTTGACCTCAACTGAGTTGGTCCATGAATTACCCAGAAACCAAAAAAGACCCGGGCTTTTCAGCCTCGGGTCTTTGAATTTTTGGTAGCGGAGGAGGGACTTGAACCCCCGACACGCGGATTATGATTATCCCTGAGAGTTGTTCGGGCCGAACTCTAAACCCCTACAGAATA
>ERZ1048872.2489-NODE-2489-length-13126-cov-28.244128_pt1 | contig 13126 bp, 10 predicted proteins | sample MGYA00383100_ERZ1048872 | MGnify/ENA primary metagenome ERZ1048872 (study PRJEB29581, sample SAMEA5548370) | metagenome | biome: marine; feature: coastal; material: water | depth 50 m | study: Short-term variability in the microbial, nano- and picoplankton... | reverse complement strand
GCAATATTGGAAGCAACATGGTCGCCAATACCTTGCCAATACGGAGATCGAGCAAAGGCGTCATTTGGAATCGCGCGAATGAGAGGCCTGCAAGAATGGTCAAAATATAGACACCGCCTCCGACCGGGTAATCGGTCGCGTGAAGTAAAACGACCGTGGCAATCGCCGCGATACGCATAAGAAGATCGGGTCTTATCGCAAGTCGTTTTTTCTTGGCTGCGGATGTCTCGTCGTTTTGCTGCAAGACGAGTAGGTCGCCAATGGGAATGTTCTCCCAGTTGTCGGGTAGGTTCCTTAGGCTGGCGCTCAGCAATAACTCGGCTTCAAGGTAAGCAAGGCTATCCCCTCCGTGCTCGCGAAAACTAAGCGCACTGTCCAAATCCTTGCAGCGTAAAATGCGCGCCAACTCGGGTTTTAGGTCGCCTTTTGGAGCGTTGACACTTTGATTGGCCAGTACATCCTTGGCCCGTTCACCCAATGTCCGATAGTCGGCTTTCCCTGAACTCAATAAGGGAACCTCAGCCAGTGGAGAAACCACAATTACACTGGCCGGAAGACGCATTTTTTCAGCGAGTTGATCCCCAAGCGCTGTTGTTTGGTTTGGTTCGTGATGTTGAAGAAACACAACAATACCGCTGTCGTCACCGGACACATATGCACTATGCCCCTCGGCCCGAAGGGCGGCTTCAATCTCATCAAGGCCAACGCGCAACCCGAACAGTTTAACAAAGCGGCTGGCGCGACCAACAATCCGAAAATAGCCGTTTTCCAAACGCTCTGCGATGTCTCCGGTTCGCAAAAAGGTGGGGCGCGCTGGCTGCGCAATATCCCCGCGGGTGGTCGCATAACCCATCATTACGTTGGGACCTTGATAAACAAGTTCGCCAGCCGTTTCAGTCTCGGTGATGCGGCGGCCCATGCTGTCTTCGATCCACAACATCCCGCCGAGAATTGGCTTACCGATAGTGTGGGCGCAATCAGGCAGATCCATTGGCGGCACAAATGAAATCCGTGGCGCGGCTTCGGTTTGGCCGTACATGATCACTAGATCCCAACCGTCGTGTAGGCTCATCTCGCTGAACTTAATGCCCAATCGTGGGTCCAAACGGCCACCAGCCTGGGTGATATATCGAAGGGTCGGTAGATCGGATGTACTAAAACCCACCGATTCAAGAATTTCGAATTGCGCTGGAACGAGGGCAAGAGACGTTGTGCCTGTGCGTCTCGCTAGCTCCCAAAACTCGGGTTCAACAAGGCCGTCTGAGGTCAGAGCCAGCGTTGCGCCCGAGCACAAATAGCTGTTTAGAACCGACATGCCGTAGGAATAATGAAGCGCCAAAGACGTGATTGCCACGTCTTCAGCTTGGATCGCCAAGTAGTCTGAGATCGCTTTGGCATTGGCATCAATGTTTTCCGCCGACAGCATGACGAGTTTGACAGCGCCAGTTGTCCCTGAGGTGGACAAGAGAACCGCCAGATCATCCGGCATCTCGCACGGCTCCGACGCGCAGGAAAGAATTTGTGTTCCCTCGCTTGATGACGGATCAGGCAAAACGAGAAGGTTCGGTTGGTAAACCCCAACTATAGAATTTGGGCTATTGCTGGCGACTTGCCCCGTGGGAAGCAGAATAATGGGCCAGCCTGCGCGCAAACACCCAAGGTAAGCAGCGATCAAACCGACGGTTGGGGCGATTTCCATTCCGACTAGCGGGCGCACAATGCCGGCAGGCAGAACCTCACGAGCGTTTTGGACCCAAGCATCGGCCAAACTGATTAGATCGGCGTATGAAACGCTATCATCACCATCCAAAAGACAAATGTCTTGGCCAAATCTGGCGCAAGAAAACCAGAATTCAGAATTGGCATTGTCGCTCAGCATACGCTTTTATGGGTCAGTCCTGAATCCACATCAAGCTAAACAGCATAAGCGCAAAAATCTACGAGGTGTGTTTCGAGTGCTGAGCAATCTTAAACCTCAATCACATGCACATCGCGTGGAAATTGGGTAAGGCAAATCGCATCGTTTGCACGCACATGGATCGTTTCGCTAAGCTCCATGCCCCAGCCGTCCATCCACATACCTAGTATGATGTGCACCACGGAATTTTCCGGCAAGACCGTTTTGTCGTCAGGCCTAAAGCTGATGGTGTGTTCGCCCCAGTCGGGCGAATATCCAAGGCCGATGGAATACCCGATGCGGCTTTTCTTTTCCAAACCGTATTGATCCAAAACTGCCTGCCACGCGGCATGCACATCGTTGCACTGCGCGCCAGATTTCATCGCCTTCAGGACTTCGTCCATGCCTTCGCAAACCGCTTTTGCTGTTGTGATCAGGGTCTTTGGTGGTTCTCCTAGATGCACAGTGCGAGCGAGTCCCGCGTTGTAGCGCTTACGACATCCGCCCAGTTCAAACGCGATGGTTTGGTCTTTTTGAAACGTTGTGTCGGTCCACATCGGATGCGCAGTCGATGCAGCTTCGCCTGCCAGAACCAAAGGATGCAGCGCAGTCTGGTCACCGCCAAATTCTGGTGTGCCTTTGATTTGGGCCGCAATGATGTCAGCCATCAGATCGTTCTGCCGGACCCCTGGGCGCACTCCGTCATAGGCGGTTTGCATTGCTAAGCCTGCGATTTCAGAGGCCTGCTGCAGCATCACAATCTCAGCGGGGCTTTTGACCAGTCGCTGCCAATTGACCAGCAATTCACAATCTGACCACTGGCTGTCCGGCAACCCGTTTTTCAAATGCTCAACGGCGGCGGGGGTCAGGTAGTATACGTCAGCTTCATAGCCGACCCGCTTGCCGTTCAATCCCTTCGACTTCATCCATTGTGCCATGAACTGTGCGGGGTGGACCGTCTTTTGTTGTACGTAGGTCTCTGGAAACGCAATGACCTGTTCGTCAGGCAAGTATGTTGTAAAGGACGCTGCGCCAGCATCCATTTCACGGCCGATCCATGTTGGGTCTAGGTCTATCCCGACGACCATGATTTGGGGCGTATAAAAGGACCATGCGTCGTAGCCGGTCAGCCAATTAATGTTCGCAGGATCGCCGACAACCAAGACATCAAAGCCTTTGGCCTGCATATCAGAGCGCGTCCGGTTAAGTCTGTCGTCATATTCTGAGCGTGAAAAGGGAGGTGCCATATTCGTTTCTTCCTGCAGGTCAGTTAACGGACGTCGATCTGTATACAGCTTGATCTTAGGCATGCTCACCACTATTGGTGGATTGTGTCAATACGCAAGTCTCGTTGCCTATTGTCGATCACAACACTGATCAGGAGAGGGCAGTGAACGTTCAAGAAGCTATATATCCTCGGGGTAAAGAAGAATCCCAGAGTCAGCGATTTGATCGGATATATTGCGCGTTGCGAGACCGCATTTGCCTGCTTGCCTACCGTCCCGGCACCATACTGAGTGAAGTCGCTTTGGCCGAAGAGTTTGGTATAAGCCGAACCCCCATAAAGCGTGTTTTCAACAAGCTTGAGTTCATGGGCTTGGTGCAAATCAAAAACGGCGTTGGCACGATTGTCACCGATATCGATTTGTTAACCTTCAAAGAAACCTACGATCTACGCAAACGATTGGCCGCGATGATGGGTGAGTTATCGCCGGTTGAAATAACGTCCTCGCATTTGGAGCGGATAGATAGAATTTTAGCAGACACAGAAGACCTCAAAACAGATCGGGGTAACTTTGATGCCTTGGCAATCGTGGCCAACGACTTACAGCAGCTATTGCTGGACTTGACCGGCAACACGCCTCTGCGTGAAGTGACCGAGTTGTTGTATTATCGCGTTGCGCGCATCTGGTATACGTTTTTGCCTCAGTTTGGCTGGGACATCGTTTACGATGGCCAGCTGAGTGAGGTTCGTGATATTCGAGCCGCCATGGCCGTTAATGACATTCGCAGCGTTGGCCAGGTTCGAAGTGTCGATCTACAACGGATGATGACCCTATTGGGGCGCACCATGGTGGACGCATGAGCAACCTCAGTCAAACTGTTGAAATTCTGCGCGCATTGGTTGGATTTGACAGTACCTCGGGTAAGCCCACGCACGAAATTATTGCCTACATTCAAGAGTACCTTTCGAGCCATGGCATCGAGTCTTCTCTTAGTTATGACGACAAGGGCGAAAGGGCGAATATCTACGCGACCATTGGGCCACACGTCGCCGGAGGCGTGTTGCTTAACGGACATACAGATGTGGTGCCCGTTGATGGGCAGAACTGGTCCACGGACCCGTTTGTGCTGACCCAGAAGGACGACAGGCTTTATGGTCGCGGTTCGGTCGATATGAAGGGGTTCTTGGCCTGTGTACTAGGCTCTGTTCCATTGTTCAAAGACGCGGATTTGAAGCGTCCAATCCACATAGCCTTTTCGTATGACGAGGAAATCGGCGGTTTGGGCATGCCTGTATTGCTAAGTGCTATGGCTGACTATCCGGCCCAACCTGACGTCGTGATCGTCGGAGAACCGACCGGTATGAAGATCGTAACTGGCCACAAGGGTGGTTACGAAATGCGCACCGAAATCATTGGCCACGCGGTGCATTCCTGCGACCCGACCTTTGGGGCAAACGCAATCAATGCGGCGATGAAAGTGATCGCCAAGATAGAATCCATGGCGCAGGAACGCGCAGCGAACCCCATTTCAGGATCGCATTTTGTGCCAGCCTATCCCACGTTTAACATTGGCACGATTGAGGGCGGGGCAGCACGAAACGCGACAGCCGGTTGGTGCAATTTTGATTGGGACTATCGACCCATGCCCGGAGAAGACGGCGCTTTGGTTATCGCTGAAATCGAAGACTACGCGCGAACCGAAGTCTTGCCAGCCCTGAGAGCGATCAGTCCGGATACAGACGTGCGCATCATTACAGAGACCGCCGTACCACCGTTGGACGATTCAAACGCAGAAATGGCTGCGGCGTTCGTTTCGGCGGTCACAGGAATTAACAGCCGTGAAGTTGTGTCGTTTGGCACCGACGCTGGCTATTTCAGCGACGCAGATTTTTCGACCGTGGCCTTTGGGCCGGGCGATATCAGCCGTGCACATAAGGCGGATGAATACATACAACTCACCGAATTGGCCCAAGGGCTGACGTTCATGACAAAGATCGCAGAAGCCTTGTCCAAGGGTTAAGGCGCATAAGCAAAAACGAAATAAAAGTGGAACCAACAATGCTAAAGAACGACCAACTAGACGAATGGGATCGCGAAAACTTCTTTCACCCATCGACCCATCTCGCTGATTTTGCGCGCGGTGATTTGCCCAACCGGATCGTTACGGGTGGTAGTGGTGTCTACATCGAAGATCGCGATGGCAATCGTCTGCTTGACGGTTTTGCGGGTCTTTATTGTGTGAATGTCGGGTATGGGCGCACTGAAATTTCCGACGCAATCGCGGCGCAGGCAAAAGAACTGGCCTATTACCATTCCTACGTCGGTCACGGGACAGAGGCATCAATTACGCTTGCCAAAATGATCCTCGACCGCGCGCCTGAAAACATGTCGAAGGTCTATTTTGGTCTGTCGGGTTCGGATGCGAATGAGACAAACATCAAGCTGATTTGGTACTATAACAACATCCTCGGGCGGCCCGAGAAAAAGAAGATCATCTCGCGTTGGCGGGGGTATCACGGATCGGGATTAATGACCGGATCGTTGACGGGTTTAGAGTTGTTTCACAAGAAATTCGACCTGCCCTTGGCGCAGGTTATTCACACCGAGGCACCCTATTACTATCAACGCGCCGACCTGGCGATGAGCGAAGAAGAGTTCAGCGCGCATTGCGCTTCCGAACTTGAAAAAATGATCCAATCCGAAGGGCCAGACACCATAGCAGCCTTCATCGGCGAGCCCGTATTGGGGACAGGCGGTATCGTACCCCCACCCGCCGGATATTGGGCAGCGATTCAGGCCGTTTTGAACAAATACGATATCCTTCTGGTCGCAGATGAAGTCGTCACCGGCTTTGGGCGTCTTGGCAGCATGTTCGGATCAGAGCATTACGGAATTAAGCCGGACATCATCACGATCGCAAAGGGTCTGACCTCGGCATATGCGCCTTTGTCAGGCTCGATAGTGTCCGACAAAGTTTGGAAAGTGCTTGAGGAAGGCACTGATACGTTTGGCCCGATCGGACACGGCTGGACCTATTCGGCCCATCCCATTTGTGCTGCTGCTGGGGTCGCAAACCTCAAGCTGATTGACGACCTTGGTCTGGTCGAAAGCGCAGCGACGGTGGGTAAATACTTGAACACGCAGCTTTCCCAAGCCTTTGCGGACCATCCGAATGTCGGCGATGTGCGCGGCGAGGGAATGCTCTGCGCGATCGAGTTAACGGCAGACCGCGAAACGCGTGCGCCGCTTGACCCGAACCTAAAGGGCGGGCCGACGCTTGCAGCCGGTATGCTAAAACGGGGCGTGATAGCGCGGGCTATGCCACAAGGAGACATTCTTGGCTTGGCACCACCTATGTGTCTGACACATGATGAAGCGGATGTGATTGTAAGCGCGACAACTGATGCGTTGAACGAATTAAACTTGAGTTAGGCGTAGAGGGCTTTCGGCGTGAATGTACTTTGGATCATGTGCGACCAACTGCGCTGGGATTACCTGTCGTGTTCTGGCCATCCAACGTTGCACACCCCAAATATCGATGCGCTTGCTGCCAAGGGTGTCCGGTTTGATCGTGCGTATGTTCAGTCGCCCTTTTGCGGCCCCAGCCGGATGAGCAGTTACACAGGCCGCTATTGCCGAAGCCATGGCTCAACATGGAATGGATTTCCGTTGCGCGTGGGTGAGCCGACGCTGGGCGATCATCTGCGTCGAATAGGGGTGCGACCGGCGATCGTTGGAAAAACCCACATGGTTCCGGATCAGGCAGGTATGGAATGGCTTGGAATTGATCCCGAAAGCCATATCGGTGTGACACTGGCTGAATGTGGATTTGAGCCTTGGGAACGCGATGATGGTATTCATCCAAATGGCCCCTATTCACCCGACTCCGATTATGATGAGTATCTGCGCGCGCAGGGTTTCAACGGCGATAATCCGTGGGAAGATTGGGCAAACTCGGGCGAAGATGACGTGGGCAATCTGCTCAACGGGTGGCTATTAAAGCATTCGGACAAAGCAGCGCGTATTCCTGAGGAACATTCTGAAACACCGTATATGACCAACCGCGCTATTGAGTTCATGGAGTCAGCCGGAGACGAACCCTGGTTATGTCATCTAAGTTTCATCAAACCGCATTGGCCCTATGTCGTACCAGAGCCCTATGCCTCGATGTTTGGGCCTGACGATGTACCGCCAGCCATTCGAACCGAGGACGAGCGGCAAACTGATCACCCCGTTTTCCGCGCCTATCAAGACAGTCGGATATGTAAAACTGTCAGTCGAGAAGAAGTGCGCCAAGCGATTATCCCAGCCTACATGGGACTGATAAAGCAAATCGACGATCATATGGGCCGTTTGTTTAAATGGATGGAGCAAAAAGGCCTGATGGAGGACACTATGATCGTCTTCACGTCGGACCATGGCGATTACCTTGGCGATCACTGGATGGGCGAGAAAGACTTGTTTCACGATCAGTCCGTTCGCGTCCCAATGATCGTCTATGATCCCCGTACGTCGGCTGATGCAACCCGTGGCACAGTCAGTGAAGAGTTGGTTGAGGGCATCGACCTTGCCCCCACCTTCGTTGAGTTCTTTGGCGGAAAGGCGTTACCCCATATCCTCGAAGGCCGCGATCTTTCGCCTCTGTTAAGCGGGACGCCTGTGAAGTGGCGCGAATATGCGATCAGCGAATATGATTACGCGACCAGTGAAGCGCGTAAAGTACTCAAAAACGCTCAGGAAGACGCGCGGTTGATCATGATCTGCGATGCGCGTTGGAAGTACGTGCATTGCGAAGGCTTTCGCCCGATGCTGTTCGATCTCGAAAACGATCCGCAAGAACTTGCCGATCTTGGGGCTTCGACGGAACACGCCGGGGTTCTTACGCGGATGCACGAGGCGATATTTGAATGGTCGCGAAAACATCACGCGCGAATTACAGTTCCGCCTGAGCGGTTTGAGAAGGAATCGCGAAGTGAATCGCAAGGTGTCTTAATCGGGTATTGGGACGAAGACGAATTTGAAACCGAGACGGGTAGACCATTTTCGGAGCGCGTCTAGCGGTTAGCTCCAAAGCAATTCATGCCAGAACGAATAGTGCTCTGGCATGAGGTATTGCGGCAGAAAGATTCGCCTCAGGAAGTGGTGTCGCGGATCACAAAATGCTTGGTGCAAGTTTCCATCACTTCCCAAAACCCTTGAAACCCATCGGGAATGAAGAAAGAGCTGCCAGCTGAAAACTCCTGCCGCGTTCCGTCTTCATGGATAAGGGCACAGCGACCAGAGACGATGTAACAATATTCATCCTTGCCAGCGAACGCGTTCCACTTTCCCGGCGTGGACACCCATGCCCCGACAGATAGTTTTCCGTCAGGGCTTTTTGAAAACATCCAGATGTCCTGACAGGGATCACCCTCGACAACACAGTCTGGAATATCTGCCAAACGGCGCGACACCTGAGGGGCGGTTGCGTTCATTAAATCAATGACCTGTGGGATCATGGGACGTTTCCTTTTGTTCGCTTTGAAAGCCTAGATGACTTCGTCGTTCAGATAGTACCAAACGTATGCAAAGCGCTGACCCAAACGGCGGAAAGGAGTCAGCAAACCGTGGCTTGGCAATGGCGAGTTAAAGATCGGCAGATCAAACGCCTTGTCACTTTTATCACCTGCAACAAGCTGCGCCAGCCGACGGCCCGCTTGGGCTGAATACATCACACCATTGCCGCCATAACCCATGGCGTAGAAAATCTTCTCATTCGGGTTTGGCTGGAAGATGCGGGGCATCATGTCGTGGCTGACGTCAACCCAACCCCACCAAGAGTAGTCAAGATTGATATCCTCAAGCGCTGGGAATTTGCGTGACAGTCCCTTTTTTAACAAATCGAGGTGTTTGCCGTTTTCAGCGTCGCGTCCTGTCAAAGCACTGCGGCTACCAATCTGCATTCGGTTGTCTGGCAACAGGCGGTAATAGTGGCGCAGAGTGCGCGTGTCAGTCAGCGGTGATTTGGTCTGAATACCACATTCAGCTAGCTCGTCGTCGGTCAGAGGGCGCGTCACCAGTGAGTTCGACAAAATTGGCATCAGACGATGCTTGGTTTTCTCGTTCAGGCCGGGTGGGGTGTATCCAGCGGTGGCCAGTGCAACTGATTTGGCGCGGACGACACCACCGGGGGTGCGCAAGTGATGGACTCCGTTTTTGGTTTCCCAACCCATCACCGGCGAAGCGGTGTGGATTTTGACGCCAAGACGACGGGCCATTTTCACGTACCCAAACGCTAGTTTGGCCGCGTGGATACAGGTTCCATCGGGCTCCCACATGGCGCCAACGGCCTCCATGTCACGAACGTGATCTTCATGCAGCTCATCGCGACCCATAACGCGCGATTTGTAGCCAAAGGTATCGTTCAGCAGATCGCTCTCTTTTTGCAGACCGGCCATGACCTTCTCACGGTGCGCTATGTAGTAGTGACCGCCTGTTTGTGGATCACAATCAATGTCATCCTGCGCGATCAGATCTTCAAACAGCTCGAACGCCTCAGACACTTCGTTGTGCATGCCTTTCGCAACATCAACGCCCCAACGCTTAATCCACTGAGACCGCTTTAGTCGGCCCGATGAAATCTGCGCTTGGCCGCCATTACGGGTCGAACAACCCCAAGACACTGTGTTTGCCTCAAGAACCACTGCTTGAATGCCGTGGTTCTTGGCCAAATGGATCGCCGTTGATAGGCCTGTGTAACCAGACCCGATAACAACAACGTCAACATCCATATCCGTCGACACTGGTCCGTCATCTTCTGGGGGTGTCCCTGCAGATCCGATCCAATAGGTCGGTGCGTGATCGCGGTTGTGGCCCGGGCCGGAATCGGTAATCGGGTCGTATTTTGGATCATAGCTGGCTTTTGGCCAGTGGCGGGGAATGGTGTTGTCGACCATGGCGGGGTCTCCTGAAGCGAAGATGGGTGAAGGGATCAGGCCTTGAACATTGGCCGTGTTTTACGAAGTGCTTGCTTAACGACGATCATGCCGTCGCGAACGGTGAAAAGGTCAGCGCCTTCAGCTTCGATGCGCATGCCGTTTGCGTCGGTTCCAGAGAACGTCCATTCCGAAACGGCGCGGTCGCCTTGAACAAAGTGGCCGTGGTGATCCCAGTGTGCGTCTTTCATACCGGCCCAAACGCCGGAGAACGCCGTTGCGATCGCTGCGGCGCCTTCAACCTTGTTGCCATACTTTTCGTCGCCAGCGACTGTGAAGAACACGCAATCATCTGCGAAGTGAGTCATCACTGCATCGACATCGTGATTGTTAAACGCGTCGAAAGTGTCGGCTAGGTCTTGTGCGGTAAGGATCTTAGTCATCGGGGCGGTCTTTCTGAATACTTGGTTTGAGCAGGCAAGCCGCGCGATGCGACTGGACCCTAAATAACGGGAAGCGGGCAATCAGTAGCATTTCTGCCTAACTCTGATTCTGCCGTACTGCGCGCGGTCTACATTGCTATTTTCGTTGCGAGAATATAAACTTTTGCGTTCTAAGTTTCACAAATTGGAAACATTATTTTGGCCAAACAATCACGTGTAATAAACATCGGGGACGCCGACTTAAAACTGCTACGCATTTTTAAGTCCGTCGTTCAAAGTGGCGGGTTGTCGGCAGCAGAAAACGAATTGAACGTTGGGCGCTCAACGATATCCAAAAACTTGGCGGATTTAGAATTTCGCCTCGACTTGAAGCTTTGCAATCGTGGGCCGTCTGGGTTTTCCCTAACTGAGGATGGTGAAAAGGTACTGAGGGCGGCGGATCGCTTGCTTGATTCAGTTTTGGATTTTCGTGCCGAGGTTAACGAAATTAAACGCAACTTGGTCGGTACAATTCGGGTTTCTCTGTTCGATCAATGCGCCTCAAACCCTGAAAGCCAACTGGCGCGGGCGATCAATAAGTTCAACCAGCTTGCCCCCAAAGTTGATATTGAACTGTCGATTGAGCCACCAAACGTGATCGAAGCGATGGTGATCGGGGGGCGTTTGGATGTTGGCATCGTGGCCGAACACCGTGTTGCCCCCAGCCTGAATTACTCGCCGCTCTACGGTGAAAACATGTGCCTCTATTGCGGTAAGGATCACCAGTTTTTTGACCAAAAACCGGGAACGATTGACATCGAAGACGTGCGAAAAACGAACTATGCGGGAATTAGCGTGACCTCGCCCAATATGCACATCGGCCAAACGCTGAAATTGCGCCGTACGGCCAATGTGCAAAGCGAGCACGCGCTTTCGATTTTGATCTTGTCTGGGCGCTATGTGGGATTTCTACCGGACCATCTGGCCCACGATCATGTGCGCGGCGGTTTGATGAAGGCTATCTTGCCGGAAAAATTGAACTACCGAGCGAAGTTTTCGGCCATCACACGCCGCACACCAGAACCCGATCGCATCACAACGCTGTTCCTGAAAATGTTAGAAAATGAGCATGCCGGCTAGTGGCAAGTCTTAACCACACTTTAACAATTCTTCCCGCCGAAAGTTTCGCATGCGCTCGCGGGTTAGATCCATATAGTGGCGTTTGCGGCGCGTGAATTCTTGATCGTTGTATATTTCTCCGGCAAGCCAGCGAAAGCCATCCTCAAGCTCGTCAACGCTCATGTTGATGGGTTTGTAGTTTACATCAAACAATGTGCAGCGATCCCAATAGCGGTCTGTCAAAAGACGTCCAGATTGCTTGAGACGCTCATAAAGTGGAGTACCTGGGAACGGCGTTTGTACCGTCAACTGAACCTCAAGTAGATTTGATGCCCGAACAAAGTCTCGAGTTTCAGCAAATATGTCAGCGGTATGGGAATCGAGTCCCAACACAAACGTGCCGTTTACGCTGATACCAGTCGCTTGAATGCGTTTGATGGCGTCTAGATAATTCTCGAAACGCTTTGCTTTCCAATCGTGTGGATCCAGCCCTTGCAAACCCCTTACACTAGGGCTTTCGAGACCGATCAAGATTTGGCGACACCCAGCCCTGGCCATTAAATCCAGCAATTCTGGGTCATCAGCGACTGTGATATCTGTCTCGGTGAACCACCGCAGATTTAGGCCTGCCATCTGGCGTAGTAGTTCTTTGCCCCATTTTTTGTTCACAAATGTATTGTCGTCTGCGAATTCAACGAATGGCAAATCAACGGCCTCGGTCACGGCGCGAAGTTCACTGATCACCTTGTCCACCGGCTTTTGTTGATAGCTTGATGTGATGCGAATGCTTGCGGCGCAAAATTCGCAATTGATCGGGCATCCGCGTGAGGTTTGAACCGTCATTCGATTATACGATCGCCCCTTTAGCAAATCAAAACGGGGCTGAACGTAGTTTTCCGGTTTGAAGACGTCCTTCTTAAGCCCGATATATCGGGGCTTCATGCGGCCGGATTGAAAGTCATTTACCAACTCAGGCCATGCACCCTCGGCACCGTTCAAAACGATAGCATCTGCGTGCTGCTGAGCCTCATCCGGCATCAATGTCACATGAAGTCCGCCAAGAACGACAGGAATACCGAGGGCGCGATATCTGTCTGCCAGATCGTATGTGGCGTCGATCCGCGCGGTAAAGGAAGACAGGGCGACCATGTCAAACTCGGGTAGGGGACGCGGGACGTATTAGACAAATAGTCACAAATATCGCCGGCAACGCAGTTAAGTTCACTCTCGAGGGTTTTGTGTACATTGACGTTTCCGCCAATCCCAAATCGGGCCACCACAGCGTAGAAATTTCGATCCGAGATAGTGGGATCGGTATCCCTAGTGATCGGCTATCTGCGATTTTCAACGAATTTGAACAGGTTGAAAATGCCTGCAGTCGTATGTTCGAAGGAACTGGGCTCGGTCTTGCGATTTCGCGAAAACTTACCGGTTTGATGGACGGCTCTATTTCAGCAACTTCAGAGTTGGGTGAGGGTTCGGCGTTTTGTGTGAGAATTCCGTTGGAGGAAAGCCTTGTAAAACTTGCAGAACCGGCGACGCAACCAA
>ERZ1048872.2483-NODE-2483-length-13140-cov-17.029576_pt1 | contig 13140 bp, 8 predicted proteins | sample MGYA00383100_ERZ1048872 | MGnify/ENA primary metagenome ERZ1048872 (study PRJEB29581, sample SAMEA5548370) | metagenome | biome: marine; feature: coastal; material: water | depth 50 m | study: Short-term variability in the microbial, nano- and picoplankton... | reverse complement strand
TTCTCATTAATGCAGATGTCTAAAACATCTCTTGCGGTGAAGTTACTATCTGATAATAAAATACCATTCATTTCAGTTTTAACTGATCCAACGATGGGCGGTGTTTCTGCTAGTCTTGCGATGCTCGGTGACATACAAATTGCAGAGCCAAACGCAAGAATTGGTTTTGCAGGAGCGAGAGTGGTTGAGCAGACGGTTCGTGAGGAGTTACCAGAGGGTTTTCAAAGAAGTGAATTTTTGCTTGAGAAGGGTGCTATTGATATGATTGTTCCTCGATCAGAGCTTAGAAATAAAATTTTTCAAATACTCTCTGCGCTTCATCCAGCATCAGCTAGTTAATTTTTTAACTATTGTGTATTAAATTTTGAAGATATATTTAGCAAATCCGAGGGGTTTTTGTGCAGGAGTTGATCGCGCTATCGAGATTGTTGAGCGCGCCATTGAAAAACATGGACCTCCAATCTACGTTCGTCACGAAGTAGTCCATAATAAATACGTTGTAAAGAACCTTAAAAATAAAGGGGCTATATTTGTTGATGAAATTTCTGAGGTTCCAAGTGGGAGTGTGGTCATTTATAGTGCGCATGGCGTATCGCAAGCTGTTAGAAAAGAGACGAATGATATCTCAGCCATCATCTATGATGCTACTTGTCCACTCGTTACAAAAGTACATAAAGAGGTAACACGTCGCCAAAAATATAATCATCAGGTTATTCTTATTGGACATGCTGGGCATCCCGAAGTAGAGGGAACTCTTGGGCAGGCAACTGAAAATAATAATATCACCTTGGTTGAATCAATAAGTGACGTTGAGAAAATAGATCTGCAAAAAGATAGAGATATTTCTTTCACAACTCAAACTACCCTATCAGTAGATGATACAAACGAAATTGTAGAGGCCTTGAAAGTTAAATTTCCTAATATTCAGTCCCCTAAAAAGAGTGATATTTGCTACGCAACTCAAAACCGTCAAGACTCTGTTAAAGAGGTCATTAAGCATTCTCAAATCCTTATTGTAATTGGGTCAAAAAATTCTTCAAATTCCAATCGCCTTAAAGAAATTGCTGATAATAAAGGTAAACCATCTTATTTAATTGATGGTCCTGAGGATATTGATAATGAATGGCTTGATGGTATTAGTTCTATTGGCATAACTGCAGGAGCATCAGCACCTGAGATATTGGTTCAGGAGGTTGTTTCATTTCTAATGTCTAATGGTGGATCTGAAGTTATCGAGCTTGGTGGTGCAGAAGAGTCTGTGAGTTTTCCAATTCCAGCTCTACTCAAAGAATGATTTATTTATTAATCAATTTGGAGTTTTAAGTTAATGAAAAAATATGATATTTATGGCATTGGCGCAGCTATTGTGGATACAGAAGTTATTGTGAGTGACTCATTTCTAAGTGATAACGAAATTGGTAAAGGCCTAATGACACTTGTTGATGAAGAGCGTCAAAAATATCTGATTGATTCTCTAACAACACAGCGCATCCCTGTGAAGATGAGTTGTGGAGGCTCTGCCTGTAATTCTGTTGTAGCTGCCAGTCAGTTTGGCTCTGCTACATTCTTTTCGGGTAAAGTTGCAGATGATGAGGTCGGTGTTTTCTTTGCTAAAGACCTCAACAAATCTGGCGTTGAATTTCATCAGGTAGAGCCTTCAAATGGGGTAACAGGCAAGTGCCTCGTTATGGTTACGCCAGACGCCGAAAGAACTATGAATACAAATTTAGGAGCAAGCCTTGAGCTTTCTTATCGAGAGGTTGATGAAAAAGCTTTAGCAAACTCAGACTGGCTATACATAGAAGGTTACGTAGTCACTGATGATCAAAGAACTGCAGTTGCAAGAGATGCTATGAAATTTGCTAAACAAAATGGAGTTAAGACTTCTTTAAGCCTTTCTGATCCATTTGTAGTAGAAGTTTTTTCTGAAAATATTAAAACTATTATTGGCGATGATGGCCTTGATCTCATTTTCTGTAATGGTGATGAGGCTAGAAGTTTCACTGGGACACACACAATTGAGGCTGCAGCAGAGGAGTTAAAAAAATATGCAAAGACTTTTGCAATTACTAGGGGACCTGGTGGATCCTTAGTATTTGATGGAACTCGTCTAATACAAACTGCTGGAGTAATGGCAAGTGCAGTCGATACGAATGGTGCAGGGGATATGTTTGCAGGCTCTTTTTTGTTTGCTTTAGGTCAGGGCAAGGACTTTGGTTGGGCTGCTGATTTTGCTAATGCCGCTTCTTCAAGGGTTGTAAGTCAATTTGGGCCAAGAATTAAAGCAATTGAGTATATTAGTCTCAAACAACAATTTAATCTTTAATTACTGGGTATATTAAAAGTAAGTACTCATTGAAATTTATTGATTTTCCTGGTATATAAAATTATTGTATACTGGCACTAAACTAAGTAAGTGACGTAATTTATAATCTTTTTATATATTTTTTGAGGCACATAATGAAAAAAACGGTCAATAGATTATTCCAACTCAGACAGGCCCTTGATGAGTGTGAAAAAGAGTTTGGTTTGAGTGGTTACTCGGAAGTAGAAAGAGCAGTGTTCTCTTATATTACCTCTAATGCTAATGTTACGATTACCTCAATTAAAAATGACCCATACTTCTCAAAATATTCTTTATCCACTATCAAAAGAGCAGTTCTCTTTCTAACATCAAATAGAATTATAAGTGCAGATCAATCCTCTGAAGACAGGAGAGAGATGATTCTTACCTTGCAACAGTAATTTTTTTTGGTATAGTACAAACATTATTAATGTAGTGCTATTAAGTGAGCGAAGCCTATAGAGACCTCACTATAATACAATCCAATAGGACTCGACTGATACTGCAAGCAGCGAGTAACAAATCAATACAGAGTGGTTTCCACAACATACTCGCAGATGAAGGTTAACAGAGGAATCGATTACTACCTTCTAAAAAACCTGAAGTGGCTTGCCTAATGACCACTTTATAAAAAAGTGTAGGAAAGGTTGTGGATTGACTGCCAGTACCTTGAATAAAACAAAAAAATAACAGTTGAGGTTGTGATGTAGGGCATCACAAATTTAAAGAAGTGGAGGGGCATCTTTGGATGATAACGACCACTTACAAAAAAGCGTAGCGAGTCTGACTTTGTATCCTAATTTACAGACTTAAAGCGAACGATAAGGGGTTAAAATGACTCAAAGATACATACCAGATAGCGACACTTTTGCTATTCTTGATAGAGCTCGGAAATTAGTGAAAGGAGAGCTATATGAAATCTGAAGCTCTAGAGTTCCAACCTCAAATAATAACCTTTTTCATAGTCGTCTTTTGTTATCTAATTAATGGGCCTTCCTACCCCTTTATAGGCAATCTTATCTGGCTCCCCTTAGGAGCGATGTCATTATGTTTTTTATTGTTTGGATTTAGGGTGGTTGTTGCTGCTATATTAGCAGCACAGTTTTCTGAATTTTGGTTTCACTCTCAACCTTTTTTTGATCAGGTAGTGCTGGTTCAAAGTTTTTCTGGAGTAATTGGGCCGGCTCTTGCTATTGCGACTATGAGGTTTTTCAAACTATCTAATTTTTTTGATGGGGAGATACTTGTATTTCACCACCTTATTTTTTTAGCAATCTTAACCGCGTTATTTAATACGCTCATTTCATTTTTTGTGTCTTCATATATTGTTTCAAATGGCCAAGATTTAGAGATAATTAATGCGACCGACTTCTTAAGGAACTACTTAATGGGGGATATATTGGGCTGCTTGATAGTTTTATTTTTTGCAGCTCTTGTAATTGTTCCTTTAATTAAGTACTTTTTTCCAAAGATTGCTCCTTCAGAATAATTTTTTGACTTAGAATATTTTAGCTCATTCATTAAACCGAGCTAACTAAACCAGTGACTTAACAATATCACTAATTTTTTTAATTCTAAATTGATCAGTCTCCATAACTTCTTTTACTACCAAGGTCTTTTGATTCTTTAGTTGAAACTGCTGAGGTTTTGTTTGGATTAGATTAATAATTTTGGATGTGTCGATACTATTCTTTTCATTTAAAGTAATTTCTGCCTTATCGTCATAGATATTGATTTTAAGAATTCCAATATTTTGAGAAAAATTCTTTAGCGAGGAGGATTCGAACAAGTTACTTGTTGGGTCTGGAAGAAGACCAAAACGGTCTATCATTTCAATCTTAAGATCTTTCAATTCTTCCTCATTATTCGCACTAGCAATTCTCTTATAGAGGATTAATCGTTCATGAACATCTGGAAGGTAGGTGTCTGGAATAATACAGGCTATACCAGGATTAATCTCAACCTCTTCAGTAAGTGCCTCTTTTATATCTAGCTGTTTATTATTCTTAATGGCATGAATTGTTCGTTTCAATAAATCATGATAAAGATTAAAGCCAATTTCAGAAATTTTCCCACTTTGATTTTCTCCTAGTAAATCTCCTGCACCCCTTATCTCTAAATCATGATTGGCCAACATAAAGCCAGCGCCAAGCTCCTCTAATGAGGCAATTGCATCAAGACGTTTCTTGGCATTTTCAGTAATGGATTGATGAGACTTTATGACAAGATATGCATATGCTTTGTGATGCGAACGTCCAACTCTTCCTCTTAATTGGTGAAGCTGCGCAAGACCAAAATTTTGCGCATTATTTATAATAATGGTGTTTGCACTTGGGATATCTATTCCAGTCTCTATTATTGTTGTGCATACTAAGACTTGAAAGCGCTGATGATAAAAATCAGTCATTATTTGTTCAAGTTCTTTGCTTGGCATTTGACCATGAGCAATTCGAATCTTTAAATTGGGCATAAGCACTCTTAATGACTCAGCCATATTGTCTATAGAATCGATATCATTATGAACAACAAAGATTTGACCGCCTCTATGAATCTCTCTAGAGCATGCTTCAACTATTGTATTGTCATTCCACTGATCTACAAAAGTCTGAATTGCTGTTCTTTTTGCAGGAGGTGAGGCAATAATTGAAAGTTCCTTTAAAGATCCTAGGGCCATATTTAAGGAGCGTGGTATAGGGGTTGCAGTCATCGTTAATATGTCGCTTTGACCACGGATTTTTTTTAATGATTCTTTTTGCTTAACCCCAAATCGATGTTCTTCATCAATAATAATAAGCCCTAATTTTTGATATTTAATGTCACCTTGGATAAGTTTGTGAGTTCCTATAATAATATCAATTTTTCCTTCCTTTAGATTCAGCTTGATTTGTTTTTGTTCTCTCGCATCTTGGAATCTAGATAAAGATTTAATAACAATAGGAAATTTTGAAAAACGATCATTAAAAGTTTGGAAATGCTGATTAGCTAATAGGGTTGTGGGTACTAGAATGGCTACTTGCTTTCCAGACTCAACTGCTAGAAAAGCTGCCCTCATTGCAATTTCAGTTTTCCCAAAACCGACATCACCACAAACTAATCGATCCATTGGCCTATCAGACTGCATATCTAATAGAACATCATCCATTGTTTTAAGCTGATCAGGTGTTTCTTCAAATTTAAAACTTGAGACAAAAGAACTATAGGAGTCATTGGGAGCTGGATAAGAAAATCCTTTTTGAGATTGTCTCTTAGCATAGATTTCTAGTAGCTCGGCTGCCACATCATAGAGTGCTTCAGCTGCTTTTCTTTTTGCTTTTATCCATTGCTGGCTTCCAAGTTTGTGAAGAGGTGCGTGATCAGAGCTCACACCAGAATATCTTGAGATCAAATTAAGGCTGGTTATTGGAACCATTAATTTTGATCCATTTGCATACTCTAGAGAGAGAAAGTCTTGTTGATTTTCATCAAAACTTCTGCTTTCAAGTCCTAGGTATCGCCCCACTCCATAGTGTTCATGTACAACCGGATCTCCAAGTTTAATTTCAACTAAACTTTTTATTGCTTCATCAAAATCTTTATGTTTTGCTCGCCGTCTACGCCGTTGCTTAATGGCATCCTTACCGAATAAATTATTCTCAGAAATGATTGCTATTTTTTTAAATACAACACCCTCGTTGAGACTGGCACTTGTAATACAGAGTTTTGAGCTGTGATTAATAAAATCAATCCAATCAGAGCATTGAGTGGGATTCAGTTTATAGGACGATAACAAATCTACTAAAACGCTCTGTCTTCCATCCGATTCGCATACAATTAAGACCCTTCCCTCAAAATCCTCAATAAATTTGATTAATTTGTTAAGTGGGTTTTTTGCTTGAGCTTCAATTTTGAGGGGTGGGAGTATTGAGGATGTAAAATTAAGGCCTGCCTTCTGCTGTATTTTTGAAGTCTGTATTTGTATCAGTTGTTTTTCATTGAGTGAGCTAAAAAAATCATTACTATCCACGAAAACTTTATTGATTGGAAGGGGAAGTCTTTCCAGTGAACTTTGACAATAATTAAACCTTGATAATAATTCAATACTCTGATTTTCTAGTAACTCATCAAGCCCTTTTTGATAAACAATCATTGAGTTATTAGGAATGTAATCAAACAAAGTATTTGTTCTATCAAAGAATAATGGCAAATAGAACTCAATTCCTCCAGGGTATCTTCCTTCACTGACTTCTGTATATATAAAGCCATCAGTATTTCCAAACTCAGACAGATAGTTTTCCTTGAATATATTAATGCTTGCACTATCGGAAGCAAATTCTCTAGCTGGCAAAAGGTGAATTTCCTCAATCACCTCTATGGATCTTTGGGTGGATGGATCGAAGGACCTTATAGAATCAATCTCATTATCAAAAAGGTCAATTCTGAATGGATTTGCTGCGCCCATAGGGTACAGATCTATCAGTGCGCCTTTTATGGAAAACTCTCCTGGCTCCATTACAGTTGTTACTCTTCTATATCCAATTTTAATTAAGCTTTCAACAAATGAATCAATCTCAAGGCTCTGTCGAGTCTTTAAATTTAGGCTGTACTGATTAATGTATTCCTTTGGGCACAATCTTTGGGAGAGCGTTTCAACTGTTGTAACAACAATTGCACTCTCGATAGATAATAACTTGGATAAGGTATGAACCCTTGATGAAATAATGTCAGGATGAGGAGAGAAGTGATCAAAAGCTAACACTTCCCAGCTATCAAAATCTAATATTTCTACAGATGTTCTAAAAAATAAAAGCGCTTTTTTAATTTCATCATGATGTGCAATGTCTCTCGCAATATAGAGAACAACACAATGATTTGATTCTGCAAGCTCTATAAGTGCAAGAGCTTCTGAGGACCCGAATAATGATCCCCAATAATTTTTTTTTAAGTCAGAGGAAAATGACCCAGATTCTTGCGGATAGACAATACTCATAAGACGTGAACATTTTCCTTTGCGAGCATATTTATTAATTGAATTGTTGGCAAACCAATAAGACTGTTAGGGTCATCACCCGCCATACTGTTAAATAATGCTATACCAAGACCTTCGGACTTAAAGCTGCCAGCACAATTGAGAGTATCCTCTTTAGATAAATAATTTAAGATTTGACTATCTGAAAGTATCTTAAAATTTACTTTGTAATATTCAACATGAAGCTGCATTTCTGAGGTGTCTGTATTCAGGAGCGCTAATCCTGTGAGAAAGTTTACGTTCCTTCCAGAGCTTTTTTTTAATTGTAAGAAAGCATTTTCATGAGTGCCAGGCTTCGTTAAAATTTCATCTGCTCCATTTTCGCCAGAATCAAAAGTGGCAACTTGATCTGAGGCAATAATTAGACCTGAATGAGTTTTAGCTACTTCTAGAGCTTTTTCTTTAGAAAGACGAACAACTAAATCAAATGGAGACTCGTTGTCTTTTCTCATTTCATCAATCTCTGGAGCAATGACATCGAAAGGCAAACCTAGTTTATCTAGAATAGCTCTTCTGAATGGAGATGATGAGGCTAGAATGAGTGACACTGCGCGTTTAAAAATTGTAAAATAATCTAATATTTTACTTCAATCGGGCTGAATTAATGGGCTTATCAATAGTAGTTGCAATGGATAACAATGGGCTGATTGGTAAAGATAATCAACTACCATGGCACTTGCCTGCCGACTTAGCCTATTTCAAAAAAATCACAACGGGTAAATCTATATTGATGGGAAGGAAGACCTACGATTCAATTGGACGGCCATTACCCAATCGACGAAATATAGTCATTACTCGCAATACAAAAATAATAATTCCTGAATGTGAAGTTGTCTCTTCAATTGACGAGGCACTTTTATTAACTGAGAATGAAAAGGAAGTTATGGTGATTGGAGGAGCAAGTTTATGCGAGCAATTACTGCCCAAGGTAAACCGTCTTTACATCACTAGGATTGACTCTGAGTTTGAGGGCGATATCTATTTCCCAACTTATGACGCTTCAAGTTGGCACCAAGTTAGCGCTGAGTCTCACCCAAAGGATATTGCAAATAACTACTCCTATCATTTTATTGTATTAGAGAGAAATTCATGAACAAGCTAATTATTCTAAGTTTAGCCATTCTTTTTTTATCGGGCTGCGTTTTTACCAAAGTAGTCACTGTGCCTATGAGAGTTACAGGCGCTGTTATTTCAGTCATTCCAGTTGTGGGTGATGGAGTTGATAGTATTTTAGGGACTAGCGCCGATGTAATCGACGCAATACCTATTTAAATTGCCTTTAAGTGTTGTTTGTCTTGGGCAGCCAGAACTTCTTTTAAGGCTTTCGGCATAACCTTGACAAAGCAAAGTATCTCTTCATCCCAGTTATTTAATATTTGGCCAGCGATTTTTGAGCCTGTATATCTGTAATGCTTCTTTGTAAGTTCAAACAGCTCTGAAACAGATGCTTTATCCATAGGATCAAAATCAATCATTGAGGCATTAGCTCTTCCTTCAAGTGTTTTATTTGGATTATAAACATAAGCAATACCTCCACTCATGCCTGCTCCAAAGTTTCGACCAACCTCTCCTAGAATGACTGCTCTTCCTCCAGTCATGTATTCACATCCATGATCACCAATACCCTCAACAACAGCAACTAAGCCAGAGTTTCGAACACAGAATCGTTCAGCCACTTGACCCGAGAGATATAATTCACCACCGGTGGCGCCATAGCCACAAACATTACCTGCAATAATTTCGTTTTGGGATGAAAATGTTGAATCTTTGGGAGGATAAACGATGACACGGCCACCAGAGAGTCCTTTTCCAACATAGTCGTTAGCATCACCCTCTACAGTAAGCGTAATTCCATTCGCAAGAAAGGCCCCAAAAGACTGGCCAGCTGACCCTTTAAAATTAATATGAATTGAATCTTCTTTAAGGTTATTCCCATTCCTATATTTAACAACATGGGAAGATAGCATTGCACCAACCGCCCTATCAACGTTAGAAATGACAGAGTCAAATTTAACTGGAACATCCTTCTCAATTGCCTCTTTTGATTTGACAATTAAATCAATATCAAGTTGCTCTTCAAGCTGATGATCTTGTTTCATAGTTTGATAGGTTCCGGCATCTCTATATAGATTTTCAGCTGGAGTCAGTATTGCACTCAAATCAATTGAGTCTTGCTTCCAGTGATTGATAGCTTTATTCATCTCAAGCATATCTACTCTTCCAACCATATCAGTTAGTTTAGAAAAGCCAAGTTCAGCCATAATTGTTCTTAACTCTTCAGCAACCATGAATAAGTAATTAACGACATGCTCTGGCTTGCCAGTGAATTTTTTACGCAATACTTTGTCTTGCGTCGCAATACCAACTGGACAGGTATTTAAGTGACACTTTCGCATCATAATACAGCCAAGCGTTATTAATGGCGCCGTTGAAAAGCCAAACTCTTCTGCACCTAATAGCGCGGCAATAGCAACATCTCTTCCAGTTTTGAGTTGACCATCAGTTTGAATGACAACCCTTGAACGAAGGTCATTCATGACAAGAGTTTGATGCGTTTCAGCAACTCCTAGCTCCCAAGGAAGGCCTGCGTGCTTGATTGATGTCAACGGAGAAGCACCTGTTCCACCATCATGACCTGCAATAACGATATGGTCAGATTTGGCTTTAGTGACACCAGCTGCAACTGTTCCCACCCCAACCTCTGAAACCAATTTGACACTTATACGAGCATCTGGATTTGAGCGCTTAAGATCAAAGATAAGCTGTGAGAGGTCTTCAATAGAATATATATCATGGTGCGGTGGAGGGCTTATAAGGCCAACACCAGCAGTTGAGCATCGAATTTTTGCAATACCTTCATCAACCTTTCCACCAGGAAGCTCGCCACCTTCCCCAGGCTTTGCACCTTGAGATACTTTGATTTGAAGTTCATCCGCATTATTTAAATAATCGATAGTGACTCCAAATCGACCCGAGGCAACCTGCTTGATAGCGCTGCGACGTGAATCACCATTCTTATCTGGAGTCCATCGCTTCGAGTCTTCACCACCCTCACCAGTATTGGACTTTCCACCAATACGATTCATGGCTATGGCGAGTGATTCATGAGATTCAGCTGATATTGAGCCAAAACTCATTGCACCTGTAACAAATCTCTTAACAATCTCTTTTGCGGGCTCGACTTGATTAATGTCAATGGAGTTGCCATTTTTGAAAGACATGAGGCCACGGAGTGTACAATTTCTTGTGCCTTCTTCATCTGATTTTTTTGAAAATTCCCAGTACGCATTTTGATCATTTCCTCGAGCAGCCTGCTGTAAACTCGTGATAGTTTGAGGTTCCCACATATGCTTTTCGCCACCACTTCTCCAGTGATAGTGCCCAAGATTATCTAGTGACTTTGTAACAAAGGCTTTTTTATGCTGCTCTTCAGATTCTGTTTGAACCACATCAAAACCTACGCCACTAATTCGACTCGCTGTCTCAAAAAAGCATTTATGCATGATTTCATTCGATAAGCCGACTGCCTCAAAAATTTGAGCTCCTTTATATGAAGCGAGCGTTGAAATACCCATTTTTGCCATCACTTTTAGCATGCCCTTGGCAATTGCTTTTCGATATGAGTTAACGACAGCATGATCATCTTCAAGATCAATTAGTTTGTCTCTTCTTGCCTGCCATAATGCCTCAAAAGCGAGATATGGGTTAACAGCATCAGCACCAAATCCAGTCAAAAGGCAAAAGTGATGAACTTCTCTAGCCTCACCTGTTTCAACTATGATACCAACCTGTGTGCGTTTGTGATTTGCAACCAGATGACGATGAACTGCAGATGATGCCAGAAGAGCGCTGACAGCATTTCGATTAGCATTTATTTTTCTATCTGACAAGATGACAAGGCTATGACCATCATCAATGGCTTGAGTGCTTTGATCACAAATTGAGTCAAGCATGTCACTCAAATTATGACCATTATTGATATCATAGGTAATATCTATCCTTTTACTGGTCCAGCCTCGATGGTCACAATGTTTCAGGGCCGACATTTCCTCATTGGTTAAGATGGGATGCTCAATCACGAGTCGATGAGCATTTTCCTCTTTATTGCTAAGTAAATTACCCTCAGGCCCAATTGCGCAACTCAAAGACATAACTACTTCCTCTCTTATTGAGTCAATAGCAGGATTTGTAACCTGGGCAAATAGTTGTTTAAAGTAGTCGTAAATGATTCGAGATTGATCGGATAGACAAGCCAGTGCAGAGTCATTTCCCATAGATCCTACAGGATCTCTGAGCTCACTGACTAGAGGTAATAACATGAACTGAAGTGTTTCAGTGCTATAACCAAAAGCCTTAAGTCGGTTAATGAGAGTCTCAGGATAAAAACCTTTTGAGTCACCATGAATTTTTAGATCTGATAAAACTATTTGTTGATTTTTGAGCCAGTCACTGTATGGATTTTTTGATGCAAAACTATTTTTTATTTGCTCATCGTCAACTAACTGTCCTTTTTCGAAGTCAACCAGAAACATTTTTCCAGGCCTAAGCCTGCCCTTAGTTTTTACGTTATTAGTCTCCACATCAACAACACCAACTTCTGATGCCATGATGACTCTATCATCATGAGTTAGGTAGTACCTTGATGGTCTAAGACCATTTCTATCAAGAACGGCTCCAATATAGCGCCCATCAGTAAAGGCTATCGATGCAGGGCCATCCCATGGCTCCATCACATTTGAAAAATACTCATAAAAGGCTTTTTTCTCGGCGCTCATTTCTTTATCATTTTGCCAAGCTTCAGGGACCATCATCAATATGGCTTCTTGAAGGGAGCGTCCATTCATCAATAAAAATTCTAGAACGTTGTCAAAGCTTCCTGAGTCAGAAACTTCAGTTTCAATAACAGGCAAGGTTTTAGATAAATTGTCACCAAAAATATCACTTTTGAGATCGCCTTCTCGAGCTCTCATCCAGTTATAGTTCCCTTGACGAGTATTAATTTCACCATTATGTGCCATGAATCTGCATGGCTGCGCTCTATCCCAAGAAGGAAAGGTATTAGTTGAAAAACGAGAATGCACCATAGCTAAGTAGGTGCTAAATTTCTTATTACTGAGATCAGAATAGAATTCTAGTAACTGAGACCCCATTAACATACCCTTGTATATGATTACTCTTGTCGATAGACTGCAAATATAGAAAAGTAATGCCTGTGAGATAGACTCATCAGTTCTAATAACCTGAGAAATATTTTTTCGGATAACATAAAGAACTCCCTCAAAACTCTCTTGATTTAAGTTACCAGTGTTTTGAATGATTAACTGCTTGATATTTGGCTGAGAGTCACGAGCTGTATCACCAACATTCGCTTTTTTTGAGTCAACAGGAACATCTCTCCATCCAACCAAGGTTTGCCCCTCATCTTTGACCGTTTTTTCAACCATAGACATGCAGAGATCTCTTTCTTTTTCATCTTGAGGAAGAAATATATTGCCTACACCATAATTACCTGGAGTCACATCTAGCCCAAAAAGGGTTTTTATCTCCTCAATAAAAAAGTCATGCGGAATGTTTGTCAGTATTCCAGCGCCATCACCGGTATTTGCCTCGCATCCACAGGCACCTCGATGATCCATACGAGTTAACATTTCCAAAGCATCTTGAGTAATTTTATGAGACGAATCACTTTTTAGATTGGCAATAAAACCAACACCACAATTCTCTTTCTCGTTGGCCGGGTGATAAAGCCCACGCGCTTTTGGCAAATGTAATTGCTTATTTTTCATAAAAT
>ERZ1048872.2481-NODE-2481-length-13145-cov-10.471963_pt1 | contig 13145 bp, 12 predicted proteins | sample MGYA00383100_ERZ1048872 | MGnify/ENA primary metagenome ERZ1048872 (study PRJEB29581, sample SAMEA5548370) | metagenome | biome: marine; feature: coastal; material: water | depth 50 m | study: Short-term variability in the microbial, nano- and picoplankton... | reverse complement strand
ACAATGGCGAAATACGTATTATTCAGCCGAGTTCTTTAACTTATCAATTTAATTTATCGTTAGTTTATAAAAAATCACCTCGAGAAGTTCACAAGGTTGATTTACTTAAAGAGGCGTTTGCTAAGGCATTTTAGTGTGCAATTATGCCGTAGCTGAAACTGTCACTATTGAAGCAAGCGTTGAATCAGTCGTTGATTTCACCGAGAATTAATCATTTTCAAATATAGCTGCCGCAGGGAAGGTATAAATCATCAAAGGTAACCGCTAGAAAATAAAATGTTTTGTATAGTCCTTGGTTTCTGTAGTTGTCCAATGGGCTAAAATAAGCGACGCAAGAGCAAAAGCCAACGGTATTTTGTCTCACTTGAGCAGCGTGTTATACGCTGGTAAATTCCGTACTATACTTTAGCACTCCTTCAGAACCACTTAGCGCCCCAGAAGTTAGTTCGATACCCATAAACACATTTTCTGGCACATCGTACTCTGATTTTATACCGTAACTAGTAGACGGTTTAAAACCGAAACGAGGATAATAATCGGGATGTCCTAAAACAAATACAGCTGACACCCCTCGTGACTTGCATTCTTTTAAACCTGCTTCTACTAACTGTGAACCTATGCCTTTATTTTGAAACTTTGGCTTAACAGCCATTGGTGCTAAGCCATAAACATTAACATCGGAACTGCCTTCCATAGTCACAGGTGAAAACATGATATGCCCTACAACCTTCTCATCAACTAAGGCAACCAAGGATATTACATTTTCAATATTTTCACGAAGCGCATTAACAAGTTTACCTTCAGCATCAGATCCAAATGCTGATTTATTTAATAAATAGATTTCATGGATATCACTTTGTAACTCGCTACGAATTTGCACAAAACCTCCCAAAGCGTAAAACGGCCCATTAATGGAACTAAATGTAGTTGGCTAAAATATTGAACAGAAATCAGCTAACTGTATTTTTCCGTTTAAAGCCCTTGTTATTTGGCTTATACGCAATACTATATTTTAATGAGTGAGACATCACATTTTGCATAATTAGCAACAGCATTTGCAGTTGAGCCAATTAGTGCATTTAATCCTTTTTTGGAATGAGTTCCAAGAATAATCAAATCGGCATTCTTTTTTTCTGCAAGCATGCAAATTTGCTCGTATGGCTTACCAAATTTCACTGTTACTTTATCTTTGGGTATACCTAAAGATAAAGTTATTGAATCAATTTCGGGTGATACATTATTTTCCAATTCCTTTTGATAATCTTTAGGGAGTAAAGAATACGGAATGACATGTGTGACGAATAGTTTAGACTTATGAAGTTGTGCAAGTTTATAAGCTTTTGAAAGTATTTCTTTACCTTCATCGCTAGCCTCTATTGCGCAAATGATAGTTTCATACATAGATATGTCCTTTTAAATTTTCATGAATAACAAAATTATAATACTTAATAAAACTACAAGTTACAAAGCTAGCATTCAAAGCCCTGTAATACCTTGTTAAGCGGCGTAAAAGTTGGCTAAAATAGTGAGGAACGAACAAAAGCCAACTGTAAATTGTCCGTTTGAATGCCTTGTTAGCTTTTGATAGCAAAAATATATTAAGCTAAAATTATGAAATAAAATAAACTAATAAAAGACATTGGTAGTTCAAAATTTGTACTACACTTATTGTCACACCATACCATAGTTGCATATTCACAAAAATGGATTGGAGTAGACAAATGCAAAATCTTACTTCAAAAAAGAGCAAACTTCCTTTCAACTGCTATTTACTCTGCGTTTCTCTAGCTTGTGCGTCAGTTCTTTTAATACTAATTTTTTTATTACATCTTATGACCATTATTTCTACCGAAATAGCGATATGGGCATCAATATGCGTATTTTTTTTAGCCGCAACTTATGAAATATTCTTAGTGTCACTACTAACAAGGTTTATATTCAAAAGTATCAATAAAAAGCCTAACAAGTCATTACACCATGTAATGAATAGACACTAATTTTTTTACAAAAGTTTCATGAAAGCTAACACCTATTTAAGGACTGATAATTGTTTGCTAAAAGTGTAGCGAAGCGAAACCGAGCAAACTGTTAGCAGTCCCGCTTTAAATTATTGTTAGGTGTTTTTAACCCACATATGCTCTGATTTAAAAGCATATTTAAACTGAGGGTACATGCAAACTAAGACAAACAACTCAGCAAAAATGTAAATAACCAAGCTTGTAATAGAAAAAGCAGATATTACGATTGTGATAAATAACCAAGTGGCTGCTATTGTACAAATTGCGTTATACATAAAGATGGCAATTGCAGTTAACTTATTACCAATAGCCACTTCGTTAGCATACCCATACATTGGAATTAGTGACAACCCAATTACAATAAGGTTTACAAAGTCCCATATAGTTATGTTAGTTGAAAAAGGCAACGCAACTAAATTAATGATAAAAAATGCCGTAAAAAAGTACGCCAATAATTTCCATTTTCTCATAAACTGGCTAAACACCTAGCCCACTGTTTTTTGTCCTTTTAAACGACTTGTTATGCTAAAACTGGTAACCAACTTGAAAGAAACCACCATAGTTACCTTCAACGTCTGCATTAGTAGCATGAATAGAAATGCCAAAAGTTGTACCTGATTGATCAATGCCATTCATGAAGTAGGTATAACTTACACCTGCACCATAAATATTATTTTCATGACGATAATACTCTACACCATCGGTAGTTGATGTGTAGCTATAGTAAGCCTCTTTACCAACCGAGCTAACATAAAGACCAAAACCATGTTTATTAGAATTAAAGTCAAATAAATCAGTTTTGATCCAACCAGCACCAAAACCACAAGAAGCTTTAGTTGTTGAACTATATTCAGTGCAACCAGCAGAAATGTATTTCAAGTCGTTTTTTGAAACAAATGAGAAATTTGCCCCTATGCCACTATACATAGCACCTAAACCCAAACCAATGGAGTAATCTTTATCTTGGTTATTTTCTTCAGCAAATGAATTAAAAGATAAGAGTAATAGAAGTAAAGCTAATTTTTTCAAAGTACATCCTTATATTGTTGATAATAATTACAAATGCCAAAAGTAGCATTTGCACATAACAGCATTTTTAACAGGAAAAATCCTTGTTTAAATGGTGATTTTTCCTGTTTCTTTTTTTGTGTTCCAAACCTTACGATATAAAGTCAATTTACTCAATACGTTAAATATGAGCTTTCTTCTTTAATGGGGGAAAGCAGATAAAAGTCTCGTTTATTGTCATAAAACTAGATTTTTTCAGAGAAATCAGATCAAAAGATAGGATTCATTAGAAAATATATGGCAAAAAAATTAATGCTCAAGTTAGTGAGAACTTTGAAGTCATACAATTAAACTCACAGGGCTTTGCCAATATCAGATCAGGGCCTAATAAACAAATATGAAAAGCCTAGTTTGAGCTTCAATTAAAGACGACTACATATTAAGTTCTACTTTTGGGATGGGTTAATGTCCCCCAAAGTAGAGTTTAAATAACTCATAAAGGCTTTACTGGCTTTGGAAAGGTAATGATTTTTTTTCCAAGCCAAACTCAACTTAAATTCAATTTTGGGCTCAAAAGGTACCGAGGTCATTTTAGCTTCATTTTGTAAAATGCGTGACAAACAAGTGGTAATGCCCACCTCATTACGAACCAGAGATCTTTGTAGCTCAATCAGGTTCGTTTCCATGCGGATATCTAACGCTAAGTGATTCTTTTTAGCGTAATGACTCACCACTTCACGTAAAAAGTATCCTTCATGGAACAATACTAATGGCTGTTGGCAAAATTGTGCCAGTGATAAAGTTTGCTTTGTGGCTAGCGAATGCGAGCTGGACATGCCGGCTACTATCTCCTCATCGATAAGCTCGGTATAACGCAGTTGAGGATTTTCTATATCGCCACGAACTAAGGCGATATCAAGCTCACCATTTAACAGCATCTTCTCCAGTGCTGCAGTACCTTGATCAACAAGGTGAATTTTAATATGAGGGTATTCTTGCTTGAATGCCGTTAATACTTGCGGAAAATAATAAGAGCCCATCATGGCTGAAACACCAAAGCGGATAGTGCCTCGTTCAAGATCTTTTAGCTCTTCTAATTCTAATTCAACTTGTTTTGCTTGGCTTAACAGTTCGCTTGCCAGCTTGTACAGCACTTTACCTTCGGCGGTTAATAAGGCATTTTTCTCCGCACGGTTAATCAGTTTTAATCCCACTTCTTGTTCAAGCTTTTGAATAGCAATAGTGAGTGCTGGCTGAGCAATGCCAATTTTATTAGCTGCCCGAGTAAAGTTTCCAAGTATGGCTAGCTGACAAAAGTATTCAAGGCGTTTTAGGTTCATAGGTAATACAGCGATAAATAAAATATATTAAAATTATAAAAACTATATATTATATTTATTTTTATTTAAAGGGTAGAGTGTAACAACTAATTAAAACCAATATCGCATTGCAATAAAACGGAGTAAACACATGAGTTCAAAATTAACCCCTTTCAACTGGCAAGACCCAATGTTTCTTGATAATCAACTAACCGAAGAAGAGCGTATGATCCGTGATACTGCTTATGATTATTGCCAAGAAAAACTTTTACCACGTGTACTTGAAGCCAATAGGCATGAGCACTTTGATCGTGAAATAATGCGTGAATTAGGCCAGCTAGGCTTGCTAGGTGCTACTTTGCCAGCCCAATATGGCGGCAGTGAAGTGAATTACGTTAGCTATGGTTTAATCGCCCGTGAAGTTGAGCGTGTCGATAGTGGTTATCGTAGCGCCATGAGTGTGCAATCTTCATTGGTAATGCATCCTATCTATGCATACGGTAGTGAAAATCAAAGAATGAAATACTTGCCGAAGCTTGCTTCTGGTGAATGGGTTGGTTGTTTTGGTTTAACCGAGCCTAATTCAGGTAGCGATCCAGCTTCTATGACTACTTATGCAACTAAAGTTGACGGTGGTTATCGTTTAACAGGTAACAAAATGTGGATCACCAACTCACCAATAGCAGATGTTTTTGTTGTTTGGGCGAAGCTTGAAGGGAAAATTCGTGGTTTTGTACTTGAAAAAGGTATGGAAGGTTTATCTGCGCCTAAAATTGAAGGTAAATTTTCTTTACGTGCTTCAATAACCGGCGAGATTGTTATGGATAATGTTTTCGTGCCAGATGAAAACATGTTTCCAGAAATTAAAGGTTTAGCTGGACCATTTGGTTGTCTTAATAAGGCGCGTTATGGCATAGCTTGGGGAGCATTAGGTGCAGCAGAGTTCTGCTTTAATTCTGCAAGACAATATTCTGTAGATAGACAACAATTTGGTCGTCCATTGGCATCAAACCAGTTGATTCAAAAGAAACTAGCCGATATGCAAACTGATATAAGTCTTGGCTTACAAGGTTGTTTGCAAATGGGGCGTTTAATGGATGCCAATCAGTGTCCAGTGGAATTGATTTCTTTATTGAAGCGCAATAACTGTGGTAAGTCACTTGATATAGCACGTGTTTCTCGTGATATGCATGGCGGCAATGGCATCAGTGATGAATTTGGCGTCATCCGTCATGTGATGAACCTTGAAGCTGTAAATACTTACGAAGGCACTCATGATGTTCATGCGTTAATTTTAGGCCGTGCTATCACTGGTTATCAGGCATTCTGCTAATGGTCAGCGCATTAGCTAACATTAAAGTTCTCGATTTAAGCCGCATTTTGGCGGGGCCCTGGGCCTCGCAAATGTTGGCTGATATGGGAGCCGAAGTGATTAAGGTAGAGCGACCTAAAAAAGGGGATGATACCCGTTTTTGGGGACCTCCGTTTATCGCAGAAGCGACTGAAGAGCAGCCACCACAAGCGGCGTATTTTCATTGCGTGAATCGTAACAAGCAGTCTATTGCCATTGATATTACCCAAGCGCAAGGTCAGCAAGTGATAAAGGGTTTAATTGCCCTAGCTGATGTGCTCATTGAAAACTATAAAGTGGGTGGTCTTGCCAAATATGGTCTTGACTATCAAAGTGTAAAAAAAATTAACCCGCGACTGGTTTATTGCTCCATTACTGGTTTTGGTCAAAGTGGCCCTAGCGCACATAAAGCTGGCTATGATGGCATGATCCAAGGTGAGGGTGGCTTGATGAGCCTAACAGGCGAGTCTGAAGGCATGCCTATGAAAGTTGGGGTTGCTCTCGTGGATGTTATGACAGGTTTATACAGTTGTAACGCTGTACTTGCAGCACTGATGGCGCGACAACATACTAATGAAGGTCAGTATATTGATATCGCTTTACTTGATGTGCAAGTGGCAACATTAGCTAATCAAGGTATGAACTATTTAGCCACAGGGAAAAATCCACAGCGACAAGGTAACGGTCACCCCAATATTGTGCCTTATCAAACTTTTGCTACTCGAGATGGCACTATTATTTTAGCGGTTGGCAATGACCAGCAATTTGTTAAATTCTGTCAAGTTGCTCAATGCGAAAAAACTGCTGAGGATCCTTGGTTTGCGACCAATGAAAAGCGAGTCATCAATCGAGATAAGCTCATTCCTATTTTAGCGACAAAACTTGCCTCTCACACAACTAAATGGTGGATTGAGCAACTTGAGCGTGTGGCGGTTCCTTGTGGGCCAGTTAATACCTTAGAGCAGGCTTTTAACCATCCACAAATTAAGCACCGAGAAATGGTGAGACAAGTTGCGAATAAACAGGGAGAGCTTATAGACACGGTAGCATCGCCAATTAACCTTTCAGCGACGCCATTGCAATATAATAGCGCCTCGCCTGATTTGGGGCAGCATAGCTATCAGGTCTTATCAAAAACGCTTAACTACAGTGAAGATGACATTAGTGCGCTGTTTAGCAAGGCTATTGTCAGTTAAAAATATTGATACCAGCTTTAAAAGTAAATTGAGAAAAATTTATTGATTGGGCTGGTTTTATTAACAACTATCTTAGGTCTTTCAAGAGTAACTTTATTTCATTACGCGACTTTTCAATTGAAAAAAAATTGCCTCTACTGACTGTTGTTTGTTTTCAATAGATTGCCAATTAGTTGACCAAGTCTCTTTCAACTTAAGCGCTGAACTTTCAACCTTACTGGTAGTTAACGCACTCAAATCTACGATTAAACCAACTTTAACCCAGCCTTTCCTTAGACTAGCCTCCTTGCACTTATAGTCAATATTCTTCGCGCCCTCAGTAAAGAACAAACAACGTTGACTGGCTACTATCAATTAGTGTTGTTTTCTTTATGTGTGTTAGTTAAAAGTAGCTAATTATACAAATCAAATTCAAAAGGTTCATTTTAACTTAGTTTTTTAAGATCCTTTGCAAAATTTAAATGAGACACGCAGTGAATAGAGCTGCTGTTCTTAATCACCTTCAAAGGAATTAATATGAATCACAAACAGCAATGGTCAAACTTTTTGCGTAACCACGATGTTAGTCGCATAACAACCAATAACAATATCGATATTCGAGGTCATGCGATCTCTGACGTCAATATATACTGTATTAATGAAGAATATGGTGATTATAAAGTCAGTTTTAAATTAGGTGATGATTGTGCTGAAATCTGTCAATATTTAATTAGTGTAAGTAATCAGCCTACTCTTGCAATAGAGTTAAGCCAGCAGGCACAAAAGTGTGATGAAAGTCAATTAAGGAGCTTATTTGATCAATTTATAATGTTGATCAGACCACGTTTAAAAGAAGCACAAAAAGAGCATAAAATACAGAGTATTGAATTTATCGGAAATACCTTTATTTTAAATAACCATACCAGATTTACCGTATTAACCGATGATAGTGAAGGTCGATTAACGATAAAAATTATTGGCAGTATAAATGACGAACAACAGCCATTAATCCTATCTTCGCATGGCTTGTTAGATGGGTTATATCTGGGTACAATAAAGTTGCTCAATAATAGTTAATTAAGCCTTCACATATACTCCTGAAGGTAACACCGTTCAATGTGGTTTTTAGCAATAGAAGATTTTCTTCTGGTACATAAAGCGACTATATACTTCGCGTTTGGGCTAAGTCGATTTAATGGGTTGATAATAGCGTAAAGCGCTTCTTGATAAATATGAAATTATTTACTAACTATGCTCTAACTATTATTGGGATGGATTGTTCTGGTTTTGTGTCACTTACAACTACTGAAAATTGGTCAAAGCTACTGCAATTTATTTCCTGTATTTCAATAGGAATCTGTTCGTCGCTATCAATAACTTCTAGTAAACTGACTTGCTCTCGCGTTATTTGCCACTCACTGGCTTTCTCACCTTTAATCGTTAAATACTTCGATTGGTCTAGCCTATCAGCAAGTTGCTTTATGGGTTGAGTTTGACCTGAGAGTAAGGCAATTTTGTAATCATTGTGGTTAAGTAAAATGGCCATTGATGAATAAGCACCATTGCCTCTAATGTTGAAGCCAATAACTTTACCAAAAAAATCTTCCATTCTGATTCACCTTTTAAATTAGCAAGTTTTTTACTGTAGTCTTGAAATACAATAACCATTCTCTTCAATCAATGCCTTGCCTCTAAGCCTTCTAAATCTCGCTGAGCGGAAAATAACTTAATTGACTAAGTGTTAATTGAAAATACACGAAATGTGCAGCTTTAAAAATCGGCACCCGTGTAATTTTAGATAACAATTTTTGTACTGTCTTGTCTATTTACGTTCAAAAAGTTGATTGTGAATGCAGATGTTAAATGTATTATTTTACAAATTAGTACGAATTCAATAAAAATCCAAATTATGCACTTTTTGCACACTCTCTGGGACAATTGGATAGTAGTTAACGGGATAGAAACAGAATATCAGGTATGTTTTTTAATATTTATCCACGTGATTGGATAAAGGCATTTACTTAAATTTACCAATTCATTGTATGTGCAGAATAGGAAGGAAGTGAACGATTATGATAAAAGAACCGATCCAACAAAATTCGATGAGGCCCGGTAAGTGGTATAACTCCACTTGCAAAATGTGTTTGCACACATGTAATACACGCATTCATGTTTCTGAACAAGGAGTTGTCGATAAGATTGAGGGTGATCCTACAAGTCCAAGTAATCGCGGTAAGTTATGTCCTAAAGGCAATGCAGCTATAATGCGCCATTACGATCCAAATCGTTTCTTGCAACCACAGAAAAGAACTAATCCTGAAAAAGGCCCTGGTGTTGATCCTAAATGGGTGCCGATCAGTTGGGAAGAAGCGCTATCTAACGTAGCCAAAGAATTGAAACAAACGATGGATGATGATCCTCGAAAATTAGTGGCGGCAAGTACAAACTTTCAAAAATTTGCCCATTTCGCTGCAGGAGGAATATGGAACTCTAATAACTTCTTTTCTTCTGTTGGTAATTTCTGTGGTGGTGGTTATCACGTCATTAATGGCATCATACATAGCGCCTTTGCAGGGGTGAATGATGTTGAGCGCTGTAAACTATGGATTAATCATGGTGGTGGTGATGGCTTTTCTTCGCATTTACATGCTGCGGCTCAAGCCGGGCATGTTGCTGATGCGCGAATGGACAGAGACATGAAAGTTGTTGTGGTAGAGCCACGTATGTCTATAGGTGCAGCCAAAGCGGATCAATGGATCCCTATCCGTCCTGCGACAGACAAACAATTTGCTTTAAGCCTTTGTCATGTTCTTGTTTATCAAGGCATGGTCGATTATAAAGCCATGAAAAAAGATACTAATGCGGTTTATTTAGTTGGCGATGATGGATATTTTGTTCGCAATGCAGAAGGAAGTATTTACGTTTGGGATGCACAGGCTAATCAAGCAAAACTATGGAATGACGAAACGGTCGGTGATTTTGCACTCGAAGGTGAGTACGAAGTTGACGGGGTGAAATGTCGTCCGGCTTATCAACAGTTTAAAGATATTCTTAAAGATTGCTCTCCAGAAGATATGGAAAAGATTACGACAGTGCCTGCCGCCACAGTAGTGCAATTAGCTAAAGATATGTACAAGGCGGCTGAAGTTGAAAATAATGCGACTATTGAGATAGATGGCCGAACCATGCCATTACGCCCAGTAGGTTACAATTATTATCGTGGTGCTCAAGGCCATAAAACCAGTGCCCAAGCAAATCATACTTATAAATTAATCAATATGTTACTAGGTACAATCGACACTCCTGGTGGCCATATTGGCTCCACCCTTAATGATGGAGGAAATGTTGATAATGGCCATATAGAGCCGGGTGAAAATGGCATGATAAAGACCACGCCACATCAGTTGCATCCAGCGGTAGATTTTTCGTATCCACCCAATGAAACCACGTTATTAGGCTATTTCCCTGTTGGTGCTGATGCAGGACACCTGAATGTTGAAACATACCTTAATAAGGAAAAGTTCGGCATGGACTTTCAGGCTGACACTCTTTTATTGTGTCACGCTAATCCGCTATGGAATATGCCGGGTAAGAAGGAAGATTGGTACAGTATGTTAAAAGATATGCGCTTTACTTTTGCCATAGATATTTTACCGAACGAGACTAATGAGTGGGCCGATATTATCCTACCTTGTACAGATCCTATCGAGTCTTGGAATATGTGCATGAATGAGCCGCCACAAACTGAAGGCATGTGCTTACGTCAACCCGTAGTGAAGCCATTAGGTGATTTGAAATCTGAAGAAGAAATATTGGCTGAATTGGCTGAGCGTACAGGGCAGCTACCTCAATGGAATACCATGCAAAACTATATTCATGGTTTTGTTCAAAAACCAGATTTAATGCTTCAGGAAAATATTAAATATGGTGATAAAGAAATTGCCGAACGTAAAGGCTTATTGTGGAATGATAAAGACTTAGACTGGTATATCGATAAGGGTCACTCAGTCACTCCTCGCCGTCCTGACAAATGGTTCCGTCCTTGGGAAGGTTTACGCTTACACTTTTATATTGAAGAATTTATTTCTTCACGAGACGAGCTCAAGCAACAAATGGAAGACGCTAAAGTACCATTTCGTGATGAGTGGGAATGGGATGACTATCAAGGTTTACCATTACCAACTTTAGATCCGGTGCATGAAGTCCCTAAAGAATTTGATTTATATGCCATAACTTTTAAAGATATCCAAATTAATTTTGGTGAAAGTCTAACTAATCCTTGGATAGATGACATTGTTTTTAAAGATCCTGTGCACACTGCCTTGTTGTTAAACACAGCTACAGCTAAAGCCAAAGGGCTTGAACATGGTGACTTTGTACAATTAGAGTCTCCTTATGGTGGCAGTATTTATGGCCGAATAGCTGCATCAGAAGAAATGCACCCAGATACCATTGGTGTATCTAACGCACTATCGCGAATGGCGACACAGCATACGGGTGCTAAACATGGTGGCGGGCGTTTTAATGATTTGTTACCAACCGATTTACGTAATACTGATGCTGTCACCGGCCAACCAGAAACGGTTGCCAGAGTTAAGCTAACCAAGCTTAAGTCTTCGCCTGAGCCGCAACATAAAAATTCGGTATTTGGTTTTGGGGAGGAAGTGTAATGACTGCTTGGGGAATGGTTTTTGATTTAAAGCGATGCATTGGTTGTAACGCTTGTGCGGTGGCATGTAAGCAGGAAAACACACTACCAAAAGGTGTGTTTTATACTAAAACTTTGTCAGTAACAACGGGAGTATATCCCAATACTAAGAAAACTTATGTGCCTACTATTTGTAATCACTGTGAGGATGCTCCTTGTCAACGTGTTTGTCCCACAGGTGCTACTTATACACGACCTGATGGTATCGTCATGGTTGATAAAGATAAGTGTATTGGCTGCGGTTCATGTGTAGTGGCTTGCCCTTATGATGTTCGAACGATGATTGAACGGGAGCACCTTGAAGAAGGTTTATTTGGTGAAGGGAACTTAACCGACTTTGAAAAACAAGGTTATGGCCGTTTTGTTGTTGGTACAGTGACTAAGTGTACATTTTGTCATGAGCGAGTTGATGCAGGGAAAGAACCAGCCTGTGTCACAACTTGTCCAACTAATACAAGGGTTTTTGGTGACTTAGATGATCCTAATAGCGCTGCTAGTAAACTCATTGTCGAACGTGGCGGTAAACAGCCTTTGCCAGAGAAGGGCACAAAACCTAAAGTTTATTACGTCGATTAACATATCAATTATGCTGAGCAGTTAATATGCTCAGAGGAGAATTTATTATGATTGCTACTGATGCAGTCTTTGTAGGTAAAAAATTTAATATCGGTTTACGACGCCAGAAAATATGGGGTCCTGATATGGCTATTTCGTTTTTTTTGGGCGAGATAGGTGCAGGTGTGTTTTTATTATCACTGTATTTTGGCTTTATGCCCGGTATTATTTCCGGCTTAATTGTCACCACTATTGGTAAAACTGTCGGTCATTTATTACATTTAGGACGCCCAGAAAGGGCATGGCGGGCGATTACAATGCTAGGCAGCTCATGGTTAAGTCGAGGTCTGCTAGCCATTATTTTGTATGCTAGTTGTGGGGGCTTGTATGTACTGAATCATTTATATCAAATTTTGCCTGAAAGCATTAGTAGTTTTTGTGCCTTGGTTGCTGCTGCTGCTGCCGTGATGATCATGTTATATCAGGGTTTAATTATGTCCCACTCTGCATCTATTACTTTATGGGCAAGTGGCTTAATGCCAGTGATAGGTCTTACATATGCATTATTTTGTGGTTCTGCTTTATTAATACTTGCAGAGCATAGTAATTTAATTGTCGTTGACCCGAATACTTTGTCGACACTGCAAACGCTTAGAGTCGTTTTGTTGACTGTTGCGGCGGCTGCCGTTTGGGGGCTGTTGCATGCCGCTCATTGGGGCTCTTCTGGTGGGCGCGAATCAGTGAAACGTTTACTTAAACAAGATCTTGCTCCGTGGTTTTTTACCTTTGTTGTTGTGCTTGGTTTTGGTGTTCCAGCTATTACCCTTTATTTAGGTGTAATGACTGATACCCTGCTTTACCTTTCAGTAATAGCCCAAATATCAGGATTCCTCTCTTTTCGTTTACTGGTACTTAAGGCAGGAAACTACGATGCTCTCATGCAGTTTGCATCTCCCCATCGTGGTTTTTAGTTGAAATTTTAAAAGGTCCTGATTTATGTTGTCATCAATC
>ERZ1048872.2463-NODE-2463-length-13188-cov-5.610675_pt1 | contig 13188 bp, 8 predicted proteins | sample MGYA00383100_ERZ1048872 | MGnify/ENA primary metagenome ERZ1048872 (study PRJEB29581, sample SAMEA5548370) | metagenome | biome: marine; feature: coastal; material: water | depth 50 m | study: Short-term variability in the microbial, nano- and picoplankton... | reverse complement strand
AGTGGCTAGGATAGGAGTTAGACTATCTTCGGTGTCTGGTATTTCAATATAGTGATCTGCAATCTCAGCTACTTTTTCATCGCCTTCTGTCACTATAGCGATAATCTTTCCTTTTCGAGCTTTAACCTCTTGAATATTTGAGAGGACTTTTTCATAATAATTGCGTTTAGTAGCAACGACAATGACCGGCATTTCTTCATCAATTAGTGCAATTGGACCATGCTTCATTTCTGCGGCGGGATACCCTTCAGCGTGGATGTACGAAATTTCTTTGAGTTTGAGTGCACCTTCTAAAGCAACTGGGAAGTTATACCCCCTGCCTAGGTACAAGCAGTTTGGTGCATCTTTATAGATTGCAGCAATTTCTTTACATTTTTCATTACAGCTTTTGAGTAAATCTTCCACCTTTTGAGGAATAGTATTTAGCTCAGAAAACATGGTTCTTAGTCGATCTTGTGTGATTTTCCCCCTAATATCTGCAATACCTAAAGCAAGAAGAGTGAGAACAGTTACTTGAGCGGTAAAAGCCTTAGTGGACGCAACACCTATTTCAGGACCAGCATGCGTATATGCACCAGCATGAGTGACACGAGGGATACTACTTCCCACTACGTTACATATTCCGTATATAGTAGCACCCTTCTCTTTTGCCATTTCTATGGCTGCAAGTGTATCCGCTGTTTCTCCACTTTGAGAAATAGCAATCACTAAATCATCTTCTGTAATAATGGGGTTTCTATACCTAAATTCTGAGGCATATTCTACTTCTACAGGAATTCGACTAAATTCTTCGATAAGGTATTCGCCTACCAATCCTGCATGCCATGATGTTCCGCATGCAATAATGATAATTCGGTCGAGATTTTTTATTTTACTAGCATATTCCTCTAGGCTACGCATACTAAACGTCAGGTTTTCTGCATCAAATCGCCCACGCATAGAATCGTATATGCTTTTGGGTTGCTCAAAAATTTCTTTAAGCATAAAGTGCTCAAATCCACCTTTTTCAAGGGAGTCTAAGCTAATTTCTAATTCTTGAATGAAAGGAGATTTTACAACATTGTCAATAGTCTTAACTGACATTTCACCATCTTGGATGGCAACAATTTCATTATCATCAATATAAGTTACGCGATTAGTATATTCAATAATAGGGGTAGCATCACTAGCCAAAAAGAACTCGCCTTGTTCTTTACCTATACCAACTACAAGTGGACTTCCTTTCCTAGCAGCAATTAAAGTATTTGGGTCATCTTTACTTAATACAACAATGGCGTATGCTCCAACGACTTCATTCAAAGCTAATCGAACAGCCTCTAACAAGTCAACTTGTTCTTTTACTTGAATTTCCTCAATGAGATGGGTTAGAACTTCTGTATCTGTTTCACTTTTGAACTTGTGCCCACGCTGTATTAGTACTTTTTTGATGGTGGCATAATTTTCAATTATTCCATTGTGTATGAGAGCGATATTTCCGCTTTGTGACTGGTGGGGGTGAGCATTTACTGTATTGGGTTCTCCATGAGTGGCCCATCGAGTATGTCCAATACCTCGATTACCCTCCAAATTATTACCATCAGCAATAGCCTCTAATTCAGAAACCTTACCTTGATTCTTATAAATATTAAGATCTCCATTCAATAGAGCAATACCGGCACTATCATACCCTCTGTACTCTAATCTTCTTAAACCTTTTATTAAATATTCATAGGCGTTATTGGGCCCATAATATGCTACAATTCCACACATTGTTTTGTTGTTTTACGGTCAAAAATAAATTTTATTGTTCAATCTAATTAAACAATAATTTTTATTAGTTATTAAACTGTACAATAAAGCGATTATGGCTATATGCCAAATGTCTTTTTCAGTTCATCAACTACGTTTAGCTCTTCCCATGGAAAGAGTTTTACGTCTAATTTTATAGTGTTACCTCCTCCGTCTGTAAATTGCTTTGTTATTACTTCGGTAGTTCTACCCATATGCCCATATGCTGCAGTTTCACTATATATTGGTGTTCTTAGATTAAATCTATTCTCAATGAAATAAGGTCTCATATCAAATGCTGGCATTTTCATGAGGATGTCTGCAATTTCACCATCTGACTTGGATACTTTGGAAGTGCCATAGGTGTTCACATATAAGCCCATAGGTTCAGCAACACCAATAGCATACGCCACTTGTACCAATGCTTCATCAGCAATACCAGCAGCTACTAAATTTTTAGCAATATGGCGAGTAGCATAGGCAGCACTTCGGTCAACCTTACTTGGATCTTTTCCCGAAAATGCACCACCACCGTGTGCTCCTTTTCCTCCGTAAGTATCTACAATGATTTTACGACCTGTCAGTCCAGTATCGCCATGTGGTCCACCAATGACAAAAATACCTGTTGGATTTACGTGATATGTAATTGAATCTGTGAACAAAACTTGTGTTTCCGAGGGTAGTTGTTTTACAACTCTTGGCACTAATATATTGATGACGTCAGATTTAATTTTAGAAAGCATGGCTTCTTCAGTATCAAAATCGTCATGTTGTGTTGAAACAACAATTGCATCAATAGCTATAGGTTTGTTGTTGTCATCATATTTTATAGTTACTTGAGATTTGCTATCTGGCCTCAAATAAGTTATATCCTTATTCTCTCTTCTAAGTTTAGCTAATTCTTTTAATAACAAGTGACTTAATTCAAGTGGAAGTGGCATGTAACTTTCAGTTTCATTAGTTGCATAGCCAAACATCATTCCTTGGTCGCCAGCACCTTGATCTTCAAGGTTAGCACGTTCAACTCCTTGATTAATATCTGGAGATTGTTCATGGATGGCACTTAATACACCACAAGAATTTCCGTCGAACATATATTCTCCTTTTGTGTACCCAATTTTGTTAATTGTTTCTCGAGCAATTTTTTGAACATCGAGATATGTTGAGGATTTAACCTCTCCTGCCAAAACTACTTGTCCAGTTGTTACGAGTGTTTCGCAAGCTACCTTACTAGTTGAGTCAAAAGCAAGAAAATGATCGATAAGTGCATCAGATACTTGGTCAGCTACTTTGTCGGGGTGTCCTTCAGACACAGATTCAGACGTGAAGAAATAAGCCATAGATTTTTTGAATTTATTGTCCTGCAAAAGTATGGATTTGTCTTGATAATAACGGGAGGAGTTATTTGAAATTTTAAGTAAATCATTTTAAAATCAATTTATATCTACCAATCGTTTGTTAAAAAGAAGATATTTGCTTATATTGGACCCAATTAAGTTTTTATGGCAAAACCCAAACTAGACAGAAAGACCTTGTTAAAAAATTCCCTTTCGGTTTTTAAATCAAGAGGATATCATGGCACTTCAGTAAATGATCTAGCCGCTGCTAATGGCCTTTTAAAAGGCAGCATTTATCATTACATTGAAAGCAAAGAGTCACTGATGCTTGAAGTTCTCAATGCTTTAAGAGATCATTACGTAAGCAAGGTGTTTTCTAAATGTCATGATGAGAGTTTATCACCGTATGAGCGACTACGTGAGTTGTCGGTTCGTGCTGAAGAAATATTTACTTTTGAAGAGACAGGAGACTTCTTTGTTAATATTGGCCTAGAAACAATAAACTCTAACCCATCTTTTGCCAAGGTTATACAAGATTTTTTTAAGGATTGGATTGGTTCGTTGAGTGATTTGTATCGTCACGTATTAGATGAACAAGATGCAATTGTTCAGGCTGAAAGGGTAGTTGCCGAACTAGAAGGTTCAGTGATCATGATGAAAATTTTAGGCGATGTTAATTACCTAAAAAGATCAAGTGTTCGCGTATTAAATGAGTTTAAGGAATTAGAAAAAAATAAAATCAGTAAAGTATATAATGACTAGAAAAATTCGTAAAGTAACAGTTTTGGGTTCAGGTATAATGGGAAGTAGGATTGCTTGTCATTTTGCAAATATTGGTCTTGAGGTCTTGCTATTGGATATCGTGACCCCCGATTTGCCTAAAGAATCAAAGAAGAACGAAAGAGATATTCTTATAAACAAAGCATTGAATTTGGCCTTAAAAAGTAATCCTAGCCCTATTTATTCAAAACAGTTTATTAGAAATATTAAAACGGGAAACTTTGAAGATGATCTGGACAAAATAGCAGATTCAGACTGGATTATTGAAGTTGTCATTGAGCGACTTGACATTAAGAAATCGTTATTTGAAAAAGTTGAAAAGTATCGAAAAAAAGGAAGTATCATTACTTCAAATACCTCTGGTATACCTATAGAATTAATGTTAGAAGGACGAAGTGATGATTTTCAAACTAATTTTTGTGGTACCCACTTCTTTAACCCACCTCGATATTTAAAATTACTTGAGATTATTCCGTCCTCAAAAACAAGTTCAGAGGTAGTTGATTTCTTTTTAGAGTACGGGCATCTTTATTTAGGTAAAACTACTGTAAAAGCTAAAGATACACCCGCATTTATTGCGAATAGAATTGGGGTATTCAGTATCATGGCCATTTTCAAATACATGCAGAAATATGAGCTTTCAATAGAGGAGGTGGATATGGCTACAGGTCCTGTTTCGGGTAGACCAAAGTCAGCTACTTTTAGAACTTCTGATTTAGTAGGTTTAGACACATTGACGAAAGTTGCTGGAGGTGTTCATAAACATTGTATTGAAGATGAGATGAATGGTTGGTTTGAAATACCAGACTTTTTAACAAAAATGATTGAAATGAATTGGCTAGGGGATAAAACTGGTCAAGGTTTCTACAAAAAATCTAAAGACAGTTCAGGGAATCGAGTTATTCAACAGCTTAACCTTACATCATTTGATTACGAGCCCTTGATTAAGCCACGATATGAGAGTATCGGGAAAGCTAAAAAGACAGAAAGCACTGCTAAAAGTATTCATAGTTTGTTTGATGGGGATGATAAAATAGCTAACTTTTTTAAAGAGGTGATTACAGCTGTTTCTGCGTATTCTGCTAATCGAATTCCAGAAATTGCTGACGAAATTTATCAAATTGATGATGCACTAAAAGCAGGTTTTGGTTGGGAGGCAGGTCCATTTGAGACTTGGGATATTCTAGGGTTTGACACGGTATTAAACGCAATATCTGTTTCTAACTTTCAGTTGCCACAATGGATTGAAGAGTTTAAAAATAAAGGGCTCAATCAGTTTTACAAGATTGAAAATAGCCAACAGATGTTTTATAGTGTAGCTAATGGTCATTACGAAGTTGTTCCTGGAACAGAGTCATTGGTGGTTTTAGAAAATTATAAGTCTCAACCCCTTGTATATGCAAACAAAGAGGCATCATTACATGATATTGGAGATGGAGTTCTGTGTCTTGAATTTCATTCTAAAATGAATGCTATCGGAAGTGGAACTTTAGCTGCCATTAATCGCTCGATTGAGATCGCTGAAAAGGAGGGTTGGAAAGGGTTAGTTATTGGAAATGATGCTCCCAATTTTTCAGCTGGGGCCAATTTAGCTATGATGCTTATGTTGGCTATTGAACAAGAGTTTGATGAATTGAATGTGGCTATCAAATATTTTCAAAATACGGTGATGCGATTGAGATATTCTAGTATTCCAGTGGTTATAGCACCTCACGGATTAACTCTCGGGGGGGGGTGTGAAATGACTTTGCACGCAGATAGTGCAGTAGCGTCGGCAGAAACATATATTGGACTTGTAGAGGCAGGTGCCGGTTTAATACCTGGTGGAGGTGGCACAAAAGAGTTTGTGTTAAGAACAAGTGATGGATTCACAACTATTGACCCTCAATTGCCAGCTTTACAAGATCGATTTACTACAATAGCTACTGCAAAAGTAGCTACCTCTGCTCATGAGGCCTTTGAAATTGGAGTCATGCATATGGACAAAGACGAGGTTGTGGTAAATGACCAGCGAGTTATAGCTGAAGCTAAACGAAAAGTAATGGAATTATCCAACGATGGCTATGTCCAAAAACCTCAGAGAGATGATATTTTGGTTTTAGGAAGAACAGCTCTTGGAGCATTATATTCAGGTATTGAGTCTTTTGGAATCAGTAATTACGCAAGTGAGCATGATCAGCTAATTGCACGAAAGCTGGCATTTGTAATGGCAGGAGGAGATTTTACTCAACCTACTAAAGTGACGGAGCAATATCTTTTAAATTTAGAGCGTGAAGCATTTTTGAGTTTGTTGGGTGAGCGAAAGACACTCCAACGAATACAACACATACTAAAAACAGGAAAACCATTAAGAAATTAAGATATGGAAGCATATATAGTAAACGGATATAGAACGGCAGTTACAAAGGCCAAACGGGGGGGATTTAGTTATACTTCTCCAGTTGATTTTGGTGCAGCCGTTATTAATTATTTGATAGAAAATACACCTAGGTTTGACCCTGAACTTGTGGATGATTTAATTGTTGGCAATGCGGTTCCTGAAGCAGAACAAGGTCTGCAAATGGCAAGGTGGATTAGTATGAGGAGTAATTTACCTATGGAGATACCTGGAGTTACAGTTAATAGATATTGCGGCAGTGGAATAGAGACGATATCCATGGCTGTTGCAAAAGTAAAAGCAGGTTTAGCTGATTGCATTATTGCTGGTGGAACGGAAAGTATGAGTCTTGTGCCAACTACAGGGTATAAAACAGTTCCGAATTATCACATCGCTAAAGATCATGGAGATTATTTTCTGGGAATGGGTTTGACTGCAGAGGAAGTTTCAGTTAAATATAATGTTTCAAGAGAAGATCAAGATGTGTTTTCACTTCAGTCACACAAAAAGGCTATTCAAGCAATAGAAGCAGGTAAATTTAAAAATCAAATTATACCTGTTGAAGTCGAGAAAGTTGATTTTGATCCATTAACAAACAAAAGAGTAACATCAAACATGATTGTTGATACTGATGAAGGTCCTCGAAAAAACACCAATTTAGATGTGTTATCCAAACTAAAGCCTGCTTTTAAAAATGGAGGTACTGTTACGGCTGGTAACAGTTCTCAAACAAGTGATGGAGCATCATTTGTGTTGGTTATGAGCGAAAAATTGATAAATCAATTAAACCTTATACCTCAAGCACGTTTGTTAAGCTGTGTTTCTGTAGGGGTTCACCCTAGATACATGGGAATTGGACCAGTAGCTGCAGTTCCTAAAGCCTTGTCCAAGGCGGGTTTATCATTAAAAGATATTGAATTAATTGAACTTAATGAGGCATTTGCTTCTCAGAGTTTAGCTGTTATTAGAGAGCTAAATCTTAATCCTGAAATTGTAAATGTAAATGGTGGAGCAATCAGTCTTGGTCATCCACTTGGGTGTACAGGTGCTAAACTAACAGTTCAAATCTTAGAAGAGTTGAAGTTGAGAAATCAAAAATATGGTCTGGTAACAGCCTGTATCGGTGGAGGTCAAGGAATAGCCTCGGTGATCGAAAGAATTTAAAAAAATAACAATATGAAAAACAACATACAAGGAGGAGAATTTCTCATAAAAGACCAAGAAGCACTGGAAATTTATATACCAGAAGATATCAGTGAGGAACAAGAAATGTTCCGATCCATGACGATGGATTTTTTAAGTAAAGAAGTGCACCCACTTCGAGAAAAAATTGACAAGCAATCTGAGAATCCAGATTTAATTCCTCAATTGATGCATGAGGCAGGAAAACTAGGGATGCTATCGGCATCATTACCAGAGGAATATGGGGGTATGGCTGTTGATTTTAATACGGAGACTTTTCTCAGTGAAGACTTGGGAACAAGTCAAAGTTTCAGTGTTGCTGTTGCTGCTCACACGGGCATTGGGACATTGCCTTTTCTTTATTATGGTACTGAAGAACAAAAAAAGAAATATTTGCCTGGTTTAGGGGATGGGTCCTTGAAAGCGGCCTATTGCCTTACTGAACCTAATAGTGGAAGTGATGCACTTTCTGCTAAAACAAAAGCCGTATTAGAGGGTGATAATTGGGTGCTCAATGGAGGTAAAATGTGGATTACCAATGGAGGTTTCGCAGATATTTTTACCGTTTTTGCTCAAGTTGACGGCGATAAGTTTACAGCCTTTGTTGTGGAAAGAGGAACTCCTGGGTTAACTGTAGGTCAAGAAGAGGTAAAACTAGGAATTAAGGGAAGCAGTACATGTCAGGTATTTTTAGAGAATGTGAAAATACCTAAGGAGAACTTGCTAGGTGAAATTGGTAAAGGACATAAGATTGCTTTTAATGTCTTGAATATCGGTAGGTTTAAATTGTGTGCTATGGTTATGGGAGCCAGTAAACGAAGTATTGATATTTCGGTTAAATATGCAAATGAAAGACATCAATTTGGAGTCCCAATTAGCAGTTTTGGAGCAATCCAACAAAAAATAGCAGATATGGCAATATATACCTATGCAACTGAGAGTGCTACTTATCGAGTTTCTGGTTTGATACAGGATAAGATTTCTTCGCTAGTTTCAGATGGAATGTCAAAGCCTCAGGCTAAGTTATTTGCTGCAGAGGAGTATAGTATTGAATGTGCATTGTTGAAAGTATTTGGTTCAGAATCACTTGATTTTGTAATTGATGAAGCTGTTCAAATTTTTGGAGGTACAGGGTATTCTGAAGAATATCCAGTAGCTAGTATGTATAGAGATGCTAGGATTAATCGAATTTTTGAGGGAACAAATGAGATAAACAGAATGCTTGCAGTAGGTCAAATACTTAAAAAAGCGATGAAAGGGAAAATTGATCTGATGGGTCCAGCAATGAAAATTCAAGATGAGTTGATGGAGATCCCTGATTTTAGTGATGAGGCTAACCATATTCTTTATCAAGAGAGAAAGTCTGTTATTCAGGCCAAAAAAGCAATCTTGATGCTTGCAGGTGCGGCTGCGAAAAAGTACATGCTAGAACTAGAAAAGAAACAAGAAATTTTGATGAATTTGGCAGACATGCTCATTCATGTTTTTACTGCAGAGAGTTCCGTATTACGAACTGAGAAATTAGTAAATAAAACAGGGGAAGAATCCAATGAAATGCAGATTAACATGACCAAGTGTTATGTTAATGATGCATTGGAAAAAACATATCTTTCAGGAAAACATTTACTTGCAGAGTTGGCAGAGGATGATATGCTAGTTATGACTCATATGGGGCTGAAAAGATTTACCAAATATCCTATTTTAAACACATTATCTCTTAAGAAAAAAATAGCGTCAAAGCTGATAGAAAAGAATACCTATTACTAGATTTTATTTTACAATCTCTAACAACTCGAGGGTGAAAATTAGTGTTGAGTACGCAGGTATATTGGCTCCCATTGCTCTTTCGCCATATGCAAGATTATGTGGAATATATAATTCCCACTGGCTTCCAACGGGCATAAGTTTTAGGGCTTCTGTCCATCCAGCAATAACTTGGTTAACACCAAAAGTTGCAGGTTGTCCACGATCATAACTACTATCAAATTGTTTTCCGTTGATTAGGGTTCCTTTGTAATTAGTTTTTACTGTTTGACCATTAGTTGGAATGTCCCCATTTCCCTCTTTAATTATTTTGTATTGAAGTCCACTTGGTAAAGAAACTACCCCTTTTTTCTTTGCATTTTCTGATAAGAAAGCCCTTCCTTCAGCAGTCATTAATTCCATTTTAGCTGCCTTAGCTTTAGCTACATAATTATTAATAACAGTGTTTGATAGTTGACCATCCATAGCTGCATGGTTGTGAATGATAATATCTTTTATGGCTTCTGTAAAAATTTCATAATTAAGCGTGTCAATTCCTCCAGATTTGAGACTATTAGCAATGTTCATCCCTACTGCGTAAGATACGCTATCAATTTCGCTGACGAGTTTAATGTGATTGTGTTGTGCTTCAACTTTTCCTTGGACAAGAATAAATAATAGCGTAATAAAGGTTAAATTTTTCATGGTTCAAAAATAGCCTTAAGTAGCAGATAAATTACTTTAATTCTTTTAGTTGAGTTTCTTATTTAATCGATTACTGAAAATTGCTATACCAACAGCAATACTCTCCGAAGACCCAAAACACCTACTGGTTCCTCCTGTTATTCTTGTGAAAGTAGGATAGGGGTATTCTACATTAGTTAAATTTTTGTCAAGAAGGTAAATCCCGCTGCTATTTGGTTCACCAGTACCAGCATAATAATTACCAAAAACAGCAAAATGAATGCTGTTTTTTCGATTTTGAATTGCTGAAATTTCATAATCATCAATAATCCGAAAGGCTGAAAATTTAAAGTTCTCTTTCCATAGCGAATCTAATTGGTTTTTTGTGATATTGTTTTTGCAGTCTCTGTTAATTATGTAAAGGGTGTCTTTTTGAAGTGCTAAAAGAGAGGAAACCATTAGCTGCCTTTTATCCGTTTTAGAGACAAACGTGTTAAAATTAATGGCGTATGATATGTTTAGTAAAGGAGGTAATGCATCAACAAAACGTTTTTTTTTAATTGAATTCAAAGGCTGTTGATAGGTTAATGTCAGACTTGAGTAATCAGTTAATTCTAAATCAAGCCCAGCAGCAAAAGAATGATTGATAGTATTCTCATATTCATTTATTAATGAAGATGTTCTGGGAATTTGTGGATCTGTTCCAAAATAGGTCTGAGTTGAATTTAGAATCAGTGAAGGAGAGTAGTTAATTAATAGATTTGTTTTAGATAATTTTCCAAAATTGGATTTTAGACCAAATTCAGCATATAAGTCTCGTGCTACAACTGAAGTGTAATTTTCAGGATTATCGTAGTCAATGTTCCTTATGCCTAAAGAGGTAAATAGGGCTTTAGTGTTTTGCGTATATGATGAAAATAGTTGACCTTTCCAAGCTATTTTTGGGTCAAAATAATCTGGAAGTTGTGGTAATGCAATTCCACCTGCAATTCCATATTTCCATTTTAGTGATTGGTTATCTTGAGCTTGACAAATGGCTAGATTTATTAAACATGCTAGCACCCAAAAAAGTAAACCTCTTTTCATGATAAGTCAAATGTACAATAATCGGCTTATTTGGGTGTGAACCTTTTTTTTATTCTTGAGTCAATAAGTCTTAATTTTGCTCGCTAGTATTATAGGAGAAGATTAAAACAGGATTAAAAACAAACTTTATGAATAAGTATAATATTGTTGGGGTAATGTCGGGTACTTCAATGGACGGATTAGACCTTGCTCACGTTACATTAGTGGAAGCAGAACAAGGGAAATGGCGGCACGAAATTAATGCCTCAGTTACCATACCTTATGAAGAAAAATGGCGACTAAGATTGTCTAAATTAAGACATCAAAACTCATTAATTTTTTACAAAACAGATCGTTTTTATGGACAATATATAGGGGAGTGTATCAATGATTTTCTTTCTGAAAATGACCTAAAGGCTGATTTAGTATCCTCTCATGGTCATACGGTTTTTCATCAGCCTGAGAACAATGTCTCTGTTCAGGTAGGTGACGGGAATAGTATATATGCTATTACAGGAATTCCTGCGGTAACTAATTTCAGAGCTATTGATGTGATACTAGGTGGAGAGGGAGCTCCTTTAGTGGGTATTGCAGATAATTACCTATTTGGGGAATATGATATGTGTCTTAATCTTGGAGGATTTGCAAATATCTCATCGAGTAACGAACAACAGGCTTTTGATGTAAGTCCGTGTAACATTGTTTTAAACAGAATTGCTCGAGAATTTGATCAGGAATATGACAAAGATGGAGCGATTGCAGAGCGTGGGTCTATCGACTATGATCTGCTTTACGAGTTAAACGATATAGAATTTTATACTTATGAAAATCCAAAATCTCTGGGAAGAGAATGGATAAGTTCTAATTTCTGGCCTATCGTCAGACGAAGTGATGCAACTAAGGAAGATAAAATGAAAACTTTGGTTGATCATATTGCATTACAGATATCCAATAGTATTGAAGATTTATCAGGGGGTGATTCCAGTAGTAAAAGGGTTTATGTAACGGGTGGAGGTGCTTATAACAGTACTTTGATAAATCATATAAAAAGTCATACTGAAGCGGAAGTTATTGTTCCTGATGACAATATTGTAGAATACAAAGAGGCCCTTGCTTTTGCGTTGCTTGGTATTTTAAGAGTTAAAAATCAGACAAATGTATTGTCTTCTCATACTGGAGCTGAAAAAGATTCGGTATCTGGAAGTTTATATGGAGATTTCTCTAAATTGATATAATGGAAAGTTTACTAAAAAAATTTGAAAACAAACAACCGGAGATTGTTTTTGAGTGGAAAGACTCAGAGACAGAAGCCGAAGGGTGGATTGTAATTAATTCACTAAGAAATGGTGCAGCTGGAGGCGGTACCCGAATGCGAAAAGGTCTCAATAAGCGAGAGGTTGAGTCTCTTGCTAAGACGATGGAGGTAAAATTTACAGTGGCTGGTCCCCCAATAGGAGGTGCAAAATCTGGGATAAATTTTGATCCTGCTGATCCTCGTAAGGAGGGAGTTTTAAAACGATGGTATGCCGCAGTTACTCCATTGTTACGAAATTACTATGGAACAGGAGGCGACTTAAATGTTGATGAGATTCATGAGGTAATCCCAATGACAGCAGAGTTAGGTGTTCTTCATCCTCAAGAGGGAGTTGTTCAAGGTTATTATAAATCATACACTAAAGTAGAAAAACTGCAAGCAATTTCTCGTCTACAAAGTGGCGTATTACTTCCAATTATTGATGAACGATTCACTCCTGACGTTGGCAAAAAATATACCATTGCAGATATGATTACAGGGTGGGGTGTTTCTGAAGGTGTTCGTCATTTTTATGAGCTTTGGGGAGGTACAATGAACCATAAAACTGCCATTATTCAAGGGTGGGGTAATGTTAGTGCCGCCGCCGCATTTTATTTGGCAAAACATGGTGTTAGAATCATTGGCATTATCGATCGAAATGGCGGTTTAATTAATAAAGAAGGATTCTCACTTGAGGAAGTGGTGGATTTATTTAATAATCGAAACGGAAATGAACTAGTTGCAGAAAATCTTCTAAGTTTTGAGGAAACTAATAGTCAAATCTGGGACTTGGGGGCAGAAATATTTATACCTGGTGCAGCTAGTCGTTTGATAAGTAAGGACCAAGTTACATCATTAATCGATGGGCAGTGTGAAGTAATTAGTTGTGGTGCTAATGTGCCATTTGCTGATCCAGAAATATTCATGGGAGAAATTTCTATGTATGCTGATGCTAATAT
>ERZ1048872.2459-NODE-2459-length-13207-cov-9.607284_pt1 | contig 13207 bp, 14 predicted proteins | sample MGYA00383100_ERZ1048872 | MGnify/ENA primary metagenome ERZ1048872 (study PRJEB29581, sample SAMEA5548370) | metagenome | biome: marine; feature: coastal; material: water | depth 50 m | study: Short-term variability in the microbial, nano- and picoplankton... | reverse complement strand
GGGACTTATCACTACTTGCAGGTTTACTTTTTGATGATAAAGGTAATCAATTATCTCCAACTCATACTAGAAAGAAAAATAGACGATATAAATACTATGTTAATCAAGCAATACTACAATTCAAAAAAACAGATGAAAATGCGGTAACAAGAGTACCAGCTGAAAATCTAGAAGCAATTATAGAAAGGCAGTTACTTACTTTATTATCAAACGATTCAACATTCACAAACCTAATTTCATCCTATAATTTATCTGCCACTAATCATAAAGCAATATTAAAAAGTACAAAACAGTTTTCACAACAATGGATAGAGCAAAAACCGAGTCAAAAAATAAAACTGCTGAATAGCTTTATTCAAAAAATAATACTCACAAGAACATCGGTTTCAATATCTTACCAAATAAACCATATGATAAACGCCCTACTTGAAACCGATAATTTCAAAAATATTGAAATATATAATAACAAAATAAATATCAGCATTAAGCGCTGTGGGTTTGAAACTAAGTTAATTGTCAATTCAGAGGAACAAGCAAAACATGAACCACATCCCGATTCACTCAAAGCAATTCAAAAAGGTGTACGCCAAGGATTAGAATGGAATCAAACACTGGTTTTAGGTGAAGCGGACTCCGCAAAAGAAATCGCTGAGAAGCTAAATGTAAGTGATCGATATGTTTGCCAATGCATAAGACTAGCTTATCTATCACCTGACAATATAAAGCGTATTTTTAAGGGCGACATCCCATTCGATATGACTTTGACGAAGTTAAAGCAAGGTTTTCCATTAGCTTGGGAGAAGCAAGAAATACTATTTAAAACAAGCTAAGCAAAACTTTTAATAATACATAAGGCGTATTTTCTATGCCTTTTTTCGTTCTGGACATTAGAAAAGCAGATAGAAAGCGAACGGCATTATTACACTTAGAGATAATAACGCTATTTAAGGGGATATAAACAAAAAAGGCTTACCGTGGAGACGATAAGCCTAATTTTTGTAGCATCTATCCCTTTGATTTTTAAACGCTTAGTTCAATTAACTAAACGAACTCAAGGACAGAGCAAATAATGTGGCGGTGAGATAGAGATTTGAACTCTAGAAGGGCTACAAACCCTTGCCGGTTTTCAAGACCGGTGCTTTCGACCACTCAGCCATCTCACCTGAAGTTAACAAGTAGCTTGAAAAACAATGCTTGCTTGAGAACGAGGCGAATATTAAAGTGTCCGCTCATACTTGTAAAGCCTTAATTAACAAATAACAAATCGTTTGCTAAAAAAATAGTCAGTTTGGTTCGAAATCAGGCAAAAGGAATAATAATGCTCGAAAATAATGATGTTTGTCGTTGCCCTTGGCTAGACACTTCTAAACCAGATTATGTGAAATATCATGATGAAGAATGGGGAGTGCCTGTTTATGATGATCAAAAACTTTTTGAATTTATAACGCTTGAATCAGCTCAAGCTGGGTTAAGTTGGTATACCATATTAAAACGAAGGCAAGGTTATCGTGATGCATTTGCCAATTTTGATGTTCATGTGGTTGCAACGTTTGATCAAGATAAAGTAGAAGAGTTAATGCTTAACAGCAATATCATTCGAAACCGCGCTAAAATAAATGCCGCTATCAATAATGCCAAACAGTTTATCGACATTCAGAAAGAGTTTGGCTCTTTTAGCGATTACATGTGGGGCTTTGTTAATCATAAAACTAAAGTGAATGAGATTGGCGAAGTAGAAGATTACCCTGCTAACAGCGCCGAGTCAGACGCATGGAGTAAAGATCTTAAAAAGCGAGGTTTTAAATTTGTAGGCTCGACTATTTGTTACGCACATATGCAAGCCAGCGGCATGGTCAATGATCATAGTTTAAGTTGTTACAAAAGGAAACAAATAATTGAACAATATCAGCAGTGTTAAGCTAGCTATTTAAAAAATCGCATGTCATAATATGTCACAAGTTCGTTAATAAAGCTTCAATAAAAACTTGAACTTTGACAAAACGACCTTATCTTAGTTATACATGTAGAAAAAAGTAATTAGAATTAAACCTTAAAGGAAGTTTTATGCAATCTAATATGAGTTTTCAATCAGCGAGTCAAAGCTCTGCGATCGAAATAAACAAAGTATTGAAAAATACTTACATGTTACTGTCAATGACCTTAGCATTTAGTGCCGTAACAGCAGGCATTTCAATGGCAATGAATCTGTCACATATGACCGCATTGGTGATGATGTTAGTTGCTTTTGGTTTAATGTTTGTAGTTAATAAAAAAGCTGATTCAGCTAGCGGTATTTTCTGGATATTCGGTTTCACCGGTTTAATGGGCGCATCACTTGGGCCAATGCTTAGTGCTTATGCAGCAATGCCTGGTGGTCCAGCTATGATCATGCAAGCACTTGGTGGCACAGCATTAATATTTTTCGCTTTATCTGGTTACGCTTTAACAAGTAAGAAAGACTTCTCCTTTATGGGCGGTTTTTTAATGACAGGCTTGATTGTAGTATTAGTAGCAAGTTTAGCTAATATCTTCTTTCAAATCCCTGCGCTTTCGTTAGCGGTAAGTGCTGCCGTAATTATGGTGATGTCTGGTTTGATTTTGTTTGATACAAGCCGCATTATCAACGGTGGTGAGCGCAATTACATTAGAGCAACAGTTTCTTTGTACCTAAATGTTTATAACATTTTTGTTCACTTACTTCATTTGCTAGGCGTTTTTGGCGGAGATGATTAATAATTATAATTTTATAAGGGTAATAACTTTACGTTTATAACTTTACATTTATAATAAAGCCTCGCAATTGCGGGGCTTTTTAATGCCTTTTTTTTGCTCCTTTAATAGCAGAGACATTATCTTGAAAAAACTTGCTGTGGTGATAACCACCCCACCCTATAGTAATTTAACTATAACGGCGCTTCATTATATTGAGGCAGCGTTGCACATAAATATCAATATTGTTGGTGTTTTTTTCTATCAAGATGGTGTACTAAATGCCAATAGTAAAGTACAAATTGCCAGTGATGAATTTCAAACGATAAAGCGTTGGCAAGCCTTGCATGAGCAATATCAGTTGCCATTGCATTTATGTATTACCGCTGCAGAAAAACATGGTATATCTGACGAGAATGAGTCTGGCAGCTTAATTCATGATGCTTTTACTATTTCTGGCTTGGGTGAACTTGTTGAGTTATCAACAAATGCAGAACGATTGGTGCAATTTTAATGACACAAACTCAATCACCTAAATCCTTAGCGCTATTAAACAGCAAAGCTCCCTTTGCAAGCTGTGCTGGAAAAGATGCCTTAGATATAGCGCTAGTTTTTGCTTCATTTGAACAACCGACAACCTTATTTTTTCAAGGTGATGGTGTTTATCAACTTATACAAGGTCAAAACGGCGAGTTAATATCGGTAAAAGATTACTTAAAAACCTTTTCCGCTTTTGAGTTTTACGATATTGAAGAAATTTATGTTTGCCAAGCGTCTTTAATTGAACGTGGACTGAGTAGTGATTTTCATATCGACAATGTGCAAGTACTTAATCAACAAGAGTTTGCTAATAAATTGGCAACACACAATACCATATTAAGATTTTAGCCCGATGAACACCTTACATATAGTTAGACAAAGCGCTTTTGCAACGAATGACTTTACTCAATGCATTCAAGTACTCAATGCCGCAGATCTTATCGTATTTACCGATGATGGCTGTTATAACCTCACTCATCAGTCAATAAAGCAAGTTAGCGAGCAAGTAAAACTTATGGTAATCACAGAGCATGTTAACGCAAGAGCAATTGATATTGTTGGCACTAAAGCAACAGCGATAACAATGAATGATTTAGTTGCGTTAACCTTTCAAACAGACAGAGTGATCACATGGCAATAAGTATTGATTTTAATGGTGAGCAGATTGAAACAGATTCACAGGGCTATTTACTCGATTATAGCTTATGGCAGGAAGAGTTAGCATTAGTCATGGCTAAGCAGGATAAGTTTGAATTGACAGCCGCACATTGGGAAGTTATTCGCTTTGTTCGTCAATTTTATTTAACTTATAACACCTCTCCTGCCATTAGAGCACTCACCAAAGCGATGAAAGCTGAATTTGGCGAAGAGAAATCTAGCAGTCGTTACCTGTTTCGTTTATTCCCTGATGGACCTGCGAAACAAGCCACTAAATATGCGGGCCTACCAAAACCTAAACGTTGCTTGTAGATCAAACGTTTATATCCATATAATGACCGCTATTTTCCAAAGGCTAAAGTGGTGACACAATGCCTGCTTAAGCGATTACGATTATATCGATAGCCATTTATTCACTTACTTTAAACAAAAAAAGCGCTAACAATAATGTTAGCGCTTTTTTATTACTTATTCGTTAAAGCCTGTAGCTTGTCATTATTTTGCTGGCAATGTTGGTACGGAAATACCAGCCATTTCGAGCATAACACGAACTACTTGACAACTATAACCAAACTCATTGTCATACCATACGTAAAGTACGGCGCGATCTTCGTCCACAATCGTTGCTTGAGAATCAACAACACCCGCATAACGAGAGCCAACTAAATCTGTCGATACAATTTCATTTGAAGCCGTGTAATCAACTTGATTTTGTAACGGTGAATTCAATGAAATATTACGTAGATAATCATTAAGCGACGCTTTATCTGTCGCTTTTTTTAAGTTCAAGTTCATTATAGCCATAGAAACATTTGGTGTAGGAACACGGATTGCGTTACCTGTTAATAAACCTTTTAGCTCAGGTAATGCTTTAGCAACGGCTTTAGCTGCACCTGTGGTACTAATAACCATGTTTAATGGTGCACTTCGACCACGACGTGGTGCTTTATGATAATTATCAATTAAGTTTTGATCATTAGTGTAAGAGTGAACTGTTTCTACATGGCCGTTTTTAATACCAAACTTGTCGTTTATTGCTTTAAGTACAGGGGTAATAGCATTAGTAGTACAGCTTGCTGCAGACACTATAGTGTCTTCTGCTAGGATCATATCTTGGTTAACACCATAAACGATGTTTTTAATGTCACCTTTGGCTGGTGCTGTTAGCAATACTTTAGCGACACCTTTTGACTGTAAATGCTGACCTAAGCCATCTTCATCAGACCAAATACCGGTATTATCAACTACTAACGCATTGTTGATTCCGTAACTGGTGTAATCAACTTCAGAAGGTGATTTAGCATAAATGACCTGAATAAAAGCACCATTGGCTTTAATAACATTATTTTCTTTATCTATAGTGATACTACCATTAAAGGCACCATGCACTGAGTCACGACGTAATAAGCTAGCACGCTTTTCTAAATCATCTCCGCCTTTACTTGGGCGTAAAACAATAGCACGTAAATTAAGTTTAGCATTAGGGCCTGTTTGCTCAATGAGCAAACGTGCTAATAAACGACCAATTCGGCCAAAACCATATAGAACGACATCTTGGCTTTGAGAGTCTTTATTAGCTTCACTAACAGAAGTTAATTCTTTCTCTAAGTATTGTTCAATAGACAAATCATTTGATTGCCCTTGAAATAAATAACGATAAGCTAATTTACCGACATCAATACGAGCCGGTGCTAAAGCCATTTTGTTTAACGCTTCAACAAAAGGGAAACTTTCACGTAAACGTAGCTTGCTTTCTTCATGCAGAGCTACTGATTTATGGGATTTGATAATATCAATAGGAGAAGCGTTAAGTAGCGGGCGACCATACACAGATATTTCGATACCTTTGTTTCTAAATAGCTGACCAATAATTGGCTGCATATTTTCTGCAAGAGTTTGGCGCTCTTGCCAACTTTTTTGATATTCTTCCTCAAGATGAGACATCATTAGTTAAACCTTTTATTTCAGTCGATTAAACGGTAAATTACTATAATCATATTAGCTTAGTTATTAAAAAATCAAAACTAGACTATAGTGGGAGATTATTGCGCGCATATTGTAATGCATGATGTAATATTTCGCTATAGCTTACACCTTTATTTATTAACTATTATCAATCTAATTAATTAACTATGGACATAAGTGATTTTATATGAAACTACTGCCCCTACTTTTTCCAATTTTTTTATTATTTAGTTGTGACTCAGGTAAAAGTCTAGCGGAGCTATGCAAAAAGAACCCTGAAATTTGCCATGAGTTTGGTGAAGATAGCTGGTGTAAAAGTGAGCGTGTTAATGTTGCTTTGTCTAGAATTGCTGTTAAAACTCAAAAGCAAGACCTACAAAAGTACCACCTTTTAGTTGCCTATGAGGGATACGTTGATTGCATGAGTCTAGCTTCACAAATACAACATATTAAATTAAAAGAAAAAACCACCTTAAGAAAAAACAATTTACTCAAGGCAAAAGCTCAACTAGCTGAATTATCTGATCAAACACTAGACTCTAAACACCCGCATTTACTTTACTATCATTGGTCAAGAGAGTTAAATGAAAATGCTTTGCAGCAGTTTATCCAATTAGAAGGTAGCAGCGAACTAGAGAATTCAATCTCGCAATATCACCTAGCGACCTACTACGCAAAAAAAGATCTCAATAAAACCTTAGGGCTATTATTTCATGCTTTAGAACTTCATCAGCCAAAAGAAAAACTAATACCTGAGGTGTTGCAAACACTGGCAACAATATTTACCAATAAAGAAAAGCCTAAACTGGCTTATATTTGGTTGAAGACATATCAATTAGTAGTAAACAGCAAGGGTAACCAAGTAGCATTAAACTTAAAGCTACTCGCTAACAATCATGCCTTGGATGTTGATTTTCTGGATAAAGTTGCTCAAAATACCCTAGATAAAATTAAACAAGGCAAATTTAAAGCGCCTAAATACTAATTTTTACAATCAGTTTTTACTAGGGGTTGAAAGGTGAGGCTTAAAGAGTTAACGCAATAACGTTTGCCTGTAGGCTTAGGGCCATCATCAAAGACATGGCCTAAATGCGATTGGCAATGTTGGCATTGAATTTCTATGCGCTGCATATTGTGGCTAACATCTTTAAAATAAGCGACATTGCCTGCAATAGCAGCAAAAAAACTTGGCCAACCACAACCGGCGTTAAATTTACTATCGCTGCTAAATAACGGTTTGTCACAACAAGCGCAAAGATAGCGTCCTTTTTGCCAATGATCATTATAAATGCCAGTGAAAGGCTGCTCTGTTGCCGCTAAACGGCAAACTTTATAAGCGGCTTCACTAAGTATTTGTTTATAATGATCATCGTTCATTTAAAAAGCCTTTATTCAATTACAACAGTCTTACGTTCAGGTGTTGACCATTGTACATGGTATTTTTTGCCGTCAGCTTTATCAATACGCTCAAAAGTATGCGCACCGAAAAAATCACGCTGACCTTGCAACAAGTTAGCCGGTAACGTTTCACTTCGAATTGAATCATAATAAGATAAAGCTGAAGACAATGCGCCATTAGGTATACCAAACATAGTAGCTCCGCACACAGCTTTACGCCAATTTAGCTGTCGCTCACTTAGTTGCTGGGCAAAAAAGTTATCTAGTAATAAATTATCTAAATCTTCATTACGCTCATACGCTTGGGTGATGGACTGTAAAAAAGTCGCTCTAATGATACAACCTGCCCGCCATATTTTTGCGATACTGGCAAAATTAAGTGTCCAACCATGCTCTTTTGCAGCTAACTTCATTAACTGAAACCCTTGAGCATAAGCACACATTTTTGCACAATATATGGCATCATGAAGCTGTTCTATATAATCTTGTTTCTCTTGACTTGAAACAGTGACAGGTTCTGGACCACTTAATGTTTTTGAAGCTTGAGTTCTTAACGCTTTAAATGATGAGATAGAACGTGAGTAAACCGCTTGCGCAATGGTTGGGGCTGGGCAACCTACTTCTAAGCTACTCATTGCTGTCCATAAACCTGTCCCCTTTTGCCCTGCTTTATCAAGGATCAGGTCAACTAAAGTAGTGCCTGTATCGACAGATTTATGACGTAGTACTTCAACACTAATTTCCATTAAATAACTATCAAGTAAGCCATTATTCCATTGCTCAAAAATATCAGCAATATCATTAGCGCTTAACCCTAAGCCTTTATTAAGAATATGGTAAGCTTCACAAATAATTTGCATATCGGCATACTCAATACCGTTATGTACCATTTTCACATAATGGCCGGCTCCTGCAGGCCCAATATAAGCAGCACAGGGCTCTCCTTCACTAATAACTTGCCCTGGTTCACTACGCTCAATGGGTTTACCTGTTTTAGCATCCACTTTTGCTGAAATAGCTTCCCAAATTGGCTTAACGCGTGTCCATGCGTACGGAGAGCCACTAGGCATTAATGAGGGACCAAAGCGCGCCCCTACTTCGCCACCTGATACTGCAGACGAAAACAATAAGAAGTTACTCTTATATTTTTTCTCTCTCGCAACGGTGTCCACCCAAAGGCTGTTACCGGTATCAATAACAATATCATCAGGTTGAATACCAGCGCCAATCAAGTTTTCGCACACTTGATCAACGGGGGCACCAGCCGGAACGCTCAGAACAATCAGGTGTGGTGCTTTTAACTGCGAGAGCAATTCGGTATACGAAGAACACCCGAAAACACGAGGAGAACCAGTAGAATTCTCAAGTTGATCTTGCTCTATAACGCTTTGTACTTTTTCATCACATAAATCAAAAGCGGCAATATTAAAGCCATTATCTGCAAGGTTTAATACTAAATTTTTACCCATAACACCAAGGCCTATAAAGCCGATGTCACACAAAAGTTTATCTAGTGCCATAAAATCACATTCCTAAAATTAACTGCCCTGTTTAGACCGCTTTCTCTATATAAACTCAGATTATTATTTAGAGAAGTAAAGCAGGTTTTTCTCTTTTAACTTTCAAACCGAAAGTAAAAGCCTGCACAACGAAATTTTTCGCATTCTAACATGGGAACAAAGCTAAATCATGTTAATTGCGAAGAAAACAACAAAATGTATATTTTTACATTTAAATGCACAGTGCTTTAGTAATTGTACGTAAAAAACATTCAGAACTAGTGTTATTTTGTCATTAAATGTAATTTTAACTTGAATTATTCTTAAAATGGTGTAATTTTACTACATTATAGTTTTACGCGTTTATAAGGTTTCACCATGAAAATTAAAGTAGGCATTAACGGTTTTGGCCGAATTGGTCGATTTGTATTTAGAGCAGCAGTAGAAAGAGATGATATAGAAGTAGTTGGTATTAATGATTTAATTGATATTGATTATATGGCCTACATGTTAAAATATGACTCAACACACGGCCGATTCAAAGGCACAGTTGACGTGGTTGATGGACAGTTAATTGTTAATGGTAACACTGTACGTGTAACAGCAGAGCGTGATCCTTCCCAATTAAAGTGGGACGAGATTGATGTAGATGTAGTTGTTGAGTCTACTGGTTTATTCTTAACCGATGAAACAGCACGTAAACATATTGCAGCGGGTGCTAAACAAGTCGTACTTTCGGCCCCATCTAAAGATGATACGCCTATGTTTGTTTGCGGCGTAAACTTAAATGAGTATGCTGGTCAAGATATAGTCTCTAATGCCTCTTGTACAACCAACTGCTTGGCTCCTATTGCAAAAGTATTAAATGATAACTGGGGTATTCAAGACGGTTTAATGACCACAGTTCATGCAACAACAGCGACACAAAAAACAGTTGATAGCCCATCAGCTAAAGATTGGCGTGGTGGGCGTGGTGCAGGTCAAAACATCATTCCTTCATCAACAGGTGCAGCAAAAGCTGTTGGTAAAGTTATTCCAGAATTAAATGGAAAGCTGACAGGAATGGCATTTCGCGTACCTACTCCTGACGTATCAGTAGTTGATTTAACCGTTAACTTGAAAAAACCTGCAAGCTATGGCGAAATCTGTCAAGCAATGAGCGCCGCTGCAGAGGGCGAGTTAAACGGTATTTTAGATTACACTGAAGATGCTGTTGTCTCTAACGACTTTGTGGGTGAAACCTGTACTTCAGTTTTTGATGCTAAAGCAGGTATTGCGTTAACAGATACTTTTGTCAAAGTTGTTTCTTGGTATGACAATGAAATTGGCTATTCAAACAAAGTTTTAGACTTAGCAGCTTATATCCATAACTACAAAAAATAAGTTACGAAACAGTTTTTTTTGTAATTTTCAGATCAAAAAAGGCTAGGTGATTCCACCTAGCCTTTTTTATGTCTTTTACATCTACGCGAGGATAAGGTATTCGCTTTAGCTTATAGAGGCATTAATTTGCTCTAATACCAATTGCGGATCAACTGCTTTTGTAATTGGGCGTCCGATCACCAAATAGTCCACCCCAACATTAATTGCTTGCTCTGGTGTCATAATGCGTTGTTGATCGTCTTTTGCAGATCCTGCAGGTCTAATGCCTGGCGTGATTAATTTAAACTCTTTACCTAACGATAATTTTAATTGCTCTGCTTCCCATGCCGAACAAACCACGCCGTCTAAGCCACTTTGCTTGCTTAGGTTAGCAAGAAAATTAACTTGCTCCGCTGGAGTTTTGGTAATGCCTAAACCGCGTAAATCATCTTCTGACATACTGGTTAATACGGTTACAGCAATAAGCAGTGGCGCATCGCTACCATAGTTAACTAATGCCTCTTTTGCCTTAGTCATCATTTGGCTACCACCACTGGCATGAACATTCACCATCCATACACCTAAATCAGCCGCTGCTGTAACAGCTTTAGCCACCGTATTAGGGATGTCGTGAAATTTTAAATCAAGAAAAACATCAAAGCCCTTTCCTGTTAAGGTTTTAACAAACTCAGGACCGAAGTAGGTGAACATCTCTTTACCCACTTTTAACTTGCAATCACTTGGTGAAATTCTGTCTACAAAAGACAAAGCATCATTTTTTTTATCAAAGTCTAATGCGACAACTACTTTTGGATCTAACATGGGATTTCCTATTTTCAATTCTTTCTCGCGGTTAAAACCGCTTCTACAATATAAGTTACTTAAATACTAAACTTAATAATTATTCCTTTCAAAGTCCTACGATTCAAGAGCAAAGAGGAAGCACGGAGCTGACGGTAGTCAGTGAGTACTTTCGATGCAGCTATTGTGATGTAGGACGAAGAAAGATGAAATTATTCGCCTTCTAGGCCTCTGACTGGTTTTAGCTGTTCCCACTCGTGACAGGATGGACAAGACCAATAATGCGTTGAGCTATTAAAGCCACAACTACGGCAACTATATCTATGTTTTACTTTTAAATACCCACCAATTAACTCTCGAATTAAATCTAAACTGGTATTATTAACTTCCATCGCTGGTTGCTTCATTTGCATTTTAACAAAATGTTTGAAACCTCTGATAGTGGGTCTGCGCTTTAACGCTGATAACATAAACTCTTGCGCTTTTTTATTACCATGCTTTTGTTCTACATAACTTAAATAAGATATTAATGCACTAGAGCTTGCTGTTTCATCGTAAACTTTTTTAATAAAGCTAAAAAACTCATCCTCGGCATCAATATCAAGATAACATTGATGCATTTGGTCAATGACATCGGGAAAAAACTCTTTATCTTGTTGATAGATATCTTGGTAGCATTTACATGCTAGTTCACATTGTTTGTGGTTTTCATAAATTTTTGCCATTAACCAATTGGCACGGCAAGAATTTGGATCTAACTTCAATGCCTGCTCAAGTAGTTCAATCACTTCAATAAATTTATCTTGCTCAAAAGCACTGGTTGCTTGTTCACAATAAAAATTAGCTAATGTATGTAAAAGGCGCTTATCATTAAGTTTAATAATAAGTTTTTTATGATTAATTCCCTGATGCCAATCTTTAGTTGATTGAAAAATTTGCAATAAATACGTTAACGACTTTAAGCCATAATCACTAGATTTCAGCAACTTACTGAACATTTTTTCAGCTCTATCATACAAGCCAGCACTTAAAAAGTCTTTACCTAGCTCAAATACAGCTTGCTGCTTGTCTTTGGTTGGTAGGTTTCCATGGCGTACTAAATGCTCATGCACTTTTAGTGCTCTATCTAGTTCGCCACGTTTACGAAACAAGTTAGCCATAGCAAAGTGAGCTTCAACACTATCATCTTCTACTTTTAAAGCATCAAGAAGAGAGTCTATGGCTTTATCTTTTTGGTTTGATAATAAATAATTTAAGCCAGTTGAATACTTAATAGATAAGTCTTGCTTGATGGTTTGATCTTTTTGTTTAATGCTATTTCTTCCCATAAACCAACCATAAGCCATGGCAACGGGAAGTAATAAAAAAAGTAGCTCAATCATTATGCTATATACACTTAAACTTCAGTTGAGCGATTTTTGGTTAATGCTTTTTTACCCTTGCGGATCAAGCGCCATAGTATTGTTACCAATATGCCTATCGAAATACCTATGATAGTAAATAGGCTTACCGCTGCTGCAATAGACAGCTCTACCCTGGCGATAAGATAATTTAATGAAATCATCTGTTCATTTTGACTGCCAAACACAAAGGCAATAGCGATTAAAATTAAAACTAAGAAAAAAGTAAAATAAATTCGCACGTTGGTAAACTCGCTTAGGAAGTGAAATTAATAAAAATGTAGACGAAAAAAAACGGCATACAAGGTATGCCGTTTATTATCTAATTTTTTTGCTTTTATTACAATAAGAGCACAATAAAGTTGCCATAAAGATGCAATAAGAACGTAATTAAGCTACTGAAAGATTGACTCTTTCTCTTAACTCTTTACCTGGCTTAAAGTGAGGTACGTATTTACCACTTAACTCAACTGATTCACCAGTTTTTGGGTTTCTACCAACTCTAGGAGCACGATAATGTAATGAAAAACTACCAAATCCTCTAATTTCTATGCGATCACCTTTAGATAAAGATTGCGCCATTAATTCTAAGATTTCTTTAATTGATTGTTCTACATCTTTAGCTGATAAATGAGATAACTTATCGGCTAATTTTTCAATGAGTTCTGATTTGGTCATTTGACCCTCCAGTATTCACCTAGCTTCGCGCTAATGGTATTAATATAAGAGGAGAATCTAAACTCTCCCCTACCTAGTCTCTTTTTAGTTTAGTATAAATTAAAAAGAGTGCAACGAATTAAAAACTAATAACTTTTTACAAAAAATTAGTTTTTAGCGTTTTTAAACGCTGCAGCCATTGCACTTAAACCAGTTTCT
>ERZ1048872.2456-NODE-2456-length-13211-cov-5.496732_pt1 | contig 13211 bp, 9 predicted proteins | sample MGYA00383100_ERZ1048872 | MGnify/ENA primary metagenome ERZ1048872 (study PRJEB29581, sample SAMEA5548370) | metagenome | biome: marine; feature: coastal; material: water | depth 50 m | study: Short-term variability in the microbial, nano- and picoplankton... | reverse complement strand
AAGGTGTAATTTTAGCCGCTGGATACGCGACCCGTTTTTTACCTGCCTCAAAAACTATTCCCAAAGAAATGTTTCCGCTGATTGATCGTCCGGCGATTGATTTCATTGTCCAGGAAATGGTTGATTCAGGGATACAGGACATTCTGCTAGTTTCGTCACGTAGAAAAAAAGTGATGGAGGATTATTTTGACCGTGAGGTAGAATTGACTTCCGCGTTTTCGCAGTCCAATCAATTTGAAAAACTGGAAGTGATCAAACCGATTGAGGCCAATATTTTCACGTTACGTCAGCAGCACATGATGGGCACAGGAAACGCGTTGATGCTGGTGGAACCCTTTGTGGATAATGAACCGTTTGTGGTGGCCTATCCGGATGATATTGTATTAGGTGAAAAACCTCTCTCCAAACAACTGATTGAAACCTGGGAAAAAACTGGCAACACTGTTTTGAGTGTGCAGGAATTGGAGGAAGATCAATTATGGCGTTACGGTGTAATAGAACCGGATGGTGAAGGTAAAATTATGAAAGTCAACAAAATGGTTGAAAAACCAGCAAGCGGTAATGCTCCAAGTCGTTTTGTTTCTTTCGGACGTTACCTTTATACACCTGAACTTTTTGACTCATTGAGAGCCAGCGACAAAAGCCACTCCTCAAAAAGTGAATTCACACAAACGGAAGCTATCAACCATATGGCGTCACAAGGTCACGTTTCAGCAGTCCAATTTGAGGGTACACGTTATGATTTGGGAGATCCGCTGGGGTTTCTGACTTCTGCAATGCAAATAGGTTTACAGCGCTCGGAATTCAAAGAAACTTTACTGGATGAAATGCGGAGATTGATCAAACTGCATGACAATCCGAACGATGATAACAGCGGTTAAAATCATCTTTCTGCTGATCCTGTATCATGCTTTTATCTTCCCTGTATCAGCTGAAGAACAGTGCCTTAGTTGTCATATTGAAAATAGCGGTATGTCAACGTTTCATAATCCTGAAGAAATAGGCTGCACGTCCTGTCATGCTGGTAACGCTAGCGCAAAAACAAAGGAAAAAGCTCATCAAAATCTAGAAGCATATCCTGGCAGGATGCAGACAGTTGAACAATCATGCGGACAATCTGGATGCCATGCAGAGCTGATTCCGCTAGTGAAAAATTCGCTGATGAACACTCTGGACGGTATGCTCTCCACTACACGCAGGGTGTTTGGTGAAAAACATAAAAAGCAAATCCAGCCTGATTTAAACCAGTGCTTAAGTGAAAAAGGAGCAGACTCTTATTTGCGGAAACTTTGCGTTTCCTGCCATTTAGGTTCAGCAAGAAAAAACCATCAGCAAAATTTGCTGGACCGTGGAGGAGGCTGTGCTGCCTGTCATTTGCAGACTCACACAGATTCCGCCCATCCTGCTCTTACAGTACGTGTGGACAATGATCGTTGTTTTGGTTGTCACAGTCGCTCAGGACGTATTTCACTGAATTACGTAGGATTAGCGGAAACTGAAAAGTACGATCAGAAAAATTCTGCAAATTTCGGTAAACTTGCGGACGGTAGATTAGTAAAAAAACTTCCGCTTGATGTTCACAGCAAAGCCGGAATGGCCTGTATCGACTGTCATACAGTACGTGGTGTGATGGGTTCAGGTAAACGGCACGAAGCCCAGTTGGACATCCAATGTACGGATTGTCATGCTAAAAAACTTTTCCGCAAACCGCTCTCTCAACTTCAGGCAAGGGAAGCACTTTATTCCGCTTTGTATCCGGATAATTTTCATACCGCAGTTAATGGCTCGATCATTGTCAGTGAAAAAAACGGTACCCCGCTTTTTCATCTTTGGGAAGAAAATGGCGGACGGTTTTTAAAAGGAAAAATATCCGGAAAAAAGATGGAGATTCCGCTGATGAGTTCAGGACAACAGCATGAACTTATAGGTCATGAACGTCTCAGTTGCGACAGCTGTCATGCGTCGTGGGCTCCACAATGTTACGGTTGTCACATTGAATATGATCCGCAACAAACTCAGTGGGATCACTTGAAACAGAAGCGTACTCCCGGACGCTGGATTGAAAAACGCTGGGCCGTTGAATCCGGAATTCCGGCTTTGGGTGTAACAGGAGAAAATCGTATCACACCTTTTGTGCCTGGAATGAATCTGATTTTGCAGACTTCTCAGGAATCAGCAAGTGTACGGAAACAGATTTTTGCCTCATTGTCACCGCACACAACTCAGCTTAAAGTACGTTCCTGCGAAAGCTGTCACAATAATGACGCGGCATTAGGAATTATACGGGGTCATGCAGCTTTTCCGGAACATCCGGAATGGAGTGTGCCTTTGGGCTGGATTGCGGAAAAGGCAAAACAGCCGGGAAAAGCTGCTAAAAAAGGTGACCGAAGTTTTAACACAACTGAAATTGCTAAAATTAGGCAGGTTGGCGCATGCCTCAAGTGTCATTTGCAGGATGACAAGGTTTTTGTGGATTTTCAACTGAGTCTGCAGAATTTACCTGTTGACCATGCGGAATACTGATAATGAGTTTTATGAACAAAGTAAGTAAAGTATTTAAATCTGTTTTATATCAAGAGCATAAACAATTAAATCAACATTAGTAAATTATGAAAGAAACTGAAATTATTTTAATCCGACACGGCGAGACTGAATGGAATTCTCAGCTACGCATGCAGGGACATTCCAACAGCGCTCTTTCTGCAGTCGGCAGGGGGCAAATTCAGGCGCTTGGCGAATGGATGAAAAACGTGTCCTTTGACCACATTTACTCCAGCGATTCTCTACGCGCTCGGCAAACTGCGGAAGCAATAACTCAATATTCAGGACATACTCTGCAGTTTGATCAACGTATCCGCGAAAAAAATCTTGGCGTTTTTGAAGGCTTAACATCCGCTGAAGCAAAGGAACGACACCCCGAAGTCTATCGTCTTTTCAAAACTGAAGGCGCAAACTATGTGATCAATGAAGGCGAAAGCACACAGCAGGTTCTGGATCGGGCTTTGGAATTCATTGAAGAAATACGTCTCAGACATCCGGAGCAAAGAGTTGTGATGGTGACGCACGGAGGAGTCGTGAGGGTTTTAATGAAACACACACTTGGGCTTTCTCTCGATGCCCCTACAAGTTTTCTGATCAAGAACACAGGGATATTCCGTTTAGTCTGGAATGAAAAATGGCTGGTTAGCCAAATGGACGTAGTTTCACATTTGGAAAAGCTGGAGTAATAATTTTTGTCAGTCATGTGCTAATCAGACCCTACCGTTTAATTTTAAAGTCTTTACTCTTTGACCTTTGACATTTGAGCTGAAATCTTGAATATTCTTAAAATACTGAGTGGAACTAAGCAGGAACGTTTGATCTGGGAAAGCAAGGATTCCGGAGTAACGGTTCAGGTTTGGGAAAAAGAGGATCGTCGCGAATTACGTTTCGGAAACCATATCATGCAGAGCGTATTTTCAAAAATTCGTCCGGATCATTTGGTATTGCCGTATTCACGTTTCATGATGCTGGGACTGCTTTTCTGTCCTGAACCAAAGTCAGTTCTGCATTTAGGTCTTGGAGGGGGCAGCATTGTCCGCTGGATGCACCGTGAGTTTCCTGAACTTCAGCAAACCATCATCGAAATCAATTCAGGAGTTATTGAGGCGGCACACAGATTTTTTGATCTTCCTCGTGACAAACGTTTACGTGTACTGTGTGCAGACGCAACTGAGCTTGTTCCAACTCTGGCAGAGAAATTTGATCTCATTATCCTGGATGCTTTCGGTGATTATGGTGCTCCGGAAGAGCTTACGCGGATTGATTTTTTACACAAACTACGAGCTTGTCTACATTATGACAGCTGGCTTGTGGGAAATCTATGGACAGTGACCGGAGATTTTGAGGAAATGCGTGAGCAGTGGAAATCAACTTTTTCCCAAGTTCTGGAGGCGCGTGCTAATCAGAAAGGCAATATGATTCTTTACGGCAGTCAACTATCAAAAATTCCTGAAAAGAAGGAATTTGAAGCTACCGCAAAAAATTTGCAAAGACATCACCAACTTGATTTCCGCAAAATGCTCCGTTGGTTAAACAAGGTGTTTTAAAAAGTTGGAATTTTAAAAGAATGGACAAATGCGTATAATAACCAATGGACATAACATATCAAGGGAAAAAGCTCCCTGATAGCGAGATTATTTTAGATTATTAATAAATGATGTTAATGAGTCATTTTCTGAAATTTATGAACTGTAGATTTGTTTGTACAGCTTGTAGCTTCTGTAAACTCTTTTAACATATTTTCTGGTTTCTGAGAATGGTATTTGTTCAACAAATGCGTCAATTGATTTTCCTCTCCAGCGCTTGATCCATTTGAGCATATTGTTAGGACCTGCATTATAACTTCCCGCAGTGTAAATCAATTCAGATTTGAATCTGTCTGCAAGACTTCCCAGATAAAGTGTACCAAGACGAGTATTCAATTCAGGATTAAAGATTTCAGCTATTTCACTGAGTTTTATTTTCTGTTTACGTGCTACGAATTTTGCTGTTGCCGGCATGAGTTGCATCAACCCCATGGCCTTGCTTGATGACAATGCCTGTGGATCAAAGTGACTTTCTTCACGCATGATTGCCAACGCAAAATACGGATCAATTCCGGCCTGGTTTGCATAACTCTTCAACTGGGACCAGTAAGGTCTGGGGTATGCCAGTTCCCAGAGCGGATGTTCGCCAACTTCCAGAGTTACAAGGTGCGGCAGATAATAATTGGCAATCACCCTGAGTACAGAATGATACTCTCCTCTGCGGTGAAGCAGATGACTCACATGCCAATTGCGTGTGCTGTTTTTATAACGCCCTAGGCCAGCAAACAATTCTTTGAGTGCCTGCTCCGGTTCTGCAATATCAAAAAGGAACTCTGTCCTCTTCAGCAAATCTTTGGTTTTCTGGTTGAGTTTCTCAGTTGGTTCTGCGTAAAGTTTTGCTTTACGTGTTTTGATTACGGATAAAATACTTTCAGGAATATCTTCTCCAGAAATCAGGCGCATTCCGTAATAGGTGTTAGGTTGTCGAAGAATCAGTTTTTTAAAACTTTTTGCGGCAAGTTCAGGACGTCCGCTTTCTTGTAACAATTGTCCCTGCCAGAATAACAGCTTTGCTTTCATTTCAGAATTATATATTCTTGTCTTAAGCCCCTTTGTAATGTATTCCAGTGCTTTATTGGTATTCTTTTGCTGTTGATATGACCAAGCGAGTTCCCATGCTGACTTCGCGGCAAGTCGGTGTTTAGGGAAATGGAGGAGCAGACGATCCCACCAGAACTGTGCCTTGCGAATTTCTTTATCCAAACGATAACGGGAGGCAATATTATCAAACAAAACCGGCAACTGTTTTGCTTTATGATTAAGTTTTTCAAGATTATAAATAGCACTCCTTCCTGCAGGTATATTTTTGCGTTTAATGTAGGAACGTGCCGTCCAGTAGAACTGGGATTCTTTTCCCAAAACCCATTTTTTTGATAGAGTTCCATTTTGCTGCAGTTTTATTATTCGAGCATAATATTTTTCATCGAAAAGTGCTTTTAGATAGGCTTCTCCAAGTTTTTTCACGACCTTTCTGCTTCTTCCATTCCTCAATTGTGGAAGGTGTTTAATCAGATACATGTCCAATCCGAGTTTTGAGAGACTTCTGATACGACGTGATAACTCGGCCGGAGATATTTTTTTAAGCTCATCTGCAGTCAAGTCTTTGTGGGAGAGAACAGCAGATTTATGATCAAGAGGATACTGCCAGCCTAAGACCTTATATTTGTGCTCAAGCTTTACAGCTTTCAGTTTTGCTCCACGAAGATAAAGTGAGTGTATTTCATAATCCGTGAGAAACCATTTGTGATTTTTACGAGTGTCATGCAGCAGATTGAAAATTTGTAGGACTTCTTTGTCAGTACTGAATTCACTCTTAATATTTTCACGCAGTGAACTCAGGTAAAAATTTCTTTCCGGAAGTTTTAGCAATATGCGGATATTGACAATTGCTTCCTTATGCCGTTCGGACTGCAGTAAAACGCGTATTTTTTGAAATATCCAAGCGTCTATCACCTCTGATTCCGGAGTTTGTTTGAGACTTTTCAGAGCTGCTTTGTGATTCCCAAGCTGCAGATGACATTTTGCATTCAAAATACGTGAACGGTTCCATAAACCGTTGTTAGTCCACGACTTTGGTTTTGCTAAAGGTTCCAACTGGCGGATTAGTACCTTGCAGTCACCACTTTCGTAAAAATGAATGAAAGGTTTCAAGGATGATCTTTTATGGGCAGAGACAGAATTTAAGGGTAACAGCAGGGCAAAAACAAAACAGAGCATTCCAGCAAACTTGAAAGGCTTACTGAAATATTTGCTCCTTTCAAGATTGATGAATCCCTTTAATTGCTTGAAACTCTGAAACATATCTTAATCAGTTGGTATAGTTGGTGCTTGTTAATGCTCGACAAAGTCAATACTGCTCTCAGCAAGTTAAAAAAGCAAGAGCAAATATCTTGCCTGAATGTGCCAATAGTTTTGATTTCAGCAAAAAAACAAATGAAGAGTGAAGTAAAGCAAATGGAGGAAGAGATTTTGGTAAAACAAAAAAATGCAGAGCCAGATGAATCTGTGGAGACTTTAGTACTTCAACCCTTGATCTTAAAGCAAACATCTCATAACACCAAAGGTACTCAGGCGCGTCCTTATGATTTTGGCGCAGAAACTTATGATGTTTACAGTAACCTTAAAAATCCGTTTATGGTGGGAATCCTTGCTGCAGACACAGAACGGATACAATTGGATCCCATCAATACTCAAAACCTTTTTCAGCAAATTGAGAAAAACTCAACCTATACACTTGAGTATCCGCTTAACATTTCTGCACACAGTAAACGAAAACTTTCTTCTTCTCAGCAGGTTTCTTCAGCAGGAAAAAATGAAACTTCAACCGTCAGAGAAGGCAAACTTAAAACGGCTTCTATGGAATATCTACCGCGTGAAAAACTAAAAGAAGATAAACGAAAACTACAGGTATATATTCAAAACTTTTTTAGTCACTTTTTGAAACGTCTTGGAGAAGAACCGGGGGGACTGCCTGTAATCATCAATGAACTCGTGCCCTTATTTGTTGATCATCAAATTCGAATCCGCTTTTATGAAGCCTTCCGTCAGATGCATGCAATGGAGGATTTGATCTCCACTCTCGAAAAGATCAGTAGTGATTGTGAATTGGAAAATTTTGAGCTTTTCTGCAGCGCCATTTTTGTCTTTTACAGTTCCCAGAGTAATAGCTAGTTTGAAGCAAAAATCTGGAACCTCCACTCTTGAACCTCAAATCTGCATTTTAAATGAGGCCTTCCTTCATTGAAGTTGATCTAAACAATTTAAGATATAATCTGGATCTGATCCAGAAACATACTGACAATAGACCGGTGATGGCTGTGGTCAAGTCAAACGCATATGGGCATGGTATGTTGAAGGTTGCTCAACTTTATGAAAAGTTGGGTGTGAATTGTCTTGGCGTAGCTTTACTGGAAGAAGGGATTCGCTTACGCGAGTCAGGAATAAGTCTGCCGATTGTTGTTTTTGGAGGGGTGCTACCCCAACAGATTATACAATATCTGGAATGGAATTTAGAATTTTTTGTTTCATCTCCGGAAGTTTTGCGAGTTACAGAATCAATTTGCAAATCAGGCTCACAACAGGCGATAGTACATCTTAAGCTTGATAGCGGAATGGGTCGGGTAGGAATTAATACCGCTGATTCAGCAAGTTTTATTGAAGAAGCGGTGCGCGCGGAACACATCACCATAAAAGGTGTATGTTCACATTTGGCCTGCGCGGATGATCCTAAAAACCCATTTACCTTGAAACAGGTTGAAAGTTTTTTCTCAGCAGTTTCAGTTTTTGAACGTCTTGGGGTAGAGATTCCTCTTCGGCATCTTGCAAACTCAGGAGGCGTGCTTTATTTTCCAGAAACACATCTTGATCTGATACGGCCGGGAATTTTGCTGTATGGAGTATATCCTGATACTTCAAGTCCACATGTACTGGATGTACGACCTGCTTTACAGTTGAAATCCCAAGTTGCTTTCCATAAATCTATACCTGAGGGATTCTCAGTAAGTTACGGTTCAAGCTGGACTTCAGAAAAGCCCTCTCAAATTTCCACAGTTCCGCTGGGTTATGGTGATGGTTATCGGCGGCAGCTTTCAAATTGTGGAGAGGTGCTGATAAACGGAAAACGTAGGTCCATTGCAGGTAGAGTCTGTATGGATCAGTTTATGGTTAATTGTGAAAATGATACAATTAATATTGGAGACGAAGTTGTTTTAATCGGTCAACAACAAGACCAGTTCATCACGATTGAAGAAATATCTTCCTTGGCGGATACCATTCCTTATGAAATATTGACCAACCTGAATGAGCGCCTTCCACGTATTTATTTCAATGAGAAAGAGCATTAACTTGCCATTTGTGTATAAACCCGCTACTTTTACGCTTCTTTTCTACTTCGCGTAGAAAAAAATTTACGTAGGAATGCCCAGACAAACTTAAAGAGTCTGAGATAAAGTATTTTTAAAAGTTATAGGTTTTTCAAAAAAGGAGGGTTAACAATGAATGGTAATGTTATAGCAACGATTATTGCGATTTTGAATATTTTGTGGATCATACCAATAGGCTATTTTATGGTAAGGGACATTATTAGTAAATAATTTGATCATTCCCGCTTAATCCTTTTTCCCCAAACACTCTATGCGTACAGTGTCATCCTCATAAGCAAGTACCTTGTACTTTCTCCCGCAACGCTCAAAAGCATGAATCTTTAGTTCTTCAGAATTTCTAGCTTTTACATAAAAAGAGGAAGATTTTGTGGTTTCACAGGCAACTATCATCCAAAGAGACGACAGATAAAGCCCACTCAAAAATATTTTCATTGTAAAATTAGTCACGTTTTTTACGAATCTAAGGACTCACCACGAAAAGTATTTTCGCTCGGAACTTTATATCTTTTATAAATTCAACAAAATTCTTACTTTGTTGTTCTAATAAAACGTTTAGTCTTACAGAATTAAAATCTTTCTCTGAGCTCTGTTTTCTGAGCTTGTCGAAGTGGATTTTAAGCTAACATTAAACTCAGTTGTCGGTTTAGATCCCGCTCAATTAACGATCATGAGTCGGAATAATTGCTCCTAAAACAACAAACCTGACTAAGTACTAATCGAGTTTTCCCCTTTGATTTAGTTTTATGGCGCCCATCTGTTCTGTCGGGTTAAATCAAACGCAACCCTGTCCCAGGCTAGTAAGCGTGCTTCTAATTCGTCAAAATAAGAGTTCGGTACATTATCAACTAGTTTCCCGTACTCCATACGGCGTACCAAAGAGTGTTTGAGATAAGCGCGGTCAGTGATGATCCCAAGCAGTGAACCTTCACGCACAAGTGCTTCTGATTCTTGTTCCTGCAATAGACTTGTCCCAAGTGCTGTGTATTGTGTGTCCAAGTTCATGAACTCCACAAAGGTTGGCATTAAATCAAGTTGAGATGTAACTGTTTCAATTAACTTTGGTTTCAGCAAGGACGGAGCATAAAAGATCAAAGGAATCCGAAATTTCTCCAGAAAATCTCCTTTTTGGAAATGAGCAAGGACGTGATCTGCAGTGATCACAAAGATTGTATTGTCAAACCATGGTTCTTTCTTGACCTTTTTCATAAACTCGCCGATCGCCCAGTCAGTATAATGCAGAGAGTTAAGATAACCGCCCTCTTCAGTTGCATGATGAGGATAACGGTTGAAAGGACCAGTCAGTTTAGGAAAAGGCGTGTGATCTGTACTCAGGCTGATGAAAGCCATGAAAGGTGTTTTACGGTTTTTGATCTTTTCCAAACTGAACATCAATGTTTCATAGTCCCAGCCTAGGTTACGATTTTTTTCTTCCGGAAAGTAATCCAGCAGCAGCGGCATATCTTCTTTACCATAATATTCACTAAAACCGGTAGAACCAGCGATAGCCTGTGCCAGGAATGATTCACGCAGTGTACTGTTGACAAAAATTGTCGAAGTACCCTGCTGTTCCGCCATGGTAGCTATTTTTGAATAATTTGCTGATATATTTGCAATTGTCGGTAGTCCCAAAACAGAGGGCATTCCAGTCAGCACTGATTGCGCCCCTTCAATACTACGTTGACCGTGAGAATAAAAACGATTGAACTTCCAACCTGCTTTACTCAACTTGTCCAAATTCGGTGTTATTTTGTAATCATTTCCACCAAAACTGTCAACATAACGCGGAGTAAGACTTTCAACAAAAAGCACAACCAAGTTGTTAGAATTTCCAGATTTTGGAACATTTGTTTGCGCCAACGGAAATGGCTTCTGCCAGAAATCTTCTGGTAAACTTAAGGTTTTGCTGATTTGCGAATTTGAAATTGAGAGACGTTCAACTGGTGCAGACAAACTGGAGTGGGAAGCCGAAAAAACTCCGTTCAAAACCAGGTTGCCGAAACTGCTGCTGCCTGAAGAATATGCATGTACAATGGCCAGTGGTTTCATCCCGATGCCGCCCCGTCCCGCAATAATAGCAAAAACAAAAAAGATGATAAATTTAGGCCAGTGCATATGTACCGTTCTTACTTTGACTTTGCTTAGTCTGAGCCAATAAAACAGTCCTAAAAAAACCAACCCAAACCAGAGTGTCAAATAACCCGGATTTGCCACAGCTTCACTGATTAAATATTTTATGTCTTTTCCTAAAAACAATAATTCGTTTGTTAGATGCCGTTTCACATAGCCGAAATATATAATGTCCCCAATCAACATTGTACCCTCTAAAACAAAGATAAAAAAGACCAGAATGGAAAGTGCTATATGCCACCATTGAGAAGTGCACCAGCGAAATGGGAGAGTCATTAAAAGCAGAGGTATTCCTGAAAAAACCATTAAAGATGCTAGATCAAACCGAAGGCCATAGAAAAACCCCAGTAGGACCTGACTTATTGAAAGTGAACTAAAGTTTTGATAGTGAACAGCAAAAATCCCAGTCCGGGCCAGCATGAAGATAACAAGACCGATTCCGAGATAAGAAAATATTTTTTGAAAGATGCTCATTCTCAACTCTTTGTACGTTTTAGTTTTAAGTTGTTCATAATTGTTGATGTTGATAAAATTAAGTTACGATCACTGTTAATTTAGAAGTTTGGATTGCAAAACTCAAGAATAAAGACATGTTGAGCAAACACGGATTTTGTTATTTTCAGTGAAATATCGAGTTATTTATCTACAAGATATTTTGAATTTAAAATAAAGTATGATGATTTAAAGCTAAATGCATTTTATTCGTAACATAATAATATCGTTAAGTGTTTTACTGATTGTTGTGCTATTTTATGCCTGCAGAAAATTAGATAAAGAAGGGCCTGCCACTGCAACTGTCAGTATTGTGTTAAGCCACAGTCAGTCAACTTCAAGAATGGCTCGAGTCAGCACAAGTTTTAATGCAGGTACGGATACTGAATTAATAGCACTTGTTCCTGACAACACCACCTTTAACCAAAAATATTTGTCTCTGGAAAATCGGTATCAGTTTGCTTTAACTGATCTGAGTACGCATACAGTTAGCCTGACTGTCCCTCTTGATACAGGAATCAAACTCTATTCTTACGCTTATTTTGATGAAAAATTTACTCTAAGTGAGCTTGAAAATACAGCCACGCAGGCAGAACAATTTGGAGAAACAAGTTCATTTACCATCAGCAGTAGTGATACATCTAAAAATGTCAGTCTTAAATATTTTGGAACTGAATCAACACTTGATACAACTTTGTTAGCACATTATGCTTTTGAAGGTAATTTAAATGACGAAAGTTCTTACAATAGAGATTTAACTGAAAATAATGGTAGTGAGATAACTTACTCAACAGCAGACAATCAAAGTAATAAATCTGGGCAAGCGGCTTGGTTTAATGGTAATAACACTTATGCATACACAGATAATATTACAGTAGGTGATAACTTTACTATTGCATTTTGGACTAAACCAGATTCATCTGCAATGAATACACATGCTTCTGTAATGTCAACTGGAAACAACAATACATCTGACGGCAGATTTCAAATTGATTATGTGAGTGCAGGTAAATTGAGGTTTTTTGCCACAGGTGGAGAGATAACAGCAGATCTTGATAACAATATATGGAATCATTTTGTGATTACAAGATCTGATAATGGAACAAACGACAATATGGTTTGTTTATACAAAAATGGTGGGCCAAGTAGTACCTGTCTTGGTACTGTTCCAACTCTCTGGGATTTACTTAAAGTTGGACAAAATAGAAACAATGGTAGCTATTGGAAAGGTTACATAGATGAACTTAAAATATATAATAGAACTTTAACTGGAACGGAAGTAAGTACGCTTTATGAAAGTTATTAAATATAAAACACGGGGGGTAATTTGCTCTTCCATTTAAATGTTAATTTCAGTGAATTGCTAAACTATTAATTTTCAACAATATAAATTTATTTTTCAAATATTTTCAAAAATGCAGTATTATTGCCATCTGTATCTACTAACGCTTACCTAAGCTGAGTTCATTTAAATTATTATCAAGTAAATTAGCGAGTTTTAGTGGTCGATTTACCGTCGTGTCGGAGAGAAAACCTGGTATACAATAGGGAGAACAAGCGAAAACAATTAAAGTTTTTTTGCATTGTTATTTTGTTTATCTCTAGTTTAGTAATTATTGCACCTTTTAGTACGTTTGCTAATCCGAGCGCAGTTCTTGCCCCTCTTATTTTGGACGGTCAGTTTTCCAGTAAAATTACAGCTAGCATATTTCAAAACCTGAAAAATGTGCTAGCCGGAAAATATGAAGTAATTTCGGGCAACCAATACAAAACAGCAGGCAGGGCGCTGAAAGGTAAATTTGAAGCAGGAGAGTGCAAATCGGATGGTTGTGTGCGTGCCATGCAGGATGTGCTGAAGACAGATAATTTTTATTCTCTCCAACTCAGGCAGACGACAAAGGAGACACAACTGATATTAACTCATGTTGATCGGGATGAACGTCACGTAATGGATGATTTTTGCGAATCATGTGACGAAAATGAGTTAGTTAAACGAACCCGTTTTCTTGCAGAACAGATTATAAGTCCTGATCCCTTGTTTCCATCTTCTACGATGCCGGTATTGATTCAGGAATCTTTCAAC